>ERZ779865.2389-NODE-2389-length-11862-cov-2.809774_pt1 | contig 11862 bp, 11 predicted proteins | sample MGYA00433088_ERZ779865 | MGnify/ENA primary metagenome ERZ779865 (study PRJEB29588, sample SAMEA2151703) | human gut metagenome | biome: human gut; feature: human-associated habitat; material: faeces | place: Denmark | collected 2008/2010 ... | reverse complement strand
TATCCGCAGACCTTTGATTTGCTTGATTTTTAGTAATCACGCTTCCATCGCATCCAGTTATTAATAGTGCTGCACAAACAAAAACTAAAGCCCTTTTTAATCCATTCTTCATATATTATCCTCCCTATTGTAATGTTACCATTATAAGGCATCACTTACAATATTATCCATATTCCCCACAAAAAAAGACCAAGCACAAAGATATACTTGATCTTTTAAGAAAACTAATTTAAATGAATTAAGCAAATTTAATTATAAATCAAATGTTGGAACAGTCATTTTTTCCATTCCATTAATTCCTGGCATTCTAGCACTGACAGAATAAGATGCAGTAGTTTCAATTACTGCTGTTTCTTCTTCGCTCTTAGTTTCAACCTTTGCAGAAGCAAAGCGATAATTATTGAAAATCATAATGTTAGATGAACTTGTTTTTTCATCTTCAGATTTGTAACTTAATTCCAAGTATAGGTGTCCTTCACCTTTTGATTTTAAAACTCCGGAATATCCGTTTTCAAATTTTGCTTCACCTGTTGGGAATTGTTTTAAGATTTCATCAATATTACTTGAAGAAAGAGCTTCTTGGTAGACACTTTCAAATTGATCCAAAACTTTGTTGACAGAAGCTAAAACCGTTTCGCCAACACTACCGAAATCATAGTATTTCTTAGCAATTGTGTCGACATAATAGAAATGGTCATCTTTTTCGCCAATATAAATATCTTGGCTTTCTTTAGTTTCGCCTTTTTCATCTTTTGAATTTCCATTAACTCTTACATGAAAGAAACTTTTTGCCATCCAAACTTCTGATGTAATGCTTGCGTGTTCCTTTCCATCAGTAGATTTACTTTCCATTCTACCCTTTAGATAAACGCCTTTTGAGTATAAATCTTCCGCGTGTTCTTTTTGGTATTTTGCAATACCTGCAACTCTTTCGTTTGCTTGTTCTTTAGTAATTTCGCTACCATTACATCCTGTTGCTAATAATGCCACAAATGCAATAGAAGCAAGTTTTTTTATGTTTTTTTTCATAACCTTTTTGGTCCTCCTACATTGATAATATCATTACAAAAAAATCTTTGCAATAATTATATTAATAATTAAAAAAAAACATACTTTTTCCAATAAAACGTATAGTTTTATCATTTACATTATGTGCATTTTTACTTATTATTAACCACTAAAGCAAATAACGATTTGTTTTTATAGTAAAAAATTGTAAAATATTATTATGCAATTAAAATGGGAGAAACAAAATGAACAAACTAATTAAAATGACGTTTGCTATATCTTGTTTACTGGGATTAGGAAGTTCTTTAAATAATGTGAATAATGTAAAGAACGAAAATGTTGAGATTTCATCATCCAAGTATGGACGTCTTAATGCTCATCTTAAATTGGGCGAATCCGCAAATCCAAGTAAAACAAAAGCAAGAAAAATTCGTAAAGCAACTTATCCTTCTTCTTATAGTTCTGTAGATGAAGGATATATCACAAGTGTTAAAAATCAAGGTAATTATGGAACTTGTTGGGCGCATGCCGCGATGGCTTCAAGTGAGGCAAGTTTAATTAAAAACAATGGTTACTCAACATCATTAAATCTATCTGAATTACACTTTGCTTATTTCTTTTATAACAATGCTTATGATGAAATGGGTTTATTAAGTGGAGATAGTACCGACCCAGGAACTGATGGCTTCTTAGATGGTGGTGGTTTTAACTATTACTCTATGATAAAACTCGCTAACTGGACGGGTCCAATTGATGAGACAAAAAACACCGCTTATGCTTATTCAAGAGCAAGCAAATCATTTTCAAAGCCATCAAGTGAAGCATATTCATTAGATATGGTCCATCTTAAAAACGCCTATTTCGCCGACACTAGCGATTTAGATGCCATGAAAGAAATGATTACTCGCTATGGTGCTGGTGATTTTGGTTACTATGCTGATAATGATGACTCACATTATAATTCTTCCACAGGAGGATATTATTATAATGGCCCTGAGTATGCAAACCACGAAGTAACTGTCGTAGGTTGGGATGATAATTATGCAGTTACAAATTTTAACTCACGCTATCGCCCAAGCAAACCTGGTGCATGGTTAGTTAAAAATAGCTGGGGAACTAGTGAATGCTTAAATGGTTATTTCTGGTTATCATATTATGATTCAAGTGTTTTACAAGATCCGGCAGCGTTCTATGAATTTGACACTGTTAATAACTATGATCACAACTACCAATATGATGGAAGTGGAAACTTCGTATCCGAATGGTCTGGTTCACGTGTTTCTACTGCAAATTACACTACATCAGGTATTCAATATTCTGGTATATCAGGCGGTGGTTATGAAGCAAATGTCTTTACTTCGCAACAATCAGAAGTAATTCAAGCAGTTTCTTTCTTCACAATGAATGAAGATGTAAATTATGAAGTTAATGTATACAAAAATGTTACTTCTACACCTACAACTGGCGAACTACAAAGCGCTGCAACTACAAGTGGAACATTGACAAATGCTGGTTATCATACCATTTCATTAAATTCACCAGTTCAAGTTGCTAGTGGTGAGAAATTTGCTGTCTCAGTCAAATTATCTGGTTCAAGCAATATTACATTTATGGTTGACTATACCGACTCCGATTGGGGCGTTACAAATAGTGCTTCTTCTGGACAAAGTTATTATTCGAAAAACGGAACTTCTTGGACTGACGCTAGTAATTATGGCGCTAATTTCCGTGTCAAGGCATTTACAACTGAAAAGAATGTAGCAGTTACTGGCATTGAATTAGATAAGAATTCTGCAAATATTAGTATTAATGATAGTGTTAAACTAACACCTACAATATCTCCTTCCGATGCAACAAACAAAAATGTTACCTGGTCTTCAAGCGCTAGTGACATTGCAAGTGTTGATCAAAATGGTAATGTTACTGGAAAAAGTGAAGGAAGCGCAATTATCACTGCCACCACAAATGATGGAGGATACACCGCAACTTGTACCGTAACAGTTTCAAAAGTTCCAGTTAACGCCATATCTCTTAACGCTACAAACAAAGATATAAATATCAATGAAACATTCCAATTAGTAGCAACTGTATCACCTACAAACGCTACTACCAAAGATGTTACTTGGGTTTCTAATAATCCTAACATTGCTGAAGTTAGTGCTTCTGGCTTAGTTACTGGAAAATCAGTGGGAACTACTACAATCACTGCTACTACAACTGATGGAGGATACATTGCAACTTGTACCGTAAATATTAAAGCTGTTAGTGTAACAGGAGTTAGTGTTCCAAGCACAATGCAAATAAAGGTTGGCAAAACCGCTACTATTACTCCTACTATTACTCCAACAAATGCAACTGATAAATCTGTAACATACGAATCAAGTAATACACGCGTAGCAACAATAGATGATAATGGTGTAATCACTGCGATTAAAACAGGTGTAACAACCGTAACTGTTAAAACAAATGATGGAAACTTTACAGCAACTTGTGAAATTAACGTTGTAGAAGGCACAGGTAATTATGAATTAATGACTGATGCTGATACAATTAGTGCTGGCGATAAAATCGTTATTGCTTCTTCTGGCAATGGTGCCGTTGCTGGTGATATTAATTCATCATCTGTAATGGCTAAAGTCGATCAAACATTTACAAATAATAATGTGACAATTGAAGATTTAACTACCTCAGCAATTGAATTTACAGTTGGTGGTTCCGAAGGTGCTTGGACTTTAGCAAACCAAGATGGAAAATTATTAGGTGCCACTGCTACTAAGAAATTAGCGTGGGATTCTGGCACAACTACATGGTCTATTGCAATTAGTTCAAGTGGTGCTACTATTCAAAGTACAACTTCCACTTATGGACGAATTTTATATAATGTCGGAAGCCCTAGATTTACAACTTATACTTCCGCAACAACAACATCATTAACATTACCTACAATATATCGTTTAGATTCAAGTTCTAATCAAAGTTCTGGATACGAAGAAGTAATCACTACTATTACTACTTCTGTTGCAACATTTAGTGATGCTACAGAAAGAGCAAGTGACCCAAGTGATTTAACTTCATTAAAAGTAGCATTACAAAAAGCTCAAGATAATTACAACGATATTGGAACAACTGAACAAGAAAAAGTTACAAATGCTAAATATTTAGCAGCAATGAGTAACACAATTTCATTCATCGAACAATATTGGTACAATTATGCAAGAACTAAAGTTGTAGTTTCAAGTGCTGCTCGCGGTGCAACAGAAGAATGGACAATTTGTGAAACTTTAAAAGACACAACTAAAACTAAGAAAGTTCTTGATGCATATAATGCTTTAAGTAGCGAAACAAAAGAGGTTTTAGATGATACTTATGATATTACTGCAAGTGATGGCTCAACTATTACGATTGGTCAATCAATCCGTTATATGTCTAACTCATTAACTCTTGCACAAAATACCGAAACAACACAAAATACATTATTAAACAGCATTAGGAACTCTAATCCTGTTATTATTACTGTTGTTGCTATAGCAAGTATCTTAGTTATTTCATTCTTAACAATTATAGTAATTAAAGTATTCAAGAAAAAACATCAATAAAGACACAAGAAAAAGCCAAGATTGATTAACTCAAACTTGGCTTTTTAAATACTCTCTTTTAAAAAAAATAACTACTAAAAACATTTTGAAGTTTTCATTAGCAAATACAGCATGTGGATGCTTTACGGGCATAATAATTGATTGACCTTTGTTTAAAATAAACTCTTTATCATCAATTGTTATCTTTCCCACACCATCTAAACATATTACAAACTCATCACCATCAGAAGAATGAGAAGATATTTCTTCACCATTCCAAAATAAGAAAAGCGTAATGTTTTCGTGCGTTTTGAGAAATTGTCTTACTAACAACTTGTGATTCTTGATAATCTAATTCATCAGCAAGAGTAAGAACTTCTGCCTTTTTAATATTCTTATTTTTTCGCTCATTGTTTTCTCTTTATTAATATTCTTTGCATTTATTAATAAATAAAAGAGCCAAATTTTGGCTCTTATTCTTCAGACATATCGCAGTTATGATATACAGCTTGTACATCTTGGCAATCATCTAATAAATCTAACATGTCTTTAAATTTTTGCAAATCTTCTGCGCTAGGTTTAACGTAATCATTTGGAAGCATACAAATTTCTGCTTTTTCAAATTCTTCAAGCATATCACCAGTATTAAACCATCCTGTATCGCCACCTTTGTCTTTAGTAGCTTCATTAGTTAAAACGCTCTTAGCGTTTCCAAATGCAGTTGGATTAACATGAACTTCAATGTAGTCTTCATCTTTTGTTACTTCGGTAACATCAACATCAGACATAATTAGTAATTCTTCAATTTCTTCAACACTCTTAGGTGATTTAAAGATTAATAAGCCTGCTTCTGTGAAATTATATGAAACACTACCAGGTGTTCCTAAGTGACCGCCTTTTCTTGCAACAGCGGTTTTAACTTCAACATATGCACGGTTTGCGTTATCAGATAATGTGTCAATGATAATAGCGACATTACCAGCTCCAAATCCTTCGAATCTTCCTTGAATATATGATTCTTGTGAACCACCTTTTGCTTTTTCAATTGCTCTTGTAATGACATCCTTAGGTAAGTTTTGTCCTTTATATTTTTCAATTGCAGCCTTTAAAGCAAGGTTGGAAACAGGATCAGGCCCTCCAGACTTTGCAGCCATATAAATTTCTTTTGATGCTCTCATGCATAATGCTGATTTTTTTGCAGCAGTCGCAGCCATAGATGCGGCACGTACTTCATGTGCTCTTCCCATAATAAATCTCTCCTTTTGAATCTTTAAAATTATAACACTTTTTAAATTATTTTTGCACTATTTTTAGGCAAATAATGTATTAATATATAAAATAATTAATTTTTGTAATCATTTATCACAAAATTTTGGTCATGATTTAGTCCTAACTCACGAATAATTTTTAAAGCAATACTATATTCATTAGAAGTAAAATCATGTGGATTATGGGCATCAACGCCAATAATCACTTTACATTTATATTTAGCCACAACTTTCCAAAATGGTAAGTATGGATATAAATATCGCTTTTCATTTCCAACTTGCACTAATCCTTTTCTTATACCTGCTAAATTTATTTCTAGAGGCATGTTATATTCTAGCGATGCTTTACATATTGCTATTGCAACGTTTTTAGCGTGCACATCGAACTTTTCATAACTAGACATATATAAATCAGGATGAGCGAGAAATGAAAACAAACCTGTACTCATTGCCTCTACGACTTGGTCACGATATTTAAACAATTGTTCTTTATCATGAATATGTCCATAGTAATCTAAAACAGTATTGTTAGAAAAATTAAAGTGTTGTCCTAAAATCAAATAATCGATTTTGCCACTTTCTAGCAACGATTTATAATACGAAACAAAATTTGGTGAATATTCCGCTTCAAATCCACAACTAATTTTTATTTTATCTTTATATTTTTCTTTTAGGTATTTAACAGAATTTAAATAGTCATCTAATAAAGCATAATTGCCTCTTATACCCGGTTGAGAAAAAGAAGGAAGCATTATATGATCAGAAAAACCCATTTTTCTTACACCTGCCGCAATTGCTTCTAAGACATATTCTTCATCTTCTCCAATCGCATGACCACATCTTTTAGTGTGCGTGTGATAACAATAAGGAATCATTGTTCGTCCTCCTTATAAAAAACTTTGTATAAATAAAGGCCATTTGGTAAAGCTTTATAAATGACAGTATTGCGATTTTTTGAATTTAGTTTTTCACTTATAAAACTAATGTTTTCTTTGTGTAATCCTACCATTACTATGGTGCCAATAATCATTCTTACCATATAACGCATAAAGCCATTACCTTTGATAATAAAGGTCAATTCATTGCCATTCTCAATTAAATCAAAAGAATAAATGTTTCTTATATAATTGTGAGCATCCTCTTCTTTAGTTGTAAAATTCATAAAATTATGTTCCCCAATAAAACATTTCATAGCTTGTTTCATTAAAGGTACATCTAATTTTCTTTTAAATTCCCAACGGTAATTCTCGTAAAATGGATTTGCTTCTCCCATATTTAAAACATAATGATATTCCTTACTTATGGCGCTTGCGCGAGGATGGAAAGTATCATCGACAAAGGCTATTTTATTTACGTGTATATCATTTGGCAAAATGCAATTCAAAGAATAACGTAACTTCTCTAAATCATTAATTTCTCTAGTTGGTGTAAACGTAACAACTTGATTTAAAGCATGTACTTTGGCATCTGTTCTTCCTGAGGCTGTAATAACAATTGGTGTATTAAAAATCTTGGAAAGTACAATCTCTATTTCTTTTTGGACACTACGCAAATCCGTTTGTCTTTGAAATCCCATAAAGTTATGTCCATCATAACTAATGTCTAATCTAATACGCATAATGGTAGCCTCCTTTAATTAAAAAATGAAATAAACATTGCCACAAAATCTATTTTTGCAATAGAAATATAAAGAACTCCTGCAAAGAAAAGTAAAGATAAGACTAATGCTAGAGTATCGCCGATTTTCCATTTTAAAATACGGTATCTTGTTCTTTTAGCTCCTGGATTATATCCACGTGCTTCCATGGCGTTTGCTAAATCTTCACTGCGTTGGAAAGCCGAAACTAAAAGAGGAACAATTAATGACACAATCGCGCGTATTTTTTCTTTAAATTTTCCGTTTTCAAAATCGACACCTCTACTAGCTTGTGCTTTCATAATTCGGTCAGTTTCATCAAGTAATGTTGGAATAAACCTTAAAGCAATAGAAATTGTCATAGCTATTTCATGTGCTGGTACTTTAATTACTTTTAAAGGAGTTAAATACCATTCAATCGCGTATGTTAAATCTAATGGTGTTGTTGTCGCAGTTAAGATCATCGTTAAAGCAAGCATTAATAACAATCTAATAAAAATGTAAAGTGTATCAAATATGGCTTTATAATAAATTTTTACTGAATTAAAGATTAAGAAAAAATCTCCTTCTTTAACTAAAAACAAGTTAAATATAAAAAGCAATAAAACCATAAACCATAACGATTTTAACTGTTTAAAAAGACTTGAAATTTTAATATGTGAAATAAGCATTAAGATTAATACTATAATGCCTATAATTCCGTACATAATAAAGTCCATATAAGCATTGCCAACATCAAAACGAATGAAAATCTCTACCATAAAAAGAATCATGGCAAATAGTTTTAAACGTGGATCTAATTTATGTATTTTAGAGTTATAAGGTACATAACGTCCGATAGAGATATTATTCATATTTCTTATCCCTACCTTTTTTAATTTGATCCGCTAAAGAATCAATATTTTTTACTTTTTCTAAATCTATATTAAAGCCCTTAGTTTGTAACATTTTAGCAAACTCAAAGACATGTGGGTAATCTAAAGATAATTCCTCATAATCACTACTACTAAATAGTTCAATTGGTGAACACTCTTTAGCAATACAGCCATCTTTCATAACTATTACATGGTCAGCGTATTCTAAAACAAGATCCATATCGTGTGTAACCATAATAATAGTTGTGCCTTGTTTATTAAAACCTTCAAATAGCTTCATCATACTGACACTACCTTGCGGATCAAGTCCCGCTGTTGGTTCATCTAATATTAAAACTTGAGGCTTTATCGCTATAATACCGGCAATTGCTACACGACGCTTTTCGCCACCACTTAACTCAAAAGGTGAACGTTCAAAATAAGTCTCATTTAATCCTACTTGTTTTAAAGCCTCTTTTGCACGTTTCAAAGCTTCTTCTTCATTAATTCCAAAGTTCTTTGGGCCAAAGGCTACATCTTTTAAAACTGTATCTTCAAATAATTGGTATTCTGGAAATTGAAAAACCAAACCTATTTTTTCACGAATCTTTTTGATATCTTTGTTTTGTTTTTTGTTTGGTGTAATTTGATACTCATCGACATTGACTTGACCTTTATCTGGTAAAAGTAAGCCCGTAATGTGTTGCACAAGTGTTGATTTACCTGAACCAGTATGACCAACAAGTGCAGTAAAAGAATAATTTTTTAAATCTAAACAAACATCATTTAAACCTAATTGTTCAAATGGTGTTTTTTTAGCATATATGTGAAAGACATGATCAAGACTTATTGACATAGTTTAATCACCATCTCTTCTAATGTTTTAGCATCGGAAACATCAACATTTCGCATTGCTAAAGCTTTTTTTAATTTCGTAATAAATGGCAAATCTAAATCAATTTGTTCCATTTTTTCATCATCTTTAAATACTTCTGATGGTTTACCCTGCATATACAACTCGCCATCATTTAAAATTATAACTTCATCTGAGTTATAAGCTTCTTCGATATCATGAGTAATACTAATTATTGTTAAATTAGGATTTTCTTCTTTTAATTTTAAAATATATTCACGAATCTCTTTTTTACCTTTAGGATCTAGCATGGCCGTTGCTTCATCAAAGATGATGATTTCTGGTTTCATAGCTAAAACACCTGCGATAGCCACTCTTTGCTTTTGTCCACCCGATAGCCTTGTCGGTTCTTTATCTAAGAACTCGCTCATATTAACTTTTTGAGCATATTCGTTAATAATGTCATCCATTTGTGCATGTGGCACGCAGTGATTTTCTAAACCAAAAGCAATGTCGTCACGAACTGTAGAACCAATAAACTGGTTGTCAGGATTTTGGAAAACTATTCCCACTTTTTCTCTTATCTTGTACACATTAGTGGTATTCAAAGTATCACCAAAAACTTCAATCGAACCAGATTGAAGTTCTAATAATCCTACGATTAACTTTGCTAATGTTGATTTGCCAGAACCATTATGACCAATTAAAGAGACATATTGACCTTTTTCTACATCAAAAGACACATGTTTTAAGACATCTTTCTTATCTTCATAAGCAAATGACAAATCTTTAATAGATAAGACTTTCAATTTCTATTTTTCCTTTCTTCTATGTGATATTTCTACATAAACAATTAATGCTACAAATAATAATACAATTCCTACTCCTACAATAATTTTTATTGTAGTGTTAGCCTTTTTTAAAACATCTGTTAAAATAACTAATACGCCTGCAATTAACAAAGCATAGGCAATTAGACAAATTAAAAAACGCTGTAAAAATTTTTTTGTTTCTTTTTTCATAGTTACTAATCCTTAATTGTTAGTACTCTACCATTAAATGGACGATATTTAATGCCTGCCATATCAAACATTTTTTTGCTTGCTTGTGTTTCAGTTGTGTCGCCATACTTATCAGACAAATAAATTACTTCACTAATTCCTGTTTGAATGATTGCTTTTGCACATTCATTACAAGGGAACAATGTGACATATATTTTTGTGCCTTTAAGATTTGAAACATTACTATTTAATATTGCATTAAATTCTGCGTGACAAACATATAAATACTTGGATTCTAATCCTTCTCCGTGCCCCCATGGCATTTTATCATCATCTAATCCATGTGGCATTCCGTTATAACCAATACTAACTACTTTATTGTCGCTATTAGCTATACATGCCCCAACTTGTGTTGAAGGATCTTTACTGCGCATTGCGGATAATAATGCAATACCCATAAAATATTCTTCCCAACTAATATAATTTTCTCTCTTTCCCATGGTAACACCTCGAATCATATAAAATTATAAACTAAATTACATAATTTAGCACCATAAATTAGATAATTAATGATAAAATCATTAAAATAGCTAGAGTAATTATAATATCAAATTCAAAATTGTTTCTCAAACATAAGAAAGTATAGTATCATAATAGTGTTAATAAAAGGAGAGTGCTTATATGGCGTTACTTGAATTTAAGAATGTTTCATTTAAGTATAAATGTTCTAATCAATATGCCCTTAATAATGTTTCATTTTCTTTAAATGAAGGCCAAATTGTCGGCTTGCTTGGACCAAACGGATCTGGTAAAACCACAATTATTAAACTTATTAATGGTTTATTAAGAAACTATAATGGTGAAATACTTGTAAATGGCGAAGAATTAAATGAAAAATCTCGCGCAATTATCAGTTATTTGCCTGATTCCACTTATCTAAATGAAAGTGCAAAAATCGAAGAAGTTATCTTAATGTTTAAAAATTTGTATTCTGATTTCGAAGAAGAAAAAATGCGCAAGATGCTTGAATCAATGCACATTGATTCTAAAAGTATAATCAAAACTTTATCAAAAGGTAATAAAGAAAAATTACAACTCGCCTTAGTATTATCGAGAAATGCTAAAATTTATGTGTTAGATGAACCTATTGGTGGTGTCGACCCTGCTCAACGTGATTTTATTATTAGAACTATTTTATCTAATTATGCACAAAATTCGCTTGTCATCATATCTACGCATCTACTTGAAGATATTGAACCAATATTAAACCGTGCCATAATGATTAGAAATGGTGAAATCGCTCTTGATGATACTAAAGAAAACATTATTAATACTCATGAAAATAAATCACTAAATGATGTATTTAAGGAGGTATTTAAATGTTAACACTACTTAAGCAAAATTTAATTTCCACAAAAAAGAAATTCCTGATTATGTACATCATAATTTTTGCTTTCTTTATCTTATTTCCAATCACTTTAAAAATCAATGATTGGATTATGGGAACGTCAAGCATTCTTGCAACAATTATAACTAATTTATTTGTGGGCCTTATTCCAATCTTACTCATAATTTTGGCTATTTTAATTTTAAGAGATAGTTTAAGTTATATTAAGGATTCTTTATTTTCCAAACAAGGATATCTTAACTTCACACTGCCTTTCAAA
>ERZ779865.2388-NODE-2388-length-11862-cov-3.812484_pt1 | contig 11862 bp, 9 predicted proteins | sample MGYA00433088_ERZ779865 | MGnify/ENA primary metagenome ERZ779865 (study PRJEB29588, sample SAMEA2151703) | human gut metagenome | biome: human gut; feature: human-associated habitat; material: faeces | place: Denmark | collected 2008/2010 ... | reverse complement strand
CTCTGCCGAACGGGACTGTCATGAGGACACGGCGGATACGGAGCGCTCAAGAATCCGGCTGCAGGCGGTTGCTGGGAATATTCAGGCGTTTATTGAACACAATTATATGGATGATATTTCGCTGCAGACGGTGGCAGAGGCCATGAACTATTCCGACGCCTATTTCTGCAAGATTTTCAAGCAGTGTTTTGACAAGAATTTTATTGTCTATCTCTCGGAGTATCGTGTGGCGAGGGCAAAAGAACTGCTGGGTGACGTCCTTATCAATGTAAAGGATGTGAGCCAGAAGGTGGGCTACCGCGATTCCAACTATTTTGCAAAAGTATTTAAACGGGTAACCGGGGAAAGTCCATCCGAATACCGGGGACGTGACCGGGGGTAGAGACGGGAATGAGGTAATCCATGAAACGAAAAAAAGAGAAAGCGGCAAGCCTTTCACAACTTACCGCTTTCTCTTATTTTACAACCTGCTGCACGCTGGCTTTTTCCACCAGCCTTCCCTCAACAATGGTAATCCCCTGTTTGTAGCGTTCCCCGCTGACTTTCTTTAACAGCACATGTATTGCTTTATTTGCCATTTCACGGATATCCACCTCATAAGTTGTGATCTCGACATCACACAGTCCCGGAAAAAGATAGTTATCAAATCCAACCACTGAAAAATCTTCCGGGACACGATATCCCTGTTCTTCTAACTGATTGATGACCATACTTGCCGTCAGATCAGAATTACATACAAACGCCGTCGGCATATCTTTCATCTGATCCGGGTGGATATCAATCTCCACCACACCGCACTCCATGTCACGGTCCGGTATGATCCACTCCTGTGGCACTTCAATGCCATGTTCTAACATGGATTTCCGGTAACCGAAATAACGGTCTGTGATACTTGCCGTAAATAACAGTGTTCCGACATACGCAATTTTTTCATGACCATGCTCGATCAAATAATTCGTCAGCATGTAAGTGCCATAGTAACTGTTTGAGATCACTGCATCGCTCATCTGATGTTCATCATAAAAGTCAAGATACACGATCGGAATCTGCGTATTCTGTCTTAACGCGCCTAAATATTCTGTCTTTAACCGTCCGATCAGAATCAGGCCATCTACCTTTCTCTCCAGCACGATCTTCGGCAGATTAGCCTCTGCTTCATCTTCCAATGACACCACCTCAAGCATCGTAAAGCATTCTTTCTGCACAGCCCTTGTTGCAACACTCTGGTACATTCTCCAGTAAAAGGATGCATACTCTCCAAGATATTTTTCTGATACCAGGACACCGATATTATAACTTTTTATTGATTTTTCTTTCTTTACGGCAGATGGCTGTTTGTATCCCAGTTCATCTGCCAGTTGTTTGATTTTTTCCCGCATAGCCTCGCTGACACCTTTTTGACCGGAAAGTGCTTTTGAGACCGTGACCGTACTGACTCCAAGCTGCTCTGCAATATCTGCCAGCTTTACTGCTTTTGCCATAACCGTCCCCTTCTTATTTCATATTTTTTCCACAAAATGTAAAAGTTTTGACTGGAAGTCTCCCCACGGATTCTGGATCAAAATGCCCGCATACATTAACGTATCTCCCGCATATACGGTATCTTCGCCTTCCAGGCAGTAATTCTTCTGCGGATCAAGTCCTTTTAAAGTGATTTTTCTGCTCTTATAATTTGGCCGGTTGATCACCTGAACAAAAGTAACCAGTGCTTCCGAACGGTCTTTTGCAACCACCTCGTAACAATCAAAATAATGATTTTCCTGATAGGAAGCGATTCTGTAATAATCGCCGCTTCTTACCAGATCATTATATTTGTGATACATGGCAACCTGTTTCGGGATCATCTGTCTGTCTTCTTCCGGAATCTTTGTGATATCCAACTCATAGCCAAACGTTCCTGCAAGAGCCACATGGCCTCTTGTCTCAAATGGTGTAACACGTCCCACCGTATGGTTCGGGCAGTCTGAAACGTGCGCCCCCATCGCGGACAGCGGATAGATCATTGCTGTGCTCTCCTGAATCTTCAGACGTTCCACAGCATCTGCATCATCCGAGCACCAGATCTGCGGGCTGTAATAAAGCATACCCGGATCAAAACGTGCACCGCCGCCAGAACAGTTTTCCAAAAGAAGGTGTGGAAATTCTGTCACCAGACGTTCCTGCATCTCATACACTGCCAATACATATCGATGATACAATTCTCCCTGACGGTCTGCCGGAAGTCCATAACTTCCAATATCCGAAAGCTGACGGTTCATATCCCATTTGACATACTCAATATTAGCACTTCGCAGAATAGACGCTACACTCTCATATGCGTAATCACGCACTTCTTTTCTTGTGAGGTCTAATACATACTGATTTCTGCAAAGAGAACCATTTCTTCCCGGAATCTGGATTGCCCAGTCCGGATGTGCCTCGTAAAGTTTTGAATCCGGTGAGATCATTTCCGGCTCAAACCAGATACCGAATTTTAATCCAAGCTTATTTACCTCATCTACCAGATGTTTTAAACCACCGTTTAATTTTTCTTCGTTGACATACCAGTCACCCAGACTTGATGAATCATCATTGCGGTGTCCAAACCAGCCATCATCCATAACCAGCATTTCAATGCCAAGTTCCGATGCTTTTTTTGCAATGGAAAGTAATTTTTCCGTGTTGAAATCAAAATAGGTCGCTTCCCAGTTGTTGATCAGGATCGGACGTTTCTTATCCTTATATTCACTGCGGATCAGGTGGTTCCGGTAAAGTTCATGGAACTGGTGTGTCATGCCGTCATACCCGGTGTCACTGTAAACCAGCACAACTTCCGGTGTCTGGAAACTCTCACCTTTTTCTAACTTCCAGCAGAAGTTTTCCGGATGGATTCCCATGCCGACACGGACGGTATCAAACTGCCCTAACTCTACCTGACCGATAAAATTGCCGGAGTATACAAAATTCATACCATATACTTCACCCTGTGACTGATCAGCATTTCCAACCGCAAGTGCCATAAACGGATGCTCCTGATGTGAGGACTCACCTCTCACGGATTCGACACCCATAAAGCCTTTTTTTACCTTGCGGTGCTCTAACATACGTTCTCGCGCCCAGGATCCATGCATCGTGAGCAATGTAAAATCACGGTTATCCATATCCATAGAGAAAGACAGTGCTTTCGTCAGATATAACATCTCGCCGTCATTTTCAATCCGCACGCTTCTTGTAATGACGTCCACATCCAAAAATGCCGTATAAAGCAGTGTTACTTTCAATCCGAGTACCGGATCCTCACAGAGAAGCTCTAATGTCTCGCAGGCATTCTCATCCCCAAATGTTGCAGGGAGACCGGCAAGTCCCGGTTTTCCTGCATAGATTTTATGTGAAACATAAAACAGTGACACTGCGGTGTGTCCACCTGCAGTTCTTACCGAGATACTGCTTCTTCTGTAATCTCCGAGTCCATTTCCCGCATATTCCATCGGAAATGTGTCATAAAAGGAAACACGCTCTCTGTTATTTTCCGAAGGTACAAACGGTCCCTCTCCCGTACGGAGCAGGTACGCAATGTTTGCATCTCTTAATTTTTTACCATAATAAACATGACCGACAAAGTTTTCTTTATCCACGATACCGATCACATAACTGGAGTTTGGTGTATCCAGCTTGAAAATGCGTTCTTTTTCAAAGTATGTGATTGCCACGCTGTATTTCCTCCTGTTATTTCAGCAAGTCTTCTTTTAACCCGGCAAGTTTCTTTTCTGCATCTTCGAGTGAACTGCCCTTTACGCCAAAGTAATATTTGATCTTCGGCTCTGTTCCGGATGGACGCATACAGCACCATGCATTATCAGAAAGTTCATAATAAAGTACGTTAGATTCCGGCAGACCTGTCTTGGTCACTTCTCCGGTCACAGTATCTTTTCTGGTATCTTCTTTATAGTCACGTACAGCAAGTACATCAAATCCGCCAAGTGTTTTCGGAGGATTCTTTCTGGAATTGCTCATCAGCTCCTGGATCTGTGCTGCTCCATCGATTCCCTTTAAGGTCTTTGTCTCAAGTCCCTCTCTGTAATAGCCGTATTTCTCATACATGGCAAGCATCTCATCCCATAAGGTCATGTTGTTCTTCTTGCACCAGGAGGCAACTTCACATAACATCATGACTGCAACACAGGCATCTTTATCTCTTGCGTAAGTGCCGGTGAGGCATCCGTAGCTCTCTTCTAAACCAAATACATAATTGTAAGTATTCTGCTGCTCGAAAAATTTGATTTGTTCTCCAATGTATTTAAATCCTGTTAAAACTTCGATCAGTTTTACACCGTAAGCTTTTGCAATCGCTTTTGCCATATCTGTTGTTACGATTGTCTCAACCAGTGCAGGATTCTTAGGCATAGTTCCCATTGCTGTTTTTTCTCTTAAAATGTATTCCGCGATCAGCATACCTGACATATTTCCGGTAAATGTCACATACTCGCCACTCTTTGTATCTTTGCAGTATACGCCAAGACGGTCTGCATCCGGGTCAGTTGCAAGAACGATGTCCGCATCCACTTCTTTTGCAAGTTTTAATGCAAGTTCAAATGCTTTTGGTGACTCCGGGTTCGGGTATGCAACGGTCGGGAAATTACCATCCGGTTTTTCCTGCTCCGGCACTACATATACATGCTCAAACCCAAGCTCTTTTAACACGCGGCGCACTGGAAGATTTCCAGTTCCGTGAAGCGGTGTGTAGACGATCTTGATATCTTTTGCCATCTCTTTGATGATCTCCGGATGAATGGACTGTTTTTTCAGTTCTTCCATATAACGGTCATCGATCTCTTTACCGATCACGTTGTAAAGCCCTGCTGCAACCGCCTCTTCTTTTGCCATGGTCTTTACCTGATCGAAGGAAGTTACTTTTGCAACTTCCGCTAAAATATTTTTGTCGTGAGGCGGTGTGATCTGTGCACCATCTTCCCAGTATACTTTGTATCCGTTGTATTCTCTCGGGTTATGGCTTGCTGTAATTACAATACCGGAAATACATCCTAACTCGCGGACTGCAAAAGATAACTCCGGTGTCGGACGAAGGCTGTCAAATACATATGCCTTAATGCCGTTTGCATTTAAGCAGAGTGCTGCCTCCTCGGTAAATTCCGGGGACATAATTCTAGAGTCATGTGCGATTGCAACACCCTTTTCCTGTCCATTCTGGGAAATGATGTAATTTGCAAGCCCCTGTGTTGCCTGACGTACAGTATAAATATTCATACGGTTGGTTCCGGCTCCGATCACGCCTCTTAAACCACCGGTACCAAATTCTAACTGTCTGTAAAAACGATCCTCGATCTCTGCCTGATCCCCCTCGATCTTCTTTAACTCAGCCTTTGTATCTGCATCAAAATATGGATCTGTGCACCACTGTTTGTATGTTTCCATGTAATTACTCATTCTTCTTCTCCTTTACTTTTCTGCGATTCTTTTTTTATTATATTTTGGATTATAACCTTTTTTTAAGTTATTGTAAACTAATTTTAACCTTTTGACTATTTTTATTTAAAAATCAGCTTTTGACCTCAACATCATTTATTAAAAATATCATAATATTTTTTGACGACTTTTTCTGCGGGCTTTGCATAAATTTCATAGTCCATACGGGTCTTTGCGCTCCGCTCCTGATAAAGCTTTGCATCCCAGGACCAGAGCGCCATACCTCCTACCCAGTCCCTTTTACTGCACGCCGTAAACATATCTTCGTACCATTCTGCCTGACCCTTTGGATCCGCATCACCTCTTACACACCAGTCATTTGGCACCTCTTTGGAACCTTTTACCGACATACATCCTGTTTCCGCAAAGAAAAACGGTTTTTGAAATCTGTTTACCACGGTTTCAATACGATCCAGCTGATTTTCCCAGTCCCCATATGGATAGTAACCACTCGAAGAAATCACATCCACAGCATCCCACCAGTTTACCCGGTGTTCCTGATACTTATCTGTATTATAGGAAAGCAGTCCATGATAGACCTGTCTGATATCTGAGAGCAGTTTGCGCCATTCTGCTTCACGGTGCTCACTCATCACCATTTCGCAGCCGGCAATAAACATTTCACAGTCATGCTGTTCTGCAATTTTCGCATAGTGAAGCTGAAATGCCGTATAGGATGCAAACCAGTTTCCCCATTTCGGTTCACACGGAACATCCTCATCAAAAAAATTAATATGTGCACGCCAGGTCCCGTTTTTACAGTTTACGGTCGGTTTTAATGCCACACGAAGCCCTATTTCCTTTGCATATTCAATCATAGCGATCAGCTCGTCATCTTCCATCGTCGCCTTTGATGTGAAGCAGATCTCCTCCGACTGCGGTGTCTCCTGTAACCCTCCAGGCACAAATATCACGAAATTTGCGCCGGTCTTCTCCTTCATCATGGCAAGGCTCTCCTTTGCCCCCGGTTTAAAAAAAACCCCGGCACACGCAAACGGTGCAAAAGTCACCCCACAGATATATTCCATATTTTTTTCCTCCCTTTTCTCAATGCACTCTTAAAAATATAACATTTATTTTACTGATTCTGCCATTAATATAGCATTCGTCATATAGATCTGCTATAATTTTTCAAGTCAAAAATTGTATAAATCTATTTTTATGGAGACACCTATGAAATCTTTATTTGAATATACCGACAAACTGAATAAACCTTACGAATGTTTCTTTTTAGATGTGAAAAAAGAATGGCTGCCCGTGCAGCCGCACTGGCATTATTTTATGGAAATCCTATATGTAACAAGGGGCACCGCCCTGATGTATCAGAATGAACAAAGTTATATTGTGGCGGAAGGTGACATGATCGTCTTTCTCCCTTCCGTCGTTCATTCCGTCCATGCAGTGTCCGATGCCCCTCTGCAGTATTATGTTTTAAAATTTGACCTAAGCCAGCTGGATTCTTCCGCTTCACTTACCGGTGGAAGCTGGAATTACAGTGCACTGTTTAGCAATGCCGTAAATAATGAACAGGCTGATATTTATTTCCCGGAGGAGATACTCCGCTCTCTTCCAGTACAGTCTTTATTCGATGACTGTGTCCGCGAAATGCAAAATATGCAGTACGGATATCAGATGATCCTGCAGTCAAAAGTCAAAGAACTTTTGACCTGGCTGCTTCGCATCTGGCGCGATGGCGGGTTTGATACTGACTGTTATTTTTCTCCACTCACAAAAGAAAACACGATCTATACCATCACGGAATATATTGACCGCCATGCCTGTGAAAATATCCGCGTAGAAGATATTGCCGCACTCTGTCATATGAGTTATTCACATTTCGCCAAAAATTTCCGTGAAATCTATGGACAGTCCTGTAAAAAATATATTGAATTTATCCGGCTGTGCAAAGTAGAAGATATGCTTCTTTTTACAAACTTTGATCTAAATTATATCAGTCAGGAAACTGGCTATGCCGACTGCAGTCATCTGATCCGGTCATTTAAAGAAAAATATGGCGTTTCCCCGCATCAATACCGCAGGCAGCATTCCTCACCCAGACAGAGTCACTGATTCATAATGGATTCAAGTGTACTGGTATCACCTAAAACCGGCATGAGAAACATGATTGCAGTAATCATCAGTGCAGCGATCACCAGACCGATGATTGAAGTGACCAATGCAGCGGTTGCCGTACCGTTCTGCTGTGGTTTTATTTTTTTCGAACAGATAGAACCCAGCAGACCGACCAGACCAAATCCTGCTCCATATCCCACAAACCCTGTCACAATGCCAAGGATTCCAAGAACTAATGATACCGTCGCAATATTTTCTCCCTCACGCTCTGACGGGATGATAATCTCACCTTCTCTCATTTCCACAATCTCGTCTAACTTACTTCTCCGCAGTAATACGATACATGGAACCAGAAACAGCGGAACTGTCACCACAAGATTTAACACGGAAAGGCTGCCGATCATGTCTGTCATATCACCATTTCCAAAGATGCCACTCGCCATTAATCCGCCAAAATCAACAAGTGCATGAATAATGATACAAATCCATAAATTTCCGCTGCGCAGATAGATCGCTGCAAACAGCACACCGAGCAATGTTGCCTGCAGTGCCTGGATCAATGCGCTGGATAATGGCACACCGGAAAGTACATTCGGGATATGTGCAGCGCCAAAGATCACACTGGACAAAATGATGGCTGCAAGTACCCCCCGTCTTGTATTTGAAAAACGGTCAGCAAAAAGGTTCAACACGATTCCACGCATGATCACTTCCTCGTTCATGCCGACCAAAAACATGGTCAGTATGTAAATCATGATCCCACCGGCAGAGCGTACTCCGTCCGAACCGGAAACACTCTGTAAAAATAACTGTGCAACTGCCACATACACGCAGTAGCCAACCATAAAACCACCGATATAAAATCCTCTTAAAAATCCCACACCGGTTTTCTTAAGCGACTGCTGATATCCCATAAGAAACAGCATACCGATTGCATAGATTGCTACACCGATCTCGGCGATCAGCTGTAACGTGTAACTGTCTGTAATGGATGTCAGATGTGCCACTACTCCTCCTACCAGGTTCATCAGCACCAGAAAAAGCGCCGTAATTACAATGCCAATGACAATCACAGCCGCCTTTGGCAATCCTAAAATTTTGTTCTTCATACTATTCCTCCTATACTATTTTTCACTGATATTTCCCACTGCATCTACCGAAGCATTGTCCGAGATACTCTCCATATAAGAAAACAGCCCCGGTGCCGCATTCGCATCCATCTGTTTTGTCTGCCCGTCCGATGCATAGACCGGAATCAGCGCATAAGAAACTGTTCCATCTTTTGTCACTGTAACTTTCACGGCTGCGGATCTGTCAATATTCTGTCCAAAAATAAAATTTCCAAGGCTGTAAAAAACAGGTTTTCCGTCAATATATTCGATTCCTTCCAGACAGTGGGTATGTGCTCCGACAACCAGATCTGCACCTGCATCCATGCACTTTTTCGCAAGTTCACGCTGCACGGCATTCGGCTGTTCGCTGTACTCTGTCCCCCAGTGTGGAAATACCGTTACAAAATCACAGGTCTGTTTTGCTTCTTTGATCACTTCGATCAATGCCGTGGAGTCATAACAGGTAAACATTCCGGGGGTGGCATTCTCGATCTTCCAGTCGACAGACGGTACCACGCGCGACACCGCGATAAATCCATATTTTTTCCCATTTACTTCCACAACCTGCACTTCTTTTGCCCGATCCACCGAATCTCCCGCACCGCCATACAGGATTCCTGCTCCATCTAATGCATTGAAAGTATCCGACAACGCCGCCCTTCCATAGTCTAACGTATGATTGTTTGCAAGTGATACAATATCCACCCCCATCTCATTTAAGGCTTTTACATAGGAAGGACTGCATCGGAATGTAAACTGCTTGTCTGCCATCGGTTCCCCACGGTCACTGAATGGAAACTCGTTGTTTACCATCAGGATATCAGCTGCCTTTAACTGTTCTAACAGTTCCGGTGAGACGACACGCTCGATCCCGCCGGCATCGTAGGCTGCCTTGAAAGCATTTGCAAAAAGAACATCACCGGTCAGGATGATGGCTGTACCGCCAGCGTCTTTTGTATCATTTGCATTAGCTTTTTCATCTACTGTGGCTGCATCATCTGATTGATTCGCGTTTTCACCCGATGTTGTTTCCACATCTAATATTCCATCCGGTGTAGCTGCCCCATCCAGAGTGGCTTGCGCATCAGACATCTCCGTCTGCTCCTCTTCTGCCGTCTCCCCCGGCGCAGGCGCCGGTTTTGCCTGGCCGCCGGTTAAAATTGCCGCTGCGATCACGCCCGCCACAGTCAGTATGGAAAGTACATAAAGTACGATTCTGATTGTTTTATTCATAGATCCCCCCTTTTGCATTGTTTTGTTTTTCTTTTGTCTGAGAAACACTACAAAAACGACGCCGATGTACAACGATTGTACGCCGACGCCATTTTTATCATAATGATTTGTACCTTAATTGTCAACTGACACAGGATCTTAGTCTACTCAAAATCCACTTCAATACTTCCCATGCCACAGTCAAGTTCCATATTTTTCTCTGCCCCTTCATTTTTGACTTCTTTATCTCCGCTGATGTTTGAGTAAGTTTCACCATCCACATCAATCGAACCAAGTCCGCAGGAAAGTTTATAGTTATACTCTTTTTCCCCACCATTTAAATCGAGTATCATGCTTCCCATGCCGCAGTCCGCTTTCAGGTTACCTTCAACACTTCCCTCCATGGAAAAATTGCCAACTCCACAGTCTAACGCAACATCGCCATACACTACACTGTCTGTAATCTCTACATTTCCGACACCCACGGATATATCCATTTTTCCGTCCACCTGAAACTGCTCTGCCTCAAAATTGCCGGCTCCGACTTTTAAAATCAGGTTGTTACAGCTACCGTCAAAATCTTTCCAGCTCATATCCGCTGCGCCGATATCAAAATTCAGTTCATCAAAAGAACTTCCCTTTGGCAGATAAAGGACGATCTGTGGTGATTTTTTATAATAGTGGTTTTTTGCATCATATTTAATTTTTAATGTATCCCCGTCCAATTTGCAGGAATAATATTTCTCCTTACCGTGTTTTAATACGGCACGGATCTTTGTACTGTCATCTGGTTCTTTCACTGTAATTTCTGCCGCATCAACATCTAACTTGATATTTCGAACAGAATCAGCATCAAAGCTGCTGTCTGCTCCACCTGCAGGTACCTCAGTAGAAAACTCCATATCACTGATATCTGTTATCATATCATCGTCATCACTATCATCGTCATCAATATCATCGTCATCAATATCATCGTCATCTTCTTCATCTTCATCCAAATCATCCAGATCATCAACTTCATCATCTCTGCTATAAAAGAGTCCCACCGGACCAATATGCCAGTTTCCATACCGGAGTTCTCCATTCTTTGCCATACGCCATACGGAAGCTCCCATTGCGGTGCTGATACCACAGAAGATCAGTCCCACACCCAGCAGTACTGCTGCAATGATCAATGTGATTTTTGTAAATTTTTTCATGCTGCTACCCCACTCTCTTTCTTCTTTTCAAACGGCTTTTTACATAAACGGATCATTTCTCTGACTGCCCATGGAAGGAACACGCCAAATACCCATACGACCAAAAGTACTGCAAGGATTCCAAGTCCCAATACCAAAAGTCCCGCTCCGGTCAGTCCAAGTCCGACAGCCACTCCGCCGGTAAACAGGGTACTGAATCCAAAACCGATCAAAAGAAAACCTGCAAACACAAGCGATGCCATAACTGCAACCACTGCAACCGCAATGCCAAACAATGTCGCAACGACCGCAAGAAGAAGTGATGCCACGACTAAAAGCAATGTCAGCCAGAGTGGTGATGTGAGAACCACCAATACGATTGCTGCTGCACTCCAGCCACCTTTCTTTTCTTTTGGTGCATCTGTGTTTTTCACGAACATATCATCATTCTTATTCCATTCCGGATTTCTGCCCGCCGGCGCGTCATAAGATCCATTCTCTTTTTCCATGCCAAGATTCTTTTTGATGCTCTGGGCAACCTTCTCCGGTGACTCAAGCGCTATGACGGATTCCTCATTTTCCTCGCCCGCATCTTCAAAATAACTACGGTAAAACGCAAGCGCATCCGCTTTTTCTTCTTCTGATATTCCATCCAGAAGCTGTTCTAACTGTTTTAAAAATTCTTCTCTTTTCATACCCTCTAAAGCTCCTCTCCTGAAAATAGTGCTGATATTTTCATGGAATAATCTTCCCATTCTCTCCGGTATTCAACTAACTTATCCTGCCCCGGTTCCGTGATCTTATAATAACGCCTGTTTCTGCCT
>ERZ779865.2383-NODE-2383-length-11878-cov-9.342806_pt1 | contig 11878 bp, 7 predicted proteins | sample MGYA00433088_ERZ779865 | MGnify/ENA primary metagenome ERZ779865 (study PRJEB29588, sample SAMEA2151703) | human gut metagenome | biome: human gut; feature: human-associated habitat; material: faeces | place: Denmark | collected 2008/2010 ... | reverse complement strand
CTATGGAACTATCTATATTGTGAATGGATAAGGGCAACAGAATATTTTCTCTGCCTGTCAAATTATCAAGCAAAGCAAAGTCTTGAAACAGATAACCAATTCTATTTCCACGGTATTCCGCTAACTTAGCACCGTCAAAGGCACTTATATTCGCCCCGGAGAGCAAAATTTGTCCAGAGGTAGGTTTAATGACCGTAGCAATACAATTTAATAATGTTGTTTTCCCGGAACCGCTGGCTCCCATAATTCCCAAATATTCGCCACTTAGAACATCAAAGGTAATTCCGTTTAGTGCTTTTGTGGGAACGCCCTCTTTGGAATATGCTTTGTGCAGGTCGCGTACTTCTAAAAGTTTTTTTGTATAATCCATTCTTAACACCTCTTTTTTGTTCATACTTTTTTACAATTAAAATTTTACTACACAAAGCATAAATACACCACTTACATTTGATGTAAGGTTCCTTTGTTTGAATTTCACCGCTATTCTTTATGCTGCTTTTCATCTGTCACCAGACATTCTATCTTCTACAAAATATTCACTATATATCATAGTCGGTTGACCGAGTAATAACAACACACTATTTACCATCTATCATATTTATCCGCATTAAAAAAGGACGCAGGATTTCTCCCACGTCCTCACATCTATCTGGCTTTATCTTCTCTTACCTTCGGTGCTTCCTTATGTGCTGCTTCCTGCTTCACCTCATCCACACCTCTTGCCTCAAATGCATCTGCATTATACTGATACTCCTGTGGCTCAGCGACCATTGGTGAATATACAATCTCTGCTTCCACTCGCTTAGCTTCTGCCATCTCCGGTTCTGTCTGTTCCTGCTTTTTCTCATTCTCCGTATGCTTTTCCTTATCTATCTGCACATTCATAGCCAGATTATCCAGCTTGTCAATAGATGCATCCAGATGAAGCTCCATTGATACAAGCATCTTTTTCACCGCTTTCATAGGTGCAAGCACCGCCTTTGTAATGGGATGTTTCTGCTCTTTCTGTGAGTAATCCACCTCCGGCTTGTCAGCAAAAGTACGGAATGCATTGGCTGCTGTCTGCCCTGCTTCACGAAATCCTTTTGCAAGAAGTGCTGTCTTTGCTATATCCTTATCCGTGGTCTTGATTGCACCTCTTACATTTTCCCGGATATCAAGAAGTTTTTTCTTAATTCCTAAGAACTCCGATACCCGATAAAGTGCAGCTCTGCCTTTTGCTTTTGCTTCTGCAACTATGCTTTTGGCTGTAGATTCGACCTGTGCTTTCACTGCATACACCTGTGACTTTATCTGCTCACATCTGGTATTTAGTCGCTCCTGTGCTTCTGACAATGCTTTTTTAGCATTATTGACAAGTGTATCTTCCTGCATTTCTTTGATCTGGTTCTGCATATTGGTAAGTTCTTCCGTCATGGAATCAATCTTTTTCTCCAGTCCATCCACATAGCTGCATATCTCAAATACATCGTTTGCCTGCTCTTTCATGGCATTTTTCTTTAATAATTCGAGAAGTTCCCTTATAACCTCCTCATTGGTAAGTGTTTTTCCTGCTTCCATATCCATTCTGTTTCCTCCATTCTGTAAATGGGGCAGCCTTGGCCGCCCCTGTACCTTGATTACTAATTATCGAAAGGGTGTTGCCTCTTTGTCCTTTTCTTTATCGGGATTGCCATGATGTTTCTCTGCACTCTCCCTCGCCTTTTCGTTGCTCTTATCCTTTGCTTTCTCATATTCCGAGATAATCTCATTATAGAGTTTTTCCCTGAAATCCTTTGTGACCGGATAGCAGACATCCTGATAGATTGGCTTGCCCTGCTCGTCCACCTGCTTTGTCTTATAAGAAGGCATTGATACAAAGATTTTCTCTTTTCCCTGCACGATATTGATATTATTTACAATGAAACTGTTTTCAAAGTAAATGCGGGCAAGTCCTTTGATGTTACTGCCTTCCCTCTCATAAGGTGTCACAGTTACGGAAAACTCAGGCATTTCCTGTGTTCTGTCCTGCTTCTGTGTCTCCTCTTTCTCCGGTTCTTTGATTCTTGCATAGGCATCAAGGATATTAGTATAGAGTTCCTCTCGAAACTCTGCTGTGATAGGATTGCACACATCCTTATAGATCACGCCATTGCTTTCATCACGCTCATTGGAGCGGTATCTTGGCATTGATACGAAAAGCTCACCCTTGTCCTTATTCTCAAGAATTGCAATATTGGTGATCTTAAATGAATCACCAAATACTACTGTTGCAAATCCTTTTATATGCGCCTACAAGCTGACAGGTGCCACCTGTCATGGTGGCAGGAGAAAGTGAACTACCCAACTGAAAAGCTATAACAAGCAGAAAGAAAAACAATAACCGAGGATATCTCGATATACAGAAAAGACCGCTGTGATCATAAAAAACGCACAGCAGTCTTTTTCTTCCTGCCGTATTGTTCAGTTGAAAGACGCTCTTGTTTAATTTAACATTTTTACTTCTGATATCTCACTTTTGAAATGCATCAATTCTTGCTTGTGGGTTTGCGAAGCCGATCCTTGACCTGTAATGCGCGACCGATATGCCGTCTTGGTTGCAATCTGCTCGAAAATATGATATAATTAAACAAAATAATTCCGAATTTGCAGGTGAGAAAATGAGCGCATACCGAATTGCAGTTTGCGATGATGACAATATAATACGAGAAAATTTATGTTCTCTTTGCAGTGATATTTTAACCAATGACAGTGTTGAATATAGGCTTGAACCTTTCCGTTCGGCCTGTGAACTTGAAAAACGGTTGGATACCGAAAGCTGTCCTTTTGATCTGCTGATACTTGACATTCAAATGGAAGGTATGACGGGTATGGAGCTTGCCCGTTCTTTAAGAGAGAAAGGCAATCGTGTGTCCATTATTTTTGTGACAGCCTGTGAGAATTACCTCGGCGAAGGGTACGGCGTTCAGCCTATCCATTTTCTCTTAAAGCCCGTGCGCCGAGAGGCTTTGGCGAGCGCGATCCACACTGATCTTAAATTGAATTACATACCTAAAACGGTTGTGGTGCATATCGGGAAGAAGCTGGTGCATTTATCACTTTCGGATATTTGGTACATTGAGAGCTACAACCACAGCATCGTAATTCATCAAAGCAACGGTAACAGCACCTATTATTTTTCGCTTTCGGATTTTGAAAAGCAGCTTCCGATGGGGCAATTTGCACGCTGTCACAACAGTTATCTTGTGAATTTGGATGAGGTACGGGAAATCGGGCGGACTGAGCTTTCCCTGCAAAGCGGCGAAACGCTCCCGATGGGGAGAACCTATTATAAAGCCTTTCAAAGTGCATTTGTGCGCTATATAAATCAATAGCTATTTAAAGCAAAAAAGAAGGACTCCGTTTATTTTAAAGCGGTGTCCTTCTTTGTTTTTGTTTATTTCTTCGGCAGCTTCAGCGCCGTTTGAACGGTGAAGGTTTGATTCTCCGAAGTAAAAATATCCAGTATGCTGTGGTAACGCACGGCAACGGCGCTCATCAGCTTTAAGCCGAAGCCGTGGATTTCGGCGTCGTTCTTGGTCGTGACATAGTTGCCGTACGCATCCTGTCTGCGCTTGCCGGCATACGAATTTTCACACTTAACGGCAAGAAAGCCGTTCTTTGTTTCAATCTGAAAGCGGACAAATCGTTTTCCGGCATCCGCCTCGGCGGCGGCTTCCAGTGCGTTGTCAAGCATATTCATAAGCAGCTCGTACAGATCGCTTTCCGCAACGGTAAGCTGCGGCGGAACGGAAACAAGCGCCTCAAAGCGGATGTCCGACTGGGCGGCACGATAAGCGGCGTCCTGCAGGATCGTATTGACTGTGAAATTTTCGGTAAACTGCGTTTGCGCCAAATGATCGTTTTGCTGCTTTATATCCCCGATCAATTGCCCCAGCGCATCAATATCGCCCTTTTGATACAATGCGTCAAGAGCGATTATTTTATGCTTCATTTCGTGACGAATGGCGGCGCTGTCGGTCACTTTGCTTTCCATCGCACGATAGCTGTTCATAATCAATTCGTTGCGCAGACGGAGCGTTTTGCTTTCCATCTGCTGTGCAATAATCGAACGCATTACGGCATAGGCGGAAATAACGGCGCACACCGCAACCATCCAAACGGTGACCCAATACAAAAGCCCCGAATAATCCGCAAGCTCCGTAACATCCGAAATTAACCTGCCGATATATTTGAAAAGGTAGCTTTTTCTGAAAAATGATACCGTGTATGCAACCCCCAATGCGGCGGCGCTGGCAATAGCGGAAATTCCTAAGTATTTCCAAAATTTACGCTGACGGTTCATCACAAGATAAACGACCAAAAGTACGAGCAGCAGAATACCGATCTCTTGCCGGTTCAGAAAATCGACCAACCCGTCGCTGAGAAAATGGTGTCCCATTCCTTTGGTGATCCATTGCATCGTAAGCCCCACAGAGGCAAGGAAAAGCGGTATCAGACTCCAATCTGCCTTTTTGCGTGTCACGCTCAAAAGGAACAACCCGGCAATCATCAGCGATATAAAAGCGGTAGCACCGGCAGGAATACCGTAGTAGTTTGCATAAGCGTAGCTTTCGATTTCTTGCGCATCCACCGGCACAAAGCGCGGCAGCGGCGGGAAAATAAGGCTTGCTGTGTCAGTCACCGTGCCGGTAACCGTAAGGCGGCACTCCGTGTTTTGCGGCAGAGGGATAATCGCCTGCGTCTGACCCACGGCATTCTCCGGCACCGCGGTTTCCGACTGCCATACCTCTTTCCCGTCTATGCTGACGGTCATATTCAGCCCTGCCGTTTCAAATACCAAATTGCCGTATTCGCTGCTTGCCGGGACGACTGTTTCCAGGCGAAAGCGGTCTCCCTTTTCGGGCGACACGGTATAATCCAGCTCCGTTTCCGTGCCGTCTGTTCCTACCGTGTAGGCGGTTTGCCACTCAAGGTATTGTATGGATGTATTGAGCTTCGTGAATTTCTGCAAAAAGCAGAGCATACCGATGCAAAGCGCAAAGAATAGCGCTAAACATATCCACCGTAAAGTTTTTTTCATTCCGACGAGGCACCTCCCCATTTCATTTTTTCTGCATTTGATATGTGGAAAATTATCCGTATACTATTGTACTTGAAAATCCGTGTTTTTACAAGGGGTATTCCGCCCGAGCGACCGTTTACAGCGTAAACGACCGAAATACAGCGTAAACGACACAACCGAAACTGCCCCTGTTATGATAGAATAGATAATAGTATAAGTATCGTGAAATATCATGTCCACGCTTGCTTATCCGCTTTCAGAATCTGCTGTCGTAGCGGACAGCAAAACCAAATTATCAAAGGAGACCTGAGCTATGAACAAAAAATTTATCATCCGACGGGCAGTGTGCGCAGCACTGGCGCTTGTGATGATCGTTGCCTGTCTGCCGCTTTCGGCGTTTTCCGCAAGCAGCGACAGCCCGACCTTTTCATCCGATGCAGCCAATTCGCTGATGAAAAACACTGTACCTGCCGGGTACGACAAGACAACCAACCCTTACGGTTACGATGTTGACCGCCCATTTGCGATGGTGGAGCAAAGCGAGCTGCTTTATTTAGAAACCTACACCAATCACATTACCGGCAAGATAGCAGATGTCGGAACGGCAAGTGACCTGTATAACTTTGTATATAGTAAACGTACTGCATCCAACAGTTCGCTGCCTAACATGAATTTCGTTGATTTAAGCAACTGCGTTCTGATACAGTCCGCATCGTTTGACCCGGACGGCACCGGTCGTAACGACCATGCTGCCTATGTTGGTCTTAACCGTCGGGATAAAAATGTTTATCTCTTTGTATACGACGCAAGGGATGGCAAGCTCTGCAGCTCAGAGGTTGTCGGCGAAATGAACTGGGCGTTTGACAGTGACGGAGATCTGCAAATCCACGGTTATGATTCCAACAAATATATTGATATTGTAGCCGGAGATTTTGACAACGACGGCAAGGATACCCTTATCATCTATGTGGCGAACAGCAAAAAGGAGATACGCCGCATTACCGATCTGGACTATTATTCCGCCAATATGATGGCAGGCTGTTTTATTAAGGAATATGAATATGCCGACGGTGAGCTTACCATGCTGAATCGCCGTGAAAACGGTCCGGGGTATTATCAGCTTGGAGATGAGCTGCTGAATGACTATTATGTTAATAATTATCAAACCAACCTTAGTGGTAACAAGGGCGTTGCAGATACCATCAACGGCTCAAAAAATAATACACTGGCTAACCATTGGAAAAAGCTGACGGTCGATATGGTCGTCGGCGACTTTAACGGCGACAGAATAGACGACCTGGCAGTGTTGTCATACAATTCTAAAGGCGCATATATTGACCCGACCCCGCAGGTCAAAATACTGTACGGCAAGACCGGCAGAAGAGAGGGGCTGGCTTTTGTAGACAGCCTGCCTGACAAAAAATATTCAATAAATAATGTAACCGGGTACGACTCGACATATAATACATGGACATCCGTCTACGACGGGGGGCTTGCCTGCGGTGATTTCAACAACGACGGCTGCGACGACCTCGTTGTTGCCGGAGCAAAGCTAGATTCATTACAGCGCAAAAGCGGCTATAACCCCATTATGATGTCGATGAGGATTACAGATACTTTTGCATACAGCATACTCCTCAGCAATCAGAACAATGGATTCGTACAATCCGAGGTCAAGACCATGGCCGCCAACGGCTGGTCAGAAGACGAATGTGTAACCAAGTTTGCGGTCGAGGCCGTTGCCTATAACGGAGCAAACGCCGCAGAGTATATCTTTATCAACGGCTCATTGTATACATACAACACCGCTACCGGCGAATTAAACAAGGCTTCAACGAGCGGATTCCAGTTTGACGAAGGCCTTGGCGGAAAAGAGGAATATATGCGCTCAGTCGTGGTCGGCAACTTTGACGGCAACACGGCAGGCCGAGAGCAGATCGTGTTCGTTGCCTCCTGCCGCGACAATGACAAAGAATATTCCTTTAAAAAGTGCATGATCGCCGGCGTATATAACAATGACAAAAAAGACAGTAAAGGCAATGTGACCGATTACGGCACTGTGACCGGCTTTAGTACAACAATATCCGGTTGGGGACCCGACAAAGTTGACGGCGGCTATAAAGGCACCGGCGCACAGATGGTGCTCACATCCTGCGACCGCGACCAGGATGGCGTTATCGCCCGCTACAAGGGCGTAAGCTACGCCTACAGCGACCCGGAGGTCAAGGCGGTCATGCAGGCGGCGCCCTACTTTGCAGCGCTGGGCGACTCGGCAAATAACGAGACCGACTATACCATAACCGAAAGCTACGAGCTGGAGCAATCTTCCTCGAAAAATGTTTCCTACAGCGTGGGTATGTCCTACAGCTATGGCGGACTGCTTGCCCCCTTTGAACTAAATATTTCAGCGGGCTATTCTCTTGAATGGAGCAAGACCTACACTGAAGCGCTGGAAACCGAATACGCCATGACTGTCAAGGCGCAGGCATATAACACGGCACTGGTTGCAAGAACACCGGTATTTGTCTACTGCTATGAGGTGCTGGACGAAAACGGCGAGTGGTCTGATGGCACGGCAATGAGCCTGTCGATTCCGCAGCAGCCGGTGTATCAGCAGATGAGCATTGACGACTACAACAGCTTTGCTGAAGAATACAACTCCTATATGGAGAAAAAGGGCAATCGCGCCATCACCAAGGAGTCGGATAAGACCTCCAAAGATGAAGCCTGCTACTACCGTCTTGAAAAAATCAACGAAGCGGAAAACTGGCTGGACGGCAACGAGGGCAACCCCTATATGTACAATCAGTTGGGCTGGGGCGCATACAGTGCACTCGGCGCTCAGCAGCTCAGCCAGAACACTATCCGTATGGGCTATGCGGGAGGTCTGAATGAGGTTTCCTATTCCAAGAGCAATATCAAATCGGTCTCCGAGGAGATTTCTCACGGATTTTACTTCAACTTCTCCATCAGCTTCGGCGTGTTCGGCGACGGTATCCTATTCTCGCACGATGTGGGCTTTGAAACAAGTCTGAGTTACAGCAACGGTTCGGGCGTTTCGACCACCAAAACCTCCTCGCAGGGATGCATCGGTGCGGTCAACGACATTGACGGCCCGGCTCTTGCCGAGGAAGGAATCCCGGCAAGCATTTACACGCAGTATACCTTTGACTGGACGCTGGGGCAGTGGTTCAGGCACCTCTATGGTGAGGAAGGCAACAAGACCGTCTTTATCGGCTACAGCCTATCAAATGTCAGCACACCTGCTCCTGCAGTAGATGATTTAGAGGCAAACCTGTTTGCAGATGATGCGGTGCATCTTACATGGTCTCAGCCCGACAAGACCCCCGGCTGGCCGGAGGTAGAGGGTTACTATGTGTATCGCGCGGAAAACGGCGAATGTACGAAAATTTCCGATCTGCTTCCTGCCGATACGACATCCTATGAGATTGAGAACCTGAAAACCAATACCAACTTGGGTTTTGCTGTTACCTCCGTTTGCAAGGTGGACGGCAAAGAAAAGGAAAGCACATGGTCGAATATTGCCGAAGTTACCACGGCAAAGAGGTTCTATAAGGTCAACTACTCAGTGGATAACGCAAAGGCTTCCGACATCAAGGTGCGGCATCTCGGCAATGTTGAGATCCAATCCGGAGATGAGATCAGCGAGAGCGAAATCATCAAGGTAAAGGTCACCCCGAAAAGCGGGCAGTATGAGCTTGTATCCCTTACCCTCGACAACGGCGGTGAAACAATGGTATTCACACCCGAAAAAGACGGAACAATCGTATGTGCCTTTACTCTGAACGGTGAAGCCAATATGCGTGTTTCCACCAAGCGAGCAATAAATTCCGCTCAGATCACATTTACCGATACCTACACGGCAGACGGCATGGTGATTGGTACGGTCAGCGCGGCGGTGGGCGATGTTCCTCTGAATGCCCCCGGCGGCACGGTTACCGATAATGTGACCTTTACCGCCGTACCCGGCAAGGGCTACAGACTGAAATCATGGAAAATTACCGACGCAAGTGGCACCACCGAAACTATAGACGCGGCAGGCTCTAACAGCTATACATTGGGGCTTGCTTCCGAAAAATACACAGTCGAGGCAGAATTCGTAAGTCTTTCTGAAATCGGCAGGCTTGTAAAGGTCAATATCCCGGCAGAGGGCGGCACGGTGGAAATCACCGATACAAACGGCGACAGCGTTACTCTGAATGAGAATAACAGCGTGTATGTTCCTGTAAATTCCAAGCTGACCTTCACCGTCAAGACGGACGCAGGCTGCAAGTTCCGCGCATGGACGGACGATGCCAAGGGACAAAGCGGCGAAAGCTTCACCATGACCATCACAAAGGACACCGAGATCGGTGTGGAATTTGATGTTCCCGTGCGTGTAGGCTTGACCTATTCTGCCACAAGCGGTGAACAGACCGGTGCCGTAGCGACCAAGCAGGGCTATCAGTCAGGCGCAGGCGTTCCCGTCGGCACGAAAATTACTCTTACCGCACAGGCGGCGGAAAATTACCGTGTGCAGAAGCTCGTCATTACCCGTGGCAGCAAGGTTGACACCGTAACGACCGACGACAAGTTGTACAGCCAGTATGATTATGAGCTTGTGGTGGATACCGAAACCGATATTCAGGTGTATTTCACCGAAATCGAGCAATACACGGTTATGGTGGATAGCCCGAAGCACGCAGATATGACAATCAAAAACGGTGACAAGGATTTCGTAAGTGGCAAAACCGTTCGCTACGGCGATGAAATCACCGTCACAGTCAAGCCGAAGGAAAACTACCGCCTTGCAGATGCAGATTCGTGGATCGACAACGGCGACGGCAGCTATACCTATAGAACCGGCGCAATCAAGGCGGATACCAACATCTCAGTGAAAATCGAGGAGATACCGGAATATACAGTCACATTCCCCATGACTTTGGACGGCTGTATCCTTTCGGTAAAGAACGGCAGTGAAAAAATCGCCAGCGGCGACAAGGTGTGCGAGGGAACGGTGCTTACCGCAACCGTAACGCTTGACCCGACCTATATTCTCAAGGGCTGGTACATCGGCGGCGAGCTGCTTTCTGAAATCAATAAGACCGAAGTCACCTTTACGGTGGACGGCGATATGCTCATTACCGTTATTGTAGCCGATGTCAAGGGTGACAAAGGCGACCAGGGCGACCAAGGTGATAAGGGCGACACCGGCGTAGGTGTAAAATCCGTTGTCATCAATGAAAACGGCAATCTCATTATTACCCTCACCGATGATACCGTGCTTGACCTCGGCAAGGTTACCGGAGATAAAGGCAGCCAAGGCGATAAGGGCGACCAAGGCGAAACCGGTGCTACAGGCGTAGGCGTTAAATCGGTGACGATCGACGAGAACGGCGACCTGATTATTACGCTGACCGACGACACCGTGCATAACGCAGGCAAGGTCACCGGAGATAAAGGTAACCAGGGCGATAAAGGTGATAAGGGCGACAAGGGCGATGCCGGAAACAACGGCGCTGCCGGTGTCGGCGTCAAGGATGCTGTTGTAGATGAAAACGGCAACCTCATCATTACTCTGACCGACGGCACTGTGTACAATCTCGGAAATGTCACCGGAGCCAAGGGCGACAAGGGTGACGCAGGCAAGGACGGTCAGGACGGTCAAAACGGTCAAGACGGATCAAATGGTTCAAACGGCTTGAACGGAACCGGAATTCAGTCAGCGCATATTGACGCAGACGGCAATCTTATCATCACCTTTACCGACGGGGTTGTTACCAACCTCGGCAAGATCGTCGGCACAGACGGAAAAGACGGTAAGGACGGTGCTGACGGTAAAGACGGCATCGGAATCAAGGGCTGCCGCATTGACGATGACGGCAATCTGATCCTTACGCTGACCGATAATACAACGCTTGACGCAGGCAATATTTCCGCGATCAGCGACAGAGTCAGCGTTTCCAAGCCCCTTGCTACCGCAGCCGTATCCGTTTCGGTTACATCCCTGCTCTGGAACATCGTAACTCTTGTTGTTGCCATCGTCAGAAAAAGAAAGGTGATCTGATCGCACCCAAAGCTTCTGATGAAGCAGCACAGCGTGTATGATAGACAAGGCATCGGATTCAACCGGATAGGATAGTAAAAACAACACCGTAGGAGGTAGTGTCAAGAGTTATGCGCAAAATTGATTTTGGCTCTAGTAGAAATCTATTACAGGGGGCGGCTTAACCGCCCCTTGGTTACTTTTCAGCAGGCAGGGCGCAAAGGGTCAAGGGCGGCGGTACGCCGCTTGTCTTGCCCTTGACGCTTTGTGACCTGGCTGCTACTTATCCAACCAGTGGCTCCTGCTCCATGGCTTCCAAGTGCTTCATATTCATGTATTTCTTGCTGCCCCACTGGGTTCCGGCTACATGACGAAGCCGTGCGCAGACCAGCATCAGCGCAGAGTTTCCGTCAGGAAACGCACCGACTACCCTCGTCCTGCGCCGGATCTCACGGTTCATCCGTTCGATCACATTGTTGGTTCGGATCTACATACACCCAATGCTCAGAGGGGAAGTCACAGTAGGTCAGCGTTTCCTCAATGCCATCCGCTACTTTCTTCGCAGCCTCCGGCAGCTTCATAGCCTTCAGCTCAGAAACCACTGCGACAGCCTTCTCCCGGGATGCCTTCCTGCTCCTTTGATATTGCTGCCCTCTTTTGCCCTTACTTCGTTTACCTTAATTGAATACTTCATATGCTATTCCTCGCTTTCTTTTTGTTCTTTGTTTTGATTTGGTATGATAAGCTCACACCAAAGCTGTTCTATCTGTTCACAAGACAATCTGCCA
>ERZ779865.2380-NODE-2380-length-11890-cov-2.696662_pt1 | contig 11890 bp, 10 predicted proteins | sample MGYA00433088_ERZ779865 | MGnify/ENA primary metagenome ERZ779865 (study PRJEB29588, sample SAMEA2151703) | human gut metagenome | biome: human gut; feature: human-associated habitat; material: faeces | place: Denmark | collected 2008/2010 ... | reverse complement strand
CGGCTGATAAAGTAGTGGAAGCAGGCAATAGGAACGTCATGCTGACGGAACGCGGAACTACTTTCGGTTATCAGGATTTAGTCATCGACTATCGCGGCATCCCCGAAATGCAGACCTTCGGTTTCCCCGTCATCCTGGATGTAACCCACTCCCTGCAACAGCCCAACCAGACCAGGGGCGTCACGGGAGGTGTGCCGGAACTTATCGAGACCGTAGCCAAAGCCGGTGTTGCCGTAGGTGTAGACGGACTGTTCATCGAAACCCACGAAAATCCCGCCGTAGCCAAAAGCGATAAGGAAGAAGCTGACCGCAACTGCGGTGGGACTTCCCGCAACAACCAGCACGACGCAGGCGATGATGGAGCTCAGGCACGCAATGAGATATGCAATCTTGTTGCCGAGCTTATCGGCCAGATAGCCGCCTGCAAGACGCCCCGTGAGGCTGCCGATGCCCATAGCCGCAACGACGCTGACGGCAAATTCCGCCGAGAGCATTTTGATATCTGTCATATAGATAGCGGCGTATGGATTGATGAAGTTATAGGTGATGACCAGCAGCACCTGCGCCACGGTAATCAACCAGAAGGTTGTGGTTTTGAGCCCATCACGCACGCTGACAGACTTTACATTGGCACTGGCCTTCTCCTGCGGCGGAGTATAGTCTTTGGGGAGCCAGCCCTCCGGCGGATTCTTCATGATGAAAAGGCCAATCAGCACAATCGTGGCGCTGAAACCAAGTCCGGTCCACTGAATCGTATTCTGCACACCGATGGAGGCAAGCAGGCTCGAAATGGGTTTGGACCACAGTGTGGTGGCAAGTCCGAACGCGCCGAGATAAATCCCGATCGCGAGGCCGCGACGGTCCGGGAACCAGAGGCCGACGGTAAACATCATGGAGTTATAGAGGATGCCTGCCCCCGTGCCGGAGAGGATGCCATAGGTGATGTACATGACAACCGGAGATGAGACGAAGCTCGAAACGAACATGAATCCGCCAAAGAGCAGACCGCCCACCACAGCGCAGGCCTTCGCACCCATCCGGGGCAGCATCTGACCGCCGATGAATCCGCCGAGGCAGAGTGTTGCCACCATGACGTTGCCCATCAGGGCGACCTGATCAGTGCTCCATCCGTATTCCGCGCACATGGGTTTGACATAGACGCTCCACATATAAAGCAGACCACTGCACAGCGCCACAATCACCGCACCTGCCAGCACCAGCCAGCGAAACGCATCCGTATTCGTTCTGCTTTTCATGATTCCCTCGTCCATAAGGATACCTCCTTACCGATATTTTATGTTGTTGGGACTGGGCTTGTCTAAAGTGTAACAATAAGATATTCGACAATCCATATCCCCTATGGTCTATTTTTTTGTGAAAGCCACGACAACGCACTGTGTTATTTACATTTTGCTATAATTTGTCGCAAATCTTTGAACAAGATACAGTATTGTGTGTCACAAAAAATAGCCCCATCGATTACGGAAAATAGTACTTGAGTTTATTGACACACTTTTCGGCAAAGTGTAAAATTTTATACAGAATTTGAACCCAAGGTGCCGAACAATGGAAAAATCAAAGTACTTTCTCTCCAACTCGCTCCTGAATCTGATGCAGGAAAAACCTTACGAGAAGATCAGCATTCATGAGGTGGCGCGGCGGGGCTATGTGAGCCGCACTACATTTTATAATCATTTCTCGTCAAAGGAAGATATCCTGCAGTTTCTGATTGAAAATGCCATGGGTACCCTGCGCGAGATCCCAATACCGGAAAATGAACCGCAGTATCTCGCCTTCTTAGAGGCGGACATCGCACGCATGGAACAAAACCGGGCGCTGCTGCTTTTGCTTCGTAAGAACGGGCTGATCGAGTTGGTTCCGGAATACCAGCGCCGCATACTGCATTCACTCGCCAAGGGATCGGAAAAAGTGTCGAAATTCTTTCCGGACGACCGATCCCTGGAAGCATTCTGTCGGTATGAGTCGGCGCTCACGTTCTATTCCGCATTCTGGTTTCTCGAGCGTGAGGCCATCGAAACGCCTGCGCAGTTGGCACGGATTATGTCGGACACGCGACGGATCGGCTACGCATCGCGGCAGGAGGAGCGACTCTATCTTCGCGATCTGAGCGACCCGACACTGCGATTTCACAGCGGTGACGCCCGTGCCCTTGCGACGAAGGAGGCGCTGCACAAGGCGTTCCAGTATCTCCTGGAACGACAAGCACCTGACAATATCGGAATCACGCAGCTCACGCAGGAGGCAGGCGTCTCCCGCTGCTCGTTCTATCGCCACTATGACCGGCTGGAGGATTTGATTGAAGAATCCCTGCAAATGATATACGCAGACGTAATCAAAACACTCCCCTCCACCGGACATCTGATCGGCTATGCAGCGATTCTGGAGGCCAGCATCCGCGGCTATCAGGCCCAAGCGTCATTGTTTCAGTCCATCAGCAAAGGGCGGCTGGAGCTGCTGGCTCTGCGAGCCTACCGCAGTGTGTTCGATGTGCTGGAATGGCAGCTGCCGTATATCAAGCAGTATTACCCCGCCGATCCCTTCGCACGGGAGTACTACAGCTGGTTTCTGGCCGTAGAGCACATTATCCCCGTGCTGCTCTATTTTGATTATTTCCCAGACATGGACCCGGGAGAATATGCGGATCTGATACGAAGATGTCGATACTTTCCTTATTTATGAAAAATGCCTCTGCTGGCTTCGGCAGAGGCATTTCTTTTTTAGTAGTCCCAGGCCTCGTGGAGGCACTTTCTGAGCAGCTCGAAATTGGGCGGATTTGGGACGATGGTCCATTTCTTATCCTTGGCGATATTCGCCGCTGCGCTGTCGCAGAAATTCTCAGGAATACCCAACTGCTTCATGTTTGGCATACCGATATCCTTCTGCAGGGCGTCGAGCTTTCGGACGATCTCCTCTCCTACGGTGGCAAGGTCTGCGTCCGCAGGGCAGTCCACGCCGAAGAACGGCGCCCAGACTCTGGTCGTTTCAGGGTCGCCATGGACGTTATAGCGCGCCAGCGCCGCCATGCCAATACCCACGCCAATGCCGTGGGGCAGCTTATAGATGTCCGAGAGCTGGTTTGCGATGGCGTGGCCCGAAGAGGTTTTTCTCAGCGTAATGGCATAGCCTGAGAGCATGGCCGCCCAGCACATCTTCTCCCGCGCCTCAAGATTGTGGGGCTCATGTACGGCGACAGGGAGATACTTCACCGCCAGCGCCAGGCCTTCCTTTGAGAGCGCGTCGGCCATGAAATTCGGCATTGCGAGAGTGTTCACCAGGCACTCTGCACACTGCGCAAGTGCATCCATACCAGTGTAGGCTGTTATGTTTGCAGGCAGATCGTAGCAGTAGGTCGGGTCCACCACCGCGCGGGTAATCGGATGCCGGGCAAAGGTCTTGATGTTCGTCTCTTCATTGAGGCACATGATGCCCCAGCAGGATCCCGAGCCGGTACCGGCTGTGGTGGGCACTGCTACGATGGGTTCGAAAATCTTGTTTCCCACGTTCAGCGCCGTGTAGCCGCCGAGATAGTCCACCGTTTTTCCGCCGTTGGCAAGTACTTTACCGGCAAGCTTTGCGGTATCCATCGTAGAGCCGCCGCCTATCGCAACGATGCCGTCGACGCCTTCAGCGCGGCAGAAATCCACAAATCGATCCAGTTCACTTGAAACCGGCTCGTCCAGCGCAGCCATATAGGGCGCTGCGGCAATGTCAGCCGCTTCGATGATCTCCTTCATCTCCGTGATAAAGCCCAGCGGCTCCAGCGCGCGGTCATAGATCAGCGCCACCTTTTTACAGGCATATTCGGCCAGAATCTTTCCGGTCTCCTTGCGCGCGTCCACGCCAAAGACAGCATTATGGATATTATGAATGGTCCAGGTCATGGTCTTCTCCTCTCTTCGGGTCGCATCAAAGCCCTCAGAGATCCCAAATCTTATAGAGGATCTCGCGAACCTTGTCAAACTTCGGCGGGTTGGGAACGATTGCCCATTTCTTATCCTTGGAGACAACGTCGGTGATGGTCTCGACAAACTCGCGCGGCACACCGAGCTCCTTCATATTTTTCACGCCGGTCTTTTTCTGCATATCGATGACCATATCGGCGATCTGCTGGCCGACTGCTACCAGATCCGCGCCCTCCGGGCAGGGGATGCCCATGCAGGGGGCGATCAGGGAGCTGGAGTGCGTGTCATTCTCGACGTTATACAGCACCTGCGCCACAAGGCCGACGGAGACCGCAACACCATGGGAGAAGTGGAAATTGTCCACCAAAACGTTGGAAATTGCATGGCCGAGGTTCGTCTTACGCAGCGTGATCGCGCTGCCGCCGATGCTGGCCGCGTAAGCCATGTACATACGCGCCTCGATGTCTTCGGGATTTTCATAGGCGCGCATATAGCCCTTCACCGTGGCGGCAATGCCCTCCTTGCAGTACATGTCCGCATGCATGTTCGGCATAGCAACGCTGTTGCAGAGGCTCTCCAGAGAGTGTGCCAGAGAATCCATGCCGCAGCAGGCGGTAATGTCTTTGGGCTGGGTAATGTGGTACACCGGATCGATGATGCCGATGGTGCCGGGATGGATGCAGAAGGTCTTTTTGAGGTTATCCATGTTCTCACACATAAGACCATAGCTCACCTCGGAGCCGGTGCCCGCAGTGGCGGACAGCAGGATCACGGGCTTAAAGACATTATTGCCGACGTTCAGCGCCGTGTAGCCGCCCAGAAGATCCTCTGCGCGCTCGGCATTGTTCGCCAGGACTTTCCCGATCATCTTCGCCGTGTCACAGGAAGATCCGCCGCCAATGGCCACGATGCTGTCAATGCCATTCTCGCGGGCGATCTTCGCGCCGAGATTCACCATATCGCCGGTGGGCTCGCCCTCGGCTTTTTCATAGATGACCGTCTCGATCCCGGCGTCTGCGAGGATGCCGACCATCTCATCGGCGTACAGGGGCCGGATGTTGGGGCCTACGACCAGCAGCGCCTTTTTTGCGTCAAAGCCCTTGAGAAGTTCGCCGGTCTGCTTGCGGCTGTCCACGCCATAGATGGCATCGTGCAGGTCATGTACTTTCCAGGTTGCCATAGTTGGTTCCTCCAATCAAAAACATTACATTTCGTCGCTTTCGGCGGTACCCCGCCCTTATCTGCAGCTTTATTGTACGAATTAAAAACATCAAAAAACATTACCCCGGATGATTATTTTTTCACAAAGCATCCATTGAAAAAGTAATACCCCTCCACTCTGTGATGCAAAACCGCCCCCTTTTCTACCGGAGGTCACAATTAAAATGTACATACTTTGTTTTGCATTGCTTCCGGCATGACAGGCTCCTGCTTGTGATGCTTGCGCAAAAGAACATATACAAAATTGTACAAAATTCACGAAAGTGTTGAGTAATGTCCGAAACACGCAGAAAAATCTGCCCATTTTCTGATACATTTTATATAAATTTGTTCACTTTCCGATGCAAAGGATGTTTTCGCGTCAAAAAGATAACTACTTTGTAGGATGTGATGGAAAAACGGAGCTTGTTATACTGTTAACAACTTGGGCGGGCAACCGCTGACAAACCGTAATTCATTTTTCATCCAGAGGAGGAACTCAAAATGGCACAGCAGCAAAAACTTATCAACCGCTGGCTCGTTGTGGTCGGCTCGCTGATCATCGGTCTGCTCGGCGGCCTCGTTTATGCATGGAGCATTTTCGTTCGCCCCGTATGCGAAGCTTACGGCTGGGGCACCGATCAGGTCGCCCTGATGGGCAACGTGATGATGGCGCTCTTTTGCGGCGGCGCCACCGTTGGTGGCAACATGCTGCCGAAGCTCGGAGCAAGGAAGACCAGCTTCATCGGCTCGATGATGTTCGGTTTGGGCATTCTGGTTTCGGCCTTCGTCCGCAGCCCGATTTTAATGTACATTACCTGGGGCGTCTGCGGCGGCCTTGGTGTCGGTATCCTGTATGCCATTGGCATGTACGTCGCCTCGGCGTGGTTCCCTGATAAGCGCGGCGTCATTATGGGTCTGTTTCTCGCTCTGTTCGGCCTTGCACTGACGGTGTTCTCCAAGCCCATCAGTTCCATGCTCGCCACCATGGGCGTACAAACCACAATGCTCATCATGGGTGTGGTGTTCACGGTGGTGCTCGGTGCCATCAGCCTTTTCCTGATGCAGATGCCGCCTGAGGGCTGGCGTCCCGAGGGCTATGTGCCGCCCGTTTCCAAGAGCGGCAAGGCCGAGGACGAAATGGAGTCTCTGACCGTGGCAGAGGGCGTGCGCACGCCGGCATTCTGGCTCTATTTCCTTGCGTTCTTCTTCCTTGTGATTCCCTACTCCTTTATCAGCTCCTATACCACCGTGTTCGCCGTGGACTACCGCGGTCTCACGCCGGAACAGGGCGTATCCATCGTATCCATGATGGGCATCGGTGCAGCACTCGGCCGTTTCCTCGGCGGCGTGATCCTCGACAAGATCGGCCCCAGGCCCACCTATGCGATTTTCTGCCTGTGCTCCGTCGCAGCCGGCATCCTGCTGCTCACGAGCCACGCTTACATCGGCATCATGATCGCCTTCGTTCTTGTCTCCGCAGGCTACGGCGGACGCACCCCCATGTACGGCGTCTGGCCCATCCAGCAGTTCGGTCCCAAAAACGCATCTGCGCTCTATGGCTGGGCGGTTATTTCCACAGTCGCCAGCTCCTTGATTGGTCCCGCCATCACGGCAGCAACCCGCAGCTCCACCGGCTCCTTCGCAACTACCATCATCGTCTCCATCGTAGTTGCACTGATCGGCATGTGCTGCATTATCTTCACTCCGAAGCACACTCCATTCCAGAAAAAGAACGGCGTTTAAGGAGGCAGCCCCATGGAATTCACTTATAACATGAAAACCGATTACCGGCCCATTCCGCCCGGAGAGCAGTTTGAGAAAACCGTGGTAGCCGAGAAGTTTCATCTGGTTACAAAAGAGAAGCCCCGGCACACTGAGGGCGTCATCTTCGATCGAATCGGCAGAATGCTCTATTGCAGCGGCTATGAAGGGAAGGTCTTCCGCCTCAACATGGACAGCATGGAACGCGAGTGCGTGTTTTTCGACCCAGATCTGAAGCCCGTGAGCGTGAAGGTCCATCGCGACGGCAGACTCTTCATCTCCTGCCTCGGAACCGCAAATAAAGACGGCCGTATCGTCGTAACGAAGGAGGACGGCACCTGGGAACGAGACATCGCCGTGGGCATGCCCGTGGATGACCTCGTGTTCGACCACGAGGGAGGCTTCTACTTCACGCACTTCGTCGGCACAGTCTATAACCCCTGCGGCGGTATTTACTATGTGAGCCCCGATCTGGAGCACATGAAGTGCTTCCTCCCTCACCTCTGCTCCCCCAACGGCATCGCGCTGAGCACGGACGAGAGCATTCTGTGGGTAACGGAGTTCACCGCCGGACGTATCCTTCGCATTCCTATGAACGCCATCGCCTACGGCGCAGTTGTTTACCACACCACAGGCTATTACGGCCCCGATTCTATTAGTGTGGACGCGGACGACAACCTCTATGTGGCGCTCTACGAGTCCGGCCGGATCCTGGTTTTGAACAAGGACGGCTACCCCTACGCGCAGATCCTCATGCCCGGCCGCGAGGAGGGCAAAAACCTGCTTAGCACCCACGCCATGGTACGCCCCGGCACGAAAGAGCTTTACATCTCCACCGCCGACGATCTCACCGATGAGGGCAGTTGGATCATGAAAGCTCCCGCACTTGGCGAAGGGAACAAAAAAGCCTTTCAGTTTACTTGATTAGGAGGTACTGCAATGTCTACTTGGAATATCATGCGGCTGCGCGGCGGCACTACACCCCGTAAAAAAACGGCAATGTTCGGCAATGCGAAAGCAGCCGAGGACATGCTCGTAACCTACTGGTGCTTTGCTGTGTGGAACGACGAGCACAAAATCATCATCGACTGCGGCGTGAACGAGGAAGATGAACACCCCTGGTACAATCCCCCGGCAAACACCGTTCCACCGGAGGACAAGCTCCCGGCACAGCTGGATTACCTCGGCTGGAAGCCTGAGGATGTGGACACCGTAATCTTCACGCACCTGCACTACGACCACACCGGCTACGCGTATCTGTTCAAAAACGCAAAGTTCTATGTTCAGCGCGCAGAATACGATGTTGCGATGAACGAGCCGCAGAAGGGCTACTTCGCCTTTTACAAGCGCGGCAACTATGACAAAAACGCCATCAAGTATTCTGCCTGGCGCTTCCTCGACGGCGAGACCGAGATTCTCCCCGGCCTGATCGCCGTTCCCACCCCCGGACACGCCATCGGTCACCAGTCCATCCTGGTGGACACCGAGGAAGGCGCCGTGTGTGTCACCGGTGATGCTGTGAATGTGAAATTCGCACTGGATAACAATGTGACCCATGGTCTTCCCCTGCACGACGGAATTGCGCAGCTGAAGAGCTACGAAAAGATCCGCCAGATTGCCGACCGTGTCGCTACCGCACATGACGAGGAATGCGAAGACGTCTATAACCACCAGACGGGCGGCTTCCCTCTGGTATAACCCCCAGCAGTCTCGGATGGGACGGCCTTATAAGGAAGTTCTCATTCGCAAGGAATGGTGTAGCCCTTTCGTGGGATACACCATTTCCTTTTTATGCCGAAATCCTGTATGGCTGGGGCACGCTCGGCACGGCGATCACGCTGTTCATTGCTCCGATGGTGACGGCTGCGCTTCGCACCTCCAGCGGCGGCTCCTTCACTTCCACCTGCATCATCGCGGCGATCGTGGCTGCAATCGGCTGCGCCAGCATGCTGCTGGTTCCGAAGCTGAATCCGATCCAACACAAAGAGCAATAAACGTAACGATCTGACTTTTGACGAGGAGGTAAAAACATGGCACTGGCAGAAAGCAATCTGATCGAAACCAATTTTGACAAAAGCACCATCGGCTCCGGCATGGAGTATTTGAAGTATGGTCGCTCCGGGCTGGATGTCTCCAGGATCTGCGTCGGCTGCATGGGCTTCGGCAGTCTGGACAAGTGGGGCCGCCGCTGGCTGGGACGAGGAAGGCAGCCGCGCCGTTGTGAAAAAAGCGCTGGATCTCGGCATCAACTGGTTCGACACCGCCAACATGTATTCACTCGGAACAAGCGAGGAATTTCTGGGCTCCGCGCTCAAGAAACTCGGCCCCAACCGGGATGAGCTGGTCATTCAGACGAAGGTCAACCAAAAGATGGGCGAAGGCCCCAATATGCTTGGCAGCTCCCGCAAGGCGATCATGCGGGAGATTGACCAGAGTCTCAAGCGCCTGCAGATGGACTATGTAGACGTCTACATTCTGCATCGCTGGGACTGGGAGACGCCAATCGAAGAAACCATGGAGGCCATGAATGATGTTATCAAGGCGGGCAAAGCACGGTATATTGGTGCCAGCGCCATGTATTCCTGGCAGTTCATGAAGGCCTATCAGATCGCGAAATTCAACGGCTGGGCAAACTTCATCTCCATGCAGAACCATATGAATCTCCTGTATCGGGAGGACGAGCGCGAGCTTCTGACCGCCTGTGAGGACGTCGGTGTCGTCTGCACACCTTACAGCCCCAACGCCTCCGGAAAGTGCACGCATCCCTGGAACGAGGAGCACAACCGCACCATCAACGACTACAAGGTACAGGAAAAGTACGCGAAGACGGAAGCCATCGACAAGCCCATCGTGGATCGGATCGAGGAGGTCGCCAAAAACCGCGGCATTCCCATGATCCAGGTATCCCTGGCCTGGCTGCTCTCCAAGACACCGGTGTTTGCCCCCATCGTGGGCTTTACCGATCCGAATCAGATCGAGGACGCCGTCGGCGCGCTGAACGTACAGCTTTCGCCGGAGGAGATTACCTATCTCGAGGAACTCTATCAGCCGCACCCCATCGTCGGCGCACTGCCGAGAGGATATAAGTACAAGGCTTCCCGCAACGGGTAATAGAACGGAGGTATTTGAAATGTCAGTTTTCGAGTATGATTACAAAACCAACTGCAATCCGATCCCGCCCCACGAGCAGGGTTTGCTCACTGTCACGGCAGAAAAATTTCTCCACGTCTCAGACACGATCCCGCACCATCTGGAGGGCGTGTGCTTTGATGAGACAGGCGAAAACATGTATTTCTGCGCGACCGACATTGGGCGCGTTTACCACTACAATTTTGCGTCCGGGGAACTCAGGCAGATCTGGAGCGATCCCGGCGTGCGTTCCTTCGGTCTGAAGCGCCACAAGGACGGACGGCTGTTCGTCGCCTGCTTCGGCATCACGCGCGAGCCCGGTCTGATCATTCTCTCCCCGGAGGGCGAGGAGCTGGCGCATGAGCTCAAGGGCTGGGAGCTGGACGACTTCTGCTTCTGCTCCGACGGCAGCTTTTTTGCCGCCCACTTCATCGGCAATGTCTATGACCGCACCGGCGACGTGCTCCATGTTTCCGCCGACTGCAAGACCGTCACACCCCATCTGCAAAATCTCGCTGGCCCCAACGGCATTGCGCTCTCGCCGGATGAGAAGGTGCTCTGGGTCACCGAATACTGCGGAGGCCGCCTGCTTCGCACCCCCGCCTCCGGCGGCTGGGGCAGTGCGCCCTACGCCTTCACGGGCTATCACGGCCCGGACTCCTGCGAAATCGACGCGGACGGCAATCTCTACGTCTCCATGACCTTCCAGGGACGCATTCTGATCTTCAACCGGGACGGTTTCCCGATCGGTCAGGTGCTCATGCCGGAGCGTGAACTGGGCAAGAATCTCATCAGCACACACGCTACCGTTCGCCCCGGAACCAGAGAGCTCTATGTCACCTGCTCGGACGACACCTTCGGCGGCTCCTGGATCATGAAGGGCGAGGCCTTCGCCGAGCCGCACATGATCTGACCGTATATCCTCCCTCTCTTTTCGACACACCCGTCGTCTCCGCGGCGGGTGTGTTGAGCCGCATTATCAACACAAAAAGGAGTGTATACCATGAGCAATTTGATTGAAACCAATTATCCGCCAAGCAGTCTCGGTTCGGGCATGAAATACATCAAGCTCGGCAAATCCGGGCTGGAGGTCTCACAGATCTGCTGCGGTACCATGGGCTTCGGCGATCTGAATCGCTGGGGCAGAAAATGGCTGGTCGGTCAGGATGGCGCCGCCGCGGTTGTGAAAAAGGCGCTGGAGCTCGGCATTAACTGGTTCGATACCGCCAACATCTATTCCCTCGGCGCCAGCGAGGAGATTCTGGGCGAAGCGCGCAAGCGCGTCGGCGCGAATCGTGACGAGCTGGTCATCCAGACGAAGGTCAATCAGCGCATGGCTGAGGGCCCCAACATGGCAGGCAGCTCGCGCAAGGCCATCATGAGTGAAATCGACAAGAGCCTCAAGCGCCTGCAGCTGGACTATGTGGACGTTTACATCCTCCATCGCTGGGACTGGGACACGCCGATCGAGGAGACCATGAGCGCCATGAACGATGTGGTCAAAGCAGGAAAGGCGCGATATATCGGCGCCTCAGCCATGTTTGCCTGGCAGTTTGAAAAAGCCTACCGCTGCGCCGAGCGGCACGACTGGGAGAACTTTATCTCCATGCAGAACCACTACAACCTGCTCTACCGCGAGGACGAGCGCGAGCTGATGGACGCGCTGCTGGACGCAGGCGTGGCCTCCACACCATACAGTCCGCTGGCCGCCGGAAAGTGCGCACATCCGTGGAATGAGGCGCACAACCGCACGACAAACGACTTCAAGACGCAGGTCAAATATACATCAGCGCAATTGCACCCGAAACATAGTAAGTCGAGTAATGATCATAGAGTTTATGCCACTTTTGCTTCATCGCATCTCCCTGCCCGTC
>ERZ779865.2379-NODE-2379-length-11890-cov-3.431348_pt1 | contig 11890 bp, 4 predicted proteins | sample MGYA00433088_ERZ779865 | MGnify/ENA primary metagenome ERZ779865 (study PRJEB29588, sample SAMEA2151703) | human gut metagenome | biome: human gut; feature: human-associated habitat; material: faeces | place: Denmark | collected 2008/2010 ... | reverse complement strand
TATATCAATGATTCCAAGAAATTAAGCGAAAAAAAGCGTGAAGAACTCTTTGACGTTATCAGCCGTGAAGCAGTCAGTGTGGGAATCGGTATTGTATCGGCACAGCGTATTGACGAGATTAACATTTTGCAGGCAACGTATGAAGCCATGCGGCAGGCTATTCAGAAACTGAGTGTACAGCCCGATATATTATTAAACGATGCTGTAACCATTCCGGGCGTGGAGATTGCACAGGTGCCGATTATCAAAGGTGATGCAAAGAGCCTTACAATCGGTGCTGCCAGTATTATGGCAAAGGTGACAAGGGACAGAATGATGGCGGAGTATGATAAAGAATATCCGCAGTATGGATTTGCAAAACATAAAGGATATGGAACGAAACAGCATACACAGGCGCTTTTAGAGTATGGTGCCTGTCCGATTCACCGGAAAACATTTTTAAAAAATATATTAAATACTGAAAGGGTATAATGATATGGCATTTCACATTTCAGGTTTTTTACAGCAGATGGTTTCAGGTACAAAAAGTTCCGAAAGTGCATCAACAGAGAGTGCGGCGGCGGAAAATGCAGGACAGACAGAGCAGACTGCGCAGGCAAATACCACCAATGCAAAGTATCTGGCATCTTTGCTGGCAGGAGATACGGTTACCGGTGTTGTAAATAGCATGAAGGACAATCAGGTTATTCTCAGCCTGCCAAACGGTGAGAATCTTTTTGCACGTCTTGCACAGGGGGCACAGGTGCAGTTAGGGCAGAGCATGACCTTTCAGGTGCAGGAAAATAAAGGTAATTTTGTTGCATTAAAACCGCTTTTCGGGGATGCGCAGCAGATGGTGCTGGTACAGAAGGCACTTGAAGCGGCCGGACTTTCTGCTAATGAAAGCAATATGGCGATTGTGCAGGAACTGCTGGCACGGAATATGTCTATTGATGCCGCAATGTTAAATGAAATGGTAAAAAACAACCTGAAATTCCCAAATGCCAGTCTGGATACCATGGCAAATCTTGTGAAACTTAATATTCCCGTTACGCAGGAAAATATCGAACAATATGAAGCTTATACGCATTACGAGCGCAATATGGCAGGTCAGTTAGACAGTCTGCCGTCCGCTCTGTCAGATACACTTACACAGCTAACCGGTCAGGATCCGGTGCAGGCAGGGACATTTTTAAAAAATGTGACTGCGGCGCTGTATGATGGACTTCCGCAGGAAATGCAGGCAGGTCTTTCGGAAACAATGCCGCAGGATGCGGTGCGGGAAGGGCTTGCACAAAAAATCACGGAAACCTTTAATGATACACCGCAGGGCGGACAGGCACAGGCGCTGGCAGAACAGATTACAGAAGGAAATGCCACCGTAAAAGAAACATTGTCACAGCTGGCGGATTTGATTGCAGGGACAAAGAATACACCGGATGATACGCAGGCTGCCGGACAGACAGAGAAAAAACTGACACAGTTACTGGCTTCTAAAGAACTTGGACAGCTGCTGAAGGGGCAGATTGAAGAAACACTGTATTTAAAACCACAGATGGCAGACAGCGAAGAAAGCATCAAGGGATTTTATAAGCGGGTGCGCTCCTCACTGGAAGCCGTTTCAAAGGAAACGCAGAAGGCAGCAGAGGGCTCAACGTTATCTGCCAATTTAAACGAAATCAAAAGCAATATTGATTTCATGAATGACTTAAACCGCAATATGACGTATTTCCAGATGCCGGTGCGCTTTTCAGAAGGCACCGGAAATGGAGAGTTATACGTATTTACAAATAAAAAAACACTTCACAATAATCCCGAAAATGTGAGCGCCCTCCTACATCTGGATATGGAACATTTAGGTCCTGTCGATGTGTATGTGAAACTGGCAGGCAAAAATGTCACAACGAATTTCTGTCTGGAGGATTCGGAAACACTGGATTTTGTGTATGATCATATTGACCGGCTTAATGCCCGTCTGGAAGCGCTTGGTTACACGGCACATTTTGAGATGAAACTGACACAGCCACAGGAAAATTTTGATTTTGAAAAAGATTTTCTGCAAAATCAGACAGGAGGCGCACCGACGTCCCAATATATTTTCGATATCAAAGCATAAGTTTATAGATTGTTCATTTGCACAATGAAAAGCAGTGGATTATAATGGGAGTGTACAAATATGACAAATAAAAAGGATACAGGAGAGCAGAAGCGGAAGGTTTCTGTGGCACTTGAATACGTTCCCGGAGAAGAAGCACCGAAAATTATTGCATCGGGAAAAGGTGTTCTGGCGGAAAAGATTATTGAGCGTGCCAAGGAAGCGGATGTGCCGGTGTATGAAGACAGCAAGCTTGCCAATACGCTTTCCAAGCTGGAAATCGGAGATATGATACCGCCGGAATTATACAGCGTGGTTGCCGAGATTCTGGTCTTTGTAGATGATATGGATAGATTAAGAAGTAAAGTGAAAAAGACAGGAAAATAATGAACACACGACAGCGGGGAAAAGAATGGGAACAGAAGGTGTGCCGGTATTTAAAGGACAAAGGTTATTTTATCGTAGATGTAAATTTCGCCTGTGCCTGCGGTGAGATTGATATTATTGCGGCACAGCGGCAAACGCTTGTTTTTATAGAGGTGAAATACCGCAGAAATGCCCGGTACGGTTATGCCTTAGAAGCGGTGACACCTGCAAAACAGAAGAAAATCCGCAGGAAAAAGAAGTGGAGTTGAAAGAACCACAGGATTACTATCCGATTCCAGAAGAACCGGAAGGTGAACTGATTGATTATGATGCCATTTCCAAGACTTATAAGACAGGGGACAAGCAGTATACAACCGTTTATGGAGGTTATGTCGGAACTTATAAGAATGAGGATGGAGATACCGAGCTGGTTGATAATACACTTGTAAAACCAGAAGAAGCAGATACTCCGGCATCCGAAGAAGCACAGGAAGCCAGCAGTGTAGTGGCAACTGAAGAAAAGGAAGAGAAAACAGAAGTTTATCAGAACAAGGCAAACGATTATGCTATCCTTCTTCCGGAACAGATGTCAGAAGAGAATGGTGTAACGATTGAAAATGGAAAGACCAGAATCGGGATCATTCCGGTAGATGGAGATTATACACATTCCGTTATTAAAGACAATGCGATCCTTTATAATGAAGTTTACGAGGGCGCAGATGTTCAGTATACAGTACTGGATTCCAGCATTAAGGAAGATATCGTACTTCAGCAGCCAACAGACAGGGAAGTCTATGAATACGAGCTGCAGATTCCGGGGTATCAGGCAGAAGTAAAAGACAATCAGGTCTATATCTATCCGGAAGGGAAGACAATCAAAGATGCGAAGTATCTTCTGGAGACGCCATCAATGGAAGATGCTGCCGGGGAAATCAGTTTCCTGATCACATTGGAACTTCGGGAAGAAGATGGAAAAACAATCCTGACCGTAAAACCAGATAGGGATTGGCTTTCGGCAGAAGAACGTCAGTATCCGGTCAGGATCGATCCGACACCAGTAGAGATTCAGAAGAGTTCCTTTAACATGATCGGTGTGGAAGAGGGAAGTCCTACCAGTCAGATTGGTGACAACAATTATCCGTATGTCGGATTTGATGATGGTATTAAGTCTGGGAACCTTGCAGGATTTGGTACTGCACACCAGAACTGCCGGACTTATATCAAAGTAAATTCAAATTTTAGTCAGATTCCGAAAGATTCCAAAATTGACAGTGCAACATTTGCAGTCAGTCAGAAAACTGCATACAGTGGTGGTGCATCCCAGTTTGGACTTTATCGTGTAGATCAGTCGTGGAACACCTCCATCACATGGAAAACAAAACCAGTAAATCTTACGTTTCAGGATGTACAGAATGCAAGTACCAGCAGGAACAGCTATATCAATTATGACGTCAAAGATCTGGTCAATGACTGGGTGCAGGGAACTCATGCGAATAACGGATTTGCACTGGTAGCCATTGCCGAGGCAAATAACCTTGGAGCTTCTATGCAGTGTGAGGTACTGAATAACAGGGCATCCGTTTATGGACCGAAACTCAGCATCCAGTGGTCACCGGCTGAAGATCCATATCTGCGAGATATGTCACTGGATGAAACAACGATCCTGCTTCGCCCGATGACAGAAAAGAATACAAATGGAAAGCTGAAGTTTGATGCCGTATTTGCAGACGGAATTGCAAAGAGCAAATCTACAGTAGAATATTATCTGCTTCCAGATGAGGAAAATGAAGAACATCACGAAACAGATGCAAAACCATTGTATTCCTATCCAGACAGTACTGAATACAATAAGCAGTTCCCGGAGGCGAATAAGTATTACAGCAAAGATTCCAACTGGCAGAGTGCACTGTATTCAGGGCTGACGAAGGACAAGCTTTATAAGATCAAAGCAAAAGCATCGAAAGAGATTGATGGAAAGCTGGAAACAGGAAAAGAAGTGACCAGTGACAGCTTTGTGATCTATGAAGTGAAGCAGTTTGATACATTCCCGAAGATTGCAAAATATTATGGTGTTCCGCTTAAGAACATTATGAAAGACAATCAGGTTATGGACGCACTGGTAGTCGCAAATAACACGATCTTTATCCGTAACCCACAGACAAATGTTCCATATAGTCCTGCACCGCTTACCGATCAGGATAAGATGCGGATTGACGGAGCATTGATGGGAAGAGGCCTGCACTGTGAATTTGGATTTGAACCAGTCAACTTAAATACTGGTAACTTCTACATGGATCAGTCCGATGCGACGATGAATGAACTGAATGGAGAATTCTCCATTACAAGAAGCTACAATTCCAAAGGAACAGACCAGCATTCCATGTTCGGACGTGGATGGAGCTTTAACTATGACCAGTCACTTTCTCAAATGGAGGACGGAAGTCTTCTGTATATGAGAGGGGACGGAAGTTATCTGATCTTTGATAAGAATGAAGATGGAAGCTACACTACTCCGGATGGTTATGTATATGATTTAAAAGCAGTCAGCTATAAAGATACAGACCATGACTACATCGGATGGGAACTGACAGATGCGGATCAGAGCGTCTGGTCATTTGATAAATATGGAATTTTACGTTATGTAACGGATGTGAATGGATTTAAGACAGTATTAGATTATGACGATGATTATAATCTGAGTAAGATTACAACACCATCCGGAAAAACATTCGGGGTAAAACAGGATAAATTCGGGCATATCAAGGAACTGTCTCTTCCAGATGGTGGAAAAGTTTCTTACAAATATGATGAGCAGGGAAATCTGATATCTGTAACAGATCCGAATGGAACAACAAAAGAGTACAAATATGATGATGACAGCCGTATGACAAGCTGGAAAGATGAGAATGGCAATACGGTTGTAAAGAATACTTACGATAAAGAAGGAAGAGTTGTAGAGCAGACTGATGCAGAAAAAGGAACGGCAACTTTCAAGTACGGAAAGAGTTCTACTACAACAACGGATAACGAAGGAAATAAGACCGTTTATCATTATGATGATCAGTACCGCACAACATCCATTGAATATCCGGATGGAACAACCTGTGAAAAGACTTATAATGCAGAGAATCAGCTTGCTTCCGAAACGACAGCAGCCGGAACAAAAACTTACACTTATGATACATTTGGCAATGTAGCAACGGAGACAAGAGAGGATGGAAAGACAGCCTCTTATACTTATAATGAGCAGAATAAGCTGACCAGTGCAACTGGATATAACGGAGCAACGGTTACTTACAGTTATGACGGTAATGGAAATATGGTCACATCTACAAAACCGGATGGAACAGCCATTACCTATACTTACGATGACAAACATCGTATGGTATCCCAGACAGACGGCAGAGGTGTCACAACAACGTATTCGTATGACGGACCGAACATGACCGGATATGTGGATGGAAATGGAGCAGCATGGGGATTCACGTATGACGCGATGAATCGTGCAGTTACCATGACAGATCCACTTGGAAATGTAACCTCGAACAGTTACGATGCGAATGGCAATCTGACTTCCAAGACAGCAGCCGATGGCGGTGTGACCGCTTATACGCTGGATGGTGTGGGAAATATTACAGCAAGTACTGACGCACTGGGGAATACCACCACTTATACTTATGATAAGATGTACAACATGACCAGTGGTACAGATCCGAAAGGAAATCAGATCAGCTACGTTTATGATAAGAATTATCAGCAGGTCAAAGCAACCGATGCAAAAGGAAATACAATTACTTATAAGTATGACAGCATGGGACGTGTCATAGAAGAGAGTAATAAAGATTTTGGAACAAAGCTCTATGAATATGACAAAGCAGGAAATCTGAAAAAATATACCGATGGAAATGGAAATGCAACCGTATCCAAGTTTGATTCTCTTGGACAGGTGCTTCAGTCCAAAGATGCAGTTGGTAATATAACCAAATATGAATATGACGCATTAGGAAATGAAACCAAGATTACTTATGGAGATGGAAGCAGCCATTCCAAGGAATATGATAACTGCGGAAGACTCGCTAAAGAGACAGATGAATTAGGTGCAGTTACCACTTATACTTATGATGCGGCAGACAATCTGGTATCAAAATCAGATGACAGTGGAAGAACCTGGACTTATACCTACGATAATACAGGAAACCGCTTAAGTGAAACCAACCCAGAAGGTGGAACTACCACATATACTTATGATAAAGCAGGAAATCTGGTATCTTCTACCGATGAAGAGGGAAGAACAGATACTTATGCTTACGACAAGGCAGGAAATCTGACTACATCCAAAGATGCCCTTGGATATACCGTATCCATGAAGTATGACTTAAATGGAAATCTGGTATCCTCTACCGATGAAAATGGAAATACCAGTACCATGACTTACGATGGTAATGGAAACATGACATCGGTAAGCGATGCAAAGGGCAACATTACAGCAATGAAATATGATTCCACCGACAATCTGGAACAGACGGTGGATGCCCTGAAAGGAAAGACCACTTACGAATACGATTCACAGGGCAACAGCACAAAGATGACAGATGCCCTCGGCAATGCGTATAGTTATGTGTATGATAAAGAGGGAAATAACACATCCATAATACTGCCGACAGGGGACAAGGTGCTGATGGAGTACGATGCCATCGGACAGCTTGTAAAATGTACGGATGCACAGGGACTCGTAATTACCTATCAATATGACGGAGCAGGCAACCTGATCCATTCCTCCGACAATGGTGGAAACAGTATGGATTATACTTATGATGGTGCCGGAAATGTACTGACACAGACCGATGAACTCGGCCGGACAGCAACCTATCAGTACGATCAGTATGGCAGACTCCTGAAACTTACTGAAGCAGACGGAAGTACCACATCTTATGGGTATGATGTTATGGACCGTATTACAGCGGTAACGGATGCAGAAGGACATAGAACCACCTTTACTTACGATAAAGTTGGCAACCAGTTATCTATGACAGAAGAAGACGAAGCCACTTACCAGTACGCATATGATAAGAAAGACCGGGTGATCTCCCAGACAAATCCTCTCGGAGCATCTAGTACCTTTAAATATGACGGAAATGATAATGTGACGGAAGCGGCGGATGAAAACGGTACAGTCACCAAATATGCTTACGATAAAAACGATAATCTCGTATCCCAGACCGATGGAAATGGAAATACGACAACCTACCAGTATGATGAACTGGACCGCAAAATTGGAGAGACATCTCCATTAAAAGAAACCAATGAATACCGCTATGATGCCATTGGTAATCTTACCAAATCGAAAGATCCGATGGGACTTATTACGGAATACAAATATGACAGCTTAAGTAATCTGACAGAACAGATTTCTCCAAAGGGAGCAGTTACCAAATATGATTACGACAAGCATGGCAATGTCATTTCTGTAACGGATGCAAAGGGAAATGAGACACAGTACAGTGTTGACCTGAATGACAATGTCACAAAGATGACACAGGCGAATGGTGGAGAGTATACCTATAGTTATGATAAAGCCGGACGTCTGAAGAGTATGACCAGTCCACTGGGTTATACTAAAAATTTCTCTTATGATAAAGTGGACAACGTGGTAAAAGAAAGCGACAGCTTAAAGAGTACCACTACTTATACTTACGATAAGCTCCATAACATGAAGTCTTCTACCAATGCACTGGATGGAACAACCAGCTTTTCTTATGATAAGTATGGCAATCTGGTGAAGGAGACAGATCCGCTTGGACGGAGCAATACCTACAGTTATGACCTGGCAGGTCAGATGACTTCTGCAGCTGATCCGCTTGGTAAGATAACTGCTTACACTTACGACCCGGCAGGAAATATTACTGAGATCACCAAACCGGGTGGAAGAAAGACCAGCTATGGATATGATAAGAATTATAATGTTACATCTGTAACAGACCCGATGGGCTATGTTGCAAAGACAGTCTACGATAAAGACAACCGTGTAACAGAAGAGACCGATGCACTGGGGCAGAAGGAATCCTATACCTATGATAAGGACAGCAGGGTAACTTCTATTACAGACAAGCGTGGATTCACAACGGGATTTGATTACGATGCACATGGGAATATTCAGGTTGTTACAGATAAGACCGGATTAAAGAGCCATCTGGAATATGACAAGAATGACAATCTGACAAAAGTAACCGATGCCCTTGGCGGTGTAACAACTTACGGTTACGACAACATGGATAACCTGGTGACCTTCACCAATGCAGCAAATAAGACAACGAATTATACTTATGACTTAGAAGGCAACCTGACATCCATCAAAGATCCGGCAGGAAGAACGGAGAAATTCGACTATGATGAAAAAGGCAGACTGACCGGACATACACAGGCAAGCGGCAAGAAAACCACGTATGATTACGACAAACTGAATGACCTGTTGGAGAAATCATATCAGGACGCAAAAGGCGAGAAATCCGAAAAGGACGTGACCTACGCATATAACAGTGCCGGGGAACGGGTATCCATGAAGGATCAGACAGGCAAGAGCAGCTACGAATACGATGCACTTGGAAGAATCACCAAAGTGACAAGCGGTTCGAAAAAGGATGTCAGCTACGTTTATGATGACGCAGATAATCTGCAGGCAATCGTATACCCGGATGGGACAAAGATCAGCTATGAATACGACTTAAATGATAATCTGGTAAAACTGACAGACCGTAATAGAAAAGTAACCACTTACAAGCATGATGCACTGAACCGTGTGACAGAAGTTATTAGAAGCAATGGAACAAAGACGGAAGTATCTTACGATGCAGAAGATCATATCACAAAGATTGTGAATACCTGTGGTTCCTGCGGCAAGGTAATCAGCACTTATGAGTACAAGTACAATGATCAGGGATATGTAGTTGGAGAAACAGCTACGGAACTGGAAGCCGGAACAAGAAAGACACCAAGCTGGGAAGACTGGTACAACTGGGGCGATACACAGAAAGAGACAGACAAAGCAGACTGTGAGCATCAGGAAAAAGAGATCCAGACGACACGTACCTATGAATACGATGACAACTGGGAACTGACACGCTGTACAGAAAAAGCAGAGGGCGGTAAAAAGACAGTCCATAATTATACTTATGACAAGATTGGAAACCGGACCTCTTACGAGAAGATCGAAGATGGTGTCAGCAAAGCAAAATATAACTATAAGTACAACGATTCCAACCAGCTCATCAAACGCACCAATGCAAAGATCTGGGGCGATCCGGGAACAACCTACAGCTATGATAAAGATGGCAATCTGATCCAGGAATGTGATAAGACAAACAGTGCAGATCCGGTTACTTATGAATACACAGCAGAGAATCGTCTGGCAGTCGTAAAACAGGGTGGAACAGTCCTGATGGCAGCCATGTACGATGGAGATAACAACCGGGTATTCGAACTGGATAACACCTATAAATGGGAAGACTGCTATGGCGATGAAGTCCTGATTCCGGCGAACCAGCGTACCGAAGATGGAAACAGCCCGAAAGAGCAGCTTGCCTCTCTGGTAAAAGGCGGTTCAAATGCCAAAGGTTACACATTGACAGAGTATATCAACGATATCAATCGCGAGAATACAGAAGTCCTTGCAGAGTATGGAGCAGACGAGAAAGTACGTCAGGCTTATACTTATGGAGAAAGTGGAATCGGAGAACGGGTAAGCGTTGATAAATCGGAAGAAAGCAGTTATTATTTATATGACGGAAGAAACAGCGTGACCGGAATCCTGACCGAAACAGCTAATCTGACGAACAGTTATCAGTATGATTCATACGGTAACCTTACATCAGGAACAGCAGACGGTGTCAATTACTACGGTTACAATGGGGAGTCCACAAATGTAAAAACAGGACTTCAGTATCTGCGGGCAAGATACTATAACGCAGAGAACGGAACCTTTACAACTGAAGATAGTGACCTTGGAACGACAGAAAATCCATTGACCAGAAACCGCTACGATTATACGACCAATAATCCGCTGAATTACAGTGATCCGACAGGACATTCATTGTGGAGCAGGATTAAGAGTACAGCTAAAAAAGCAGCGAAAGCAGTCAAGAGTGTCGGCAAGAAAATCGTTAATACTGCGAAAAAGGTAGTCAAAACAGTAGTAAATACAGCTAAGAAAGCAGCAAAAACTATTGTTAACACAGTGAAGGGGGTAGCAAAAACTGCCAAAAATGCAGCTAAACATGCAAAACAGACATATCAATCTGTGAAAAATCGTGTAACCAGTAGCAGTACATATCAAAAGATCACATCCAGAGGAAGTCAGTTTATTCGTTCTGTAAGCAATGGGGTACAGAAAATTGGAAAAACTTATACATCTTTCAAATCCTATGTTTCAGAAAGAACGGCAGAAATCCGCTCAGAAGTGGTACGACATATGTGTACGACAACAAATCGTATTACAGATAAGCTTGGAAAAGTAGACTGGAATGCGGTGAAAAAAGTAGCCATTGGTATAACTGCGGTTACAGTTTCTGGTCTTGTAGTTGCTGCAACAGGCGGTTTGGCTGCAGGAGCAGTTCTGGCAGCATTGCCAGCAATGGGTGGCTTAGGAACGGCGATGGTTTCAGGAGCAGTTATTGGAGCTATTGGTGGAGCTTCATATAGTGCAGTGAATTCAGGTTTGTCTGGAAATAGTCTGAAACAAGTAGCAAAAGATACGTTAGTCGGTGGTATTGCAGGAGCAGTGACAGGTGGCGTTATGGGTGGCCTTAGTTATGGGGCTGGGAAACTTTTGAATGTAGTAAGGAGTGCAGGAAGTACCCATAATGATGGGATTGATAAATCGTTTAAAAAATTAGTTGCAGAAGTAACCGAAACAAAATTGCCAGAAGGCACTTGGGAAAAACCACCATTAGAGCGAGGAGATATTATTGACAAAGCTATGGGAAATAACTTGGGACACAATTTCCCGACCATAGATAAAGTAGAAAATGGTGTTGTGACTAGTGTTAAAAGCCGAGACTTAGGTGCAAAGACTTATCAAAATGGTAATAAATTGGAAAAGGTAATTGTCAAGGACATTAATAAAGTTTCAGGATTTATAGGAGAAACATTTAATGGTAAATTTGTTAATGCGGAAGAAATAGTGGGTAGACAATTACAAGTAGTTGTTCCAAATGTAACATTAAGCGAAGCTCAGATAAATGCAGTTAATAATGCTACAAAACATGGTATTGATAAAGGTGTTAAACTCATTATTACAGTAGGAAAATAATAGCAAAGTAAATAGCTTAAGGGGAATATTTTATTCCCCTTAAGTAATAGAGAGGAGAAAACGGATATGATTTCTGTATATTATAATCAAAAATATGGTTTCTTAATTGTGCCTAATGCCATTGAAAGGTTTATGGGATGTTATAT
>ERZ779865.2366-NODE-2366-length-11937-cov-6.268978_pt1 | contig 11937 bp, 10 predicted proteins | sample MGYA00433088_ERZ779865 | MGnify/ENA primary metagenome ERZ779865 (study PRJEB29588, sample SAMEA2151703) | human gut metagenome | biome: human gut; feature: human-associated habitat; material: faeces | place: Denmark | collected 2008/2010 ... | reverse complement strand
TCCGTTTCCTTGGTGACCCGCTTTTTCAGTGTGCAGCCTGCCAGAAATCCTACCAGCGTCGCCGCCGTCAGGGTCAGAGCCACTGCCTTGTAGAATGGAATTCTCTGTATCATAGTTTGTGTTTCCTTTGCTGAAGATAGCGTTAGCATACCACACAATGGCTTTCTTGTCCATATGGGAAAACAGGATATGTCAATTGGGACTTCCCTTTTGACGGAAAGTGGTGTACAATGTGAGAAAGTATCACAGAAAGAAGAGAACCTCCATGAATATGAATTTCAAGCGTAAGCTGCCCATCCCTAAAGAAATCAAGGAGCAGTATCCCCTGACTGCCGAGTTGGCACGGGTCAAGGAGGCCAGGGATCGGCAGATTGCGGATATTTTCACCGGGAAGGACAATCGGATGGTGCTGATTATCGGCCCCTGCTCAGCCGATCGGGAGGACGCGGTGCTGGATTACTGCCACCGGCTGGCGCGCTTGCAGGAGGTCGTGAAGGACAAGCTTATGCTGATTCCCCGGGTGTACACCAACAAGCCCCGACCCACCGGCGCAGGCTACAAGGGGCTGCTTCACCAGCCAGACCCGGAGGGCAAGCCCGACATGCTCCAGGGGGTCATTGCCATTCGCCGGCTCCACACCAATGTGCTGGCGGAAACCGGCCTGTCCACCGCCGACGAAATGCTGTACCCGGACAAATTATCGGTATCTTTCCGATTTGCTGGCCTATGTGGCCGTGGGAGCCCGGAGCGTGGAAAATCAGGAACACCGGCTGACCTCCAGCGGCATTGCCGTTCCGGTGGGTATGAAGAACCCCACCAGCGGGGATATTTCCGTTATGCTTAATTCCATTCTGGCGGCCCAGAGCGGACATACCTTTATTTACCGTGGCTGGGAGGTGGACACCACCGGCAATCCCCTGGCTCATGCCATCCTCCGGGGTTATGTGAATAAGCACGGCGAGGCCATCCCCAACTACCACTATGAGGATTTGGAGCACCTGTATCAGAATTATCAGGCCAAAGGCCTTCAGAACATGGCACTGATTGTGGACACCAACCACTCCAATTCCGCCAAAAAGTATGACCAGCAGCCAAGAATCTGCAAGGATGTACTTTACACCTGCCGCCACAGTGCCCAGATTCGTTCCATGGTCAAGGGCTTTATGATCGAATCCTACTTAGAAAGCGGCAGCCAGAAGATCGGCGAGGGCGTTTACGGAAAGTCCATCACTGACCCCTGCATCGGCTGGCCGGAGACGGAGCGGCTGGTGAAGGCGGCGGACAAGCTGTCCGCCTACATCAAATGCGTGGAGGAATTGAAGGCCGGGAACAGCGAGTTCCGGGACGCCGCTGCCCAGACCCGCGCCCTGCTGGAAACAAAGCAGCCGCTGGACGTGGTGGACGAAGCGCTGATCCCGGCGCTGGACATTGTGGGCGCGAAGTACGAGAAGGGCACCCTGTTCCTGCCCCAGCTGCTGCAGGCGGCCAGCGCCGCCCAGAGCGCCTTTGAGGAGATCAAGACCGCCATCGCCAAAAAGGGCGAGGGCAGTGCCAGCAAGGGCCGCATCGTGCTGGCCACTGTCAAGGGCGACGTGCACGACATCGGCAAGAACATCGTCAAGGTCATCCTGGAAAACTACGGCTTCGAGGTGCTCGACCTGGGCCGCGATGTGCCGGTGGAGACGGTGGTGAACACCGTGCGCGAAAAGGATGTGCATCTGGTAGGCCTTTCCGCCCTGATGACCACCACCCTCAAGAGCATGGAGGAGACCATTGCCGCTCTGCACGAGGCAAAGCTCGACTGCAAGATCATGGTGGGCGGCGCGGTGCTCACGCCGGAGTACGCCGAGAAGATCGGCGCCGACTGGTACGCCAAGGACGCCAAGCGCAGCGCCGATATCGCAAAGGAGTTCTTCGGGGCGCAGTAAGCAGCAATAGGCGCAGGCCAACAGGGAGCTTTCTCCGCGAACAGCCCGGGACTCCAGTCCCGCCTCAACGCTTACGCGCCGGGGCCCCACCCCCAGGTCATTCGCCGGAGAAACTCCCTGCCGTCCTGCCCGGCACACCGCCCTTTTTATCACAGCAGAATCTATTTGCAAATTGTTCAAAAACTCCACAAAGAAATGCCACGATTGTCTGGTAACATAAGGGTGCAGTCAGGGAGATGCAAAGACACCTCCCAAAAGCCAACAAAGGCTTTCACCTGCGGGGGCCGGTGCAGCAGCACGACCCAGCAGGTACTTATGAAAACACTGTCCCCCGTCCCATGCCAGGCAATCGCCCGGGCGGCGGACAGACTACCAAATCCCTCCTGATCTGCCGCAAAGTTCGGGAGTTTCCATACCGCAGCCAGCACCGCTTTATCCTCCTTTCCACGGTGCTGGCTGCTTTTGTTTTGTCTGAAGAAAATGATTTAGAATAGCCGCCGCGTGCGCTCTGGCTATTTTCAGCGGAAATTTTATGATAGTTTGCCCCTCGGAAAATCTGCGGATTTTCCGAGGGGCTTTTTCACGAGAAGGGCTGAAAGCGAAAAAACTTCGTTTAAATAAAAAGCTCCCCCTTTCGGGATCGACTTCCCCCGGCCGGGGGAAGATGGCGAAGCCAAAAAGGGGAGCACCTGTCGAGCGAATGCGAGACTGAGAGGGTTATACAGTTCGTTTTACTTCTTTGCAGTTCGACAATCTGTTGCTGATTTTGTCCGCCAGCAGGGAGCCGAGGGCCCCGGCGGCAAGGCCCAGCGCGATGCCGCCCAGAATATCAGTGGGGAAGTGGACGTAGAGGTACAGCCGGGTGAAGCCGATGAAAGTTGCCAGCAGCAGGGCAAGTGTGCCCAGCTTCCGGTTCTGGAACCACAGGGCAAATGCCGCCGCAAAACCCGACGCCGTGTGCCCGGAGGGGAAGGACCAGCCGTGCGGCCGGGCCACGAGGGTGAGCATCTCTGGCCGGATGTCGCAGGGCCGGGGCCGGGCGAACAGCGGCTTCAGGATAAAGTGCCCGGAGACCATGTACAGGCACAGTGCCAGCGCCATGGCAAAGCCTGCCTTGCGGGTGCGCCGGAACGCAAGAGCCAGCACCGTGAGGGCAATCCAGAGCTCGCCGTGGGCACCGGCGGCATCGAAGAACACGGCCAGTGCATCCAGCACCGGGCAGCGCAGGGCCTGCAGGGCATCCAGAATGGTAAATTCAAAGGGCATCGCGTTTGCCTCCCGTCTTGTCTTTCTGTTTTTATGGTAGCACAGCGGGTGGTGCAGAACAAGGACGAGACTTGTACAAAGAAGAAAGAAATGTTAAACTGAAGATAAACAGGGCTGGAAAAACCGAAATTTTGCAATAAACAGATAAAATAATACAAAGAGGAACACGAAATGAAGCGGGAGAAGAAGGCAAAGCAGGATCACGGCACCGTGTTCAGCACGCTGTGCATGGTGCTGTTCGGCGCGGCGCTGGGCATTTTTGCGGGCAAAGATCTGTTCGAGATCGTGGAGGGTGTTTCCTTCGGGGAGTACCTGCTGCATGTCGCCTGGCTCATCGTAATGATGACGGCGGCGTTCTACCTGCAGACCATCCTGCACGAGGGCGGGCACCTGGTGTGCGGCCTGCTGACGGGCTACCGGTTCGTGTCCTTCCGCATCGGCAGCTGGATGGTGCAGCGGGAAAACGGACGCCTGCGCTTCCACCGCTACACGCTGGCGGGCACGGCCGGGCAATGCCTGCTGGCCCCGCCGGAATTGACAAACGGGAAAATGCCCTATAAACTCTACAATCTGGGCGGCGTGCTGGCGAACCTGCTTGCGGTGGCGCTGGCGGGCGCGCTGATCGCGCCGTGCCGGAACGTCTGGGGCGCAAGGGTGCTGTTTGAAATGCTCTGCGTTACCGGCCTTGGCACGGCGCTGACCAACGGCATCCCGCTGCGGGTGCAGGGCGTGGCCAACGACGGGGCCAACGCCCGGGATCTGGGCAAGGACCCGGCTGCGCTGCGGGCGTTCTGGGTGCAGTTGAGCATGAATGCCCGGCAGGCCGAGGGCGTGCCCCTGCGGGAGATGCCGGAGGAATGGTTCGCGCTGCCGGATGGCGGGCTGGACAACATCATGCTGGCTTCGCAGGCTGTGCTGCACGCGAACCGTCTGATGAGTGAGCAGCGCTTTGCCGAGACGGCGCAGTGCATCGACGCGCTGCTGCAGGGGGATACGGCCATCCTGTCGCTGCACCGGAAGCTGCTGCTGTGCGACCGGCTCACCTGTGCACTGCTCACCGGCGAGGACGCCGCGCCCTGGCTTGTGCGCTGGAACAGCAAGGAGATGAAGGCGTTCCGCAAACAGATGCGCAGCTTCCTGAGCGTGCAGCGCACGGAATATCTGGCGGCCCTGCTGGCGGAAAGGGATGCTGCCAAGGCGGAAGTTTTCCACCGGAAATTCGAGCAGCGTGCAAAGACCTACCCCTATGCCGCCGAGGCGGCAGACGAGCGGGCGCTGGTGGAGTTGGGCGCACAAATGGCATAAAAAGACCCCTGCGGTGCTGGCCGCAGGGGTCTTTGGCATCATCAGAGAAGTTTGTCCAGCGTTGGGTAGCTGTCGATGGCACCATGTTGCTGCACGCTGATGCCGCAGAACTTGTTGGAGAAAGCGAGGTATTCGTTCAGCTTGGTTTTGCTCAGCTTCGCCAGCTTTTCCAGCGTTACGCCGTCGCGGGAAAGCTGCCACAGGAAGGAGCCGATGAAGCCGTCGCCCGCGCCGGTGGTGTCTACGGCCTTCACCTTCTGGCAGGGGGCAAAGCCGTGGGCCGTGCGGGTGTAGGCGTGGGCACCATCGCTGCCGCAGGTGTAGAGCACCAGCTGCACATCGCCCACAAACAGCTGCGGCAGGGCCGTTTCCATGTCCGCCGTGCCGGTGAGAAACTCCAGTTCTTCGTCCGAAATTTTCAGGATGTTTGCAAGCGGCATAAACTGCAGCACCGTCTCGCGCAGCATGTCGCGGTCTGGCCAGAGGGGGAAGCGCAGGTTCGGGTCAAAGCTGACGATGGCTCCGGCCTCCCGTGCGGCGCTGATGGCAGCTAAGTGGGCGTGGCGCATGGGGCTGTCCACCAGCGAGACGCTGCAGAAGTGCAGGGCAAAGGCGTCGGTGAACCAGGCCGGGTCGATCTGCTCCGGTGCATACAGCAGGTCTGCCGAGGGCTTGCGGTAGAAGCTGAAGGTGCGGTTGCCGTCTTCCTCCAGGCTGACGAAGGCCAGGGCCGTGTTGGCCTTGTCGGTGAAAGCCAAGTGAGAAAGGTCGATGCCGCAGGCTTCCAGCTCCCGGGCGATCTTGTGGCCGAAGGGGTCGTCGCCCAGCTGGCTCAGAAAGGCGCTTTTGCCGCCAAGCCGCGTAAACGCCGCGCAGACGTTGGCCGGTGCGCCGCCGGTGCGCGGGCTGAAGGACGGCACCTCGTCAAAGGAGCAGCCCACCTTGGATGGGATCATATCAATGAGTGCTTCGCCGATGGAAAAGAGCGTATCGCCGGGCATAGAGAACCTCCGAAAATCTTTTTATAAACTGTAGACCAGCGCATCCGTGCCGCTGATCTTCACCGCAACATCCCCAGCTGCGGGGTAGTACCGGGTGCTGAACACGGCCGCGCCGTCGTTCAGGAAAATTTCCAGCGAGGAACGGTCGCCCACCACCCGCACGCTGCGGCAGGGAGCAGAAAGTTTTGTGCGGCGCTGGGTGCGGCCGCTTGCCTGTGCAGGGTCGGTGAACTGCAGAACACAGGTGCTGTCCTGTTCAGTATACACCAGCTCCACGCCATGCGCAACGGTGAGGGCAAAGTCTCCGGCGGGCGCGGCGGTCAGGTCGAAGCAGGGGGAGAGGGATGCTTCCTCACCGTTCCGCAGTGTCAGGGCTGCGGCGCTGCGGCGGGCGTCCAGCTCCGGCACCGGGGTCTGCAGCAGAGTGCCGTTTTCGCCCTTCGTCAGCAGGCGCGGCACGGTAAAACAGTGCTGCCAGCCGTGGGCCACCGTGGGTGCGTTGCCGTAGTCGGCGTCGGGCATGCCCATCCAGCCGATCTGGATGCGGCGGCCATTCTCGTCCACAAAACTTTGCGGGGCGTAGTAGTCAAAGCCTGCGTCCATCTCATGGAACTCGCCCAGCGTGCATTCCCCGCGCCAGTCGCCGTACACGGCAAAGTAACCGCAGCCGTAGATGTTCTGGCACTGGATGCCCTGCGGCGACACGGCCAGATACCACTGGCCGTCGAGGCAGAACAGGTCCGGGCACTCCCACATGTAGCCGAATGGCTCCGGCGTGGTGAGGGTATTGATGTGGTTCCAGTGCAGCTTGTCGGTGCTTTCCAGCACCAGCACTTCGCCCTTATCTTCCAGCGTGCGGGCACCCAGCACCATATAATACTTGCCCTCGTAGGCGAACACTTTCGGGTCCCGCACATGGCAGGTGAGCCCGGCGGGGTAGTCCTTGTTGTACAAAAGGCACTGCTTGCTGGCCACCGTTTTGCCGTCGTGGCTGACGGCAAGGCAGACGTTGTGCCCGCGGCCCTGTTTGATGTAGTCGAAGTCGCCGGGGTGCTTCACGTTGCCGGTATAGTAGAGGTACATCTCGGTGCCCTCGATGAGCGCTGAGCCGGAGTAGACGCCGTGGCAGTCAAAGGGCTCGTCCGGGTAGAGCATGACGGGCAGCGGTTCCCAGTGCAGCAGGTCTTTGCTCACCGCGTGGCCCCAGTGCTTCACGCCGCCGGTCACGTCGAAGGGGCCGTACTGGAAAAAGGCGTGGTATTGCCCGCCGTAGACGCACAGGCCGTTGGGGTCGTTCAGCCAGCCCACCGGCGGCTGCAGATGGAACTGCTGGCGGTAGGGGTCGGCTTCCACATCGGCCTTGCCGAGGGACTCCACCAGAGGGACAAGCTTTTTCAGATCGCGCTGGAGTGCATTCATGCCTTGACCTCCTCAGGCTTCCAGATGACCCAGGTCACGGCGAAGGACACGCCGAAGGAAATTGCCATCATGATGATGTACTGCAGGGGCATGTGCAGGTGCAGCAGCACGCCGAAGATACCGGTGACGCCAGTACCGGTAGCGCCCAGCCCCACGATGCTGGCGTACAGAGCGCCGCAGGCACCGCCGGCCAGACCGCCGAGGAAAGGCTTGAAGTAGCGCAGGTTCACGCCGAAGATGGCGGGCTCGGTGATGCCCATGCAGGCAGACAGAGCAGAGGGCAGGGCCATGGACTTGACCTTGGTGTCCTTGGTTTTCAGGGCGACGGCCAGAGCGGCACCGCCCTGGGCAACGTTGGCGGCACTTGCCAGCGGCAGCCAGTAGGTGTAGCCGTAGCGGGCCAGCTGGCCCAGGTCGATCAGGGTGTACATGTGGTGGATACCGGCGACCACGGTGATGGCATACAGGCCGCCCATGATGAAGGAGCCGACGCCGAAGGGCAGGGTGATGAGGGCCTGCACACCGGTGATGATGCTGTTTTCCAGTTTTGTGAACACGGGGCCGATGGCGGCGAGGGTCAGGTAGCCGGTGACGAACACGGAGACCAGCGGGGTGACGAACAGGTCAAACATGGCGGGCACGACCTTGTGCAGACGCTTCTCGATCTGGCACATGAGCCACACGGCGATGATGACCGGGATGACATGGCCCTGATAGCCCACCAGCGGCACCGAGTACAGGCCGCCGAACACCGGCTGCATCACGTTGACGCCGTTCGAGACGGTCCAGGCGTTCTGCAGGTCGGGATGGATCATGATCATGCCAATGACCGCACCCAGATACGGGTTGCCGCCGAACACCTTGGCCGCCGAGTAGGCGATGAGGATGGGCAGGAAGGTGTAGGCCGTGTTGGAGAACAGCTTTGCAAAGACATACACCGAGCCGGTGGTGTCGATGTTCAGGAAGCCGTTGTTCACCATGAAGTTCAGCGCTTCCATGATGCCCATGAGGAAGCCGGACGCCACGATGGCCGGGATGATGGGCACGAAGATGTCGCCCAGGGTCTTGATGGCCCGCTGATACCACGGTGCCTTGGCGGCAGCGGCCTGCTTCACGTCCTCTTTGGTGCCGCCCTCGATGCCGGCCAGCTGGATGAACTCGTCGTAGACCTTGTTCACCGTGCCGGTGCCGAAGATGATCTGCAGCTGGCCCTGCGCCTCAAAGACGCCCTTTGCGCCTTCGGCGTTTTCCAGCTCTTTTTTGTTCACCTTGCTGTTGTCTGCAATCACCAGACGCAGGCGGGTGGCGCAATGCGCTGCCGAAACGATGTTCTCTTTGCCGCCGATGCAGTCCAGAACCTGCTGTGCCGCGTGTTTGTAATCCATAGCTTTCTCCTTTTCCTGAATGTGGGTGGGCAATTTGTTTGAAATCGGTTTCACTGACATTATTATACGCTGAACAGCAAATTATTTCCATTCGCAGGGGGCATAAAATTGGGACTGGTTCTGTTATTGATTTCACATGGTTTCATATGGCATATGGGTAAAAGTGCTTTGCCGGGCGGGGAAAATTTGTGCTTTTCCAGCTGGCGCGATGCTCCCGCAGGGAGCCAACGCCAGCAGATGCCGTTTGCCGTTACGACCCCTTCCGTGAAAAAGTAAATTAGAAAAATCTGCAGATTTTTCTAATTTACAAATATAAAAATAATTTTTCCGCTGAATATGGCCAGAGCGCAGCGGAGGCCATTCTAATCGTTGGTACTCTCCCTGCATACTAGTTCAAACCCCAGCATCTGGCTGCGGGGCACGGCGTGCGGGTCGGCCAGCAGCTCCATCAGAAGGGCGGCGGCATCGCGCCCGGCGGTCTTGTAGTGCAGGTGGGCACTCGTCAGCGGCACAAAGGCATTGCGCCCCACCTTGCTGTCGCCCACCGAGGCGATCATGACATCTTCCGGGATGCGGATGCCGTGCTCCCGGCAGTACTGCATCGCCCCCAGCGCAATGGCGTCGGTGGCGCAGAACAGGCAGTCGATGTGCGGGTTCCGCGCCAAAAGCTTTGCAGCCTGTTCGTAGCCGGACTCCTGGCTGAACTTTGCCACAGCCATCCGTTCCGGGTGCAAGGGCAGCCCGGCGGCTTTCAGGGCCGCTTCAAAGCCGCCGCTGCTGGCCCGCACACTTGTCCAGCAGGGTCACGCCGATGTAGCCCGGGGCCCGGCGGCCTTTTGCCAGCATGTGGGCCGTGGCAGCCTGCGCCGCGCCCGCGTCGTCGTGGTACACCGAGCAGCAGCCGGGGAAGTTCTGGCCTAAGATCACGATGGGCACATGCAGATGCTCCAGCAGGGTTTTGTGCTCCGGGGTGTAGAGTGCTGCAATGAGAATGATGCCGTCTACCGTATGCTGGCGCAGGGTGTCCAGCGCCTGCAGTTCTTTTTTGGTGTCGTTGGCGGTGTTGATGAGCAGCAGCTGATAGCCGGATTCTTCCAGCACGCTGCCGATGCCTTCCACCATGCGGGGGCAGCTGTCGCTGGAGAGCTTGGGCAGGATGACGCCCACCTGCCGGGTGCGGCGGGTGCGCAGCATCTGGGCCTGCATACTGGGGCGGTAGCCGGTGGCCTCCACAGCCGTTTCGATCTGGGCGCGCTTTTCGGCGCTGAGGTAGCCGCCGTTGAAGTAGCGGCTCACCGCCGCCTTGGAGACCCCGGCATATTGGGCAAACTCGGTGATGTTCATAAAAGCAACCTCTTAAAATATGCGGAAAGAATATTTTTATAATTTGTAAATCCGAAACGACTGCGGTCGTTTCGGATTTACTTTTTCACGGGAAGGACCGTAACGGCAAACGGCATTTGCTGCTGTCGGTCTTGCGACCGTCGCGCAGCGACTTCAAACGGCGGAACACAAAAAATCCTCTAGCGAAGCGACTTGGATTTTTTGTATGGAGCCCTTCTGCTTTGGGGTCTGAAAGGGGCGAGTAGCCCCTTTCTCGTCAGGGGTAAGTGGAGTCCAGAGGATGAGAGGGGCGCGTCGAAACGCCCCTCTTGTCCTCTGGCCCAGCGGAGCGTCCGGCGGCGCTGCCGCCAACAAAAGGCATATAACCTGCCCTACTCGAAATCATTCTGCACGGAAAGCCATTTTACACGCTCTATAGCCTTTTTATGTTGACTTAACAAACGCATTGTGTTACAATACCCCACTGTGTACAACGAATCGTGAAAAAAAGGAAAACTTTGATGAACCTGACAAAGCAATTCTTTAAATATGTGTCGCAGAATATCTTTGGCCTGCTGGGCACCTCGTGCTACATTCTGGCCGATACCTATTTTATCTCGCAGGCGGCGGGCACCGACGGCGTCACCCTGCTGAACCTCTGCCTGCCGGTGTATAACTTCATCTTTGCCATCGGCTCCATGATCGGCCTGGGCGCGGCCACCCGTTATGCCATCCTCAAGGCACAGGGCGACGCGCGGTGCCAGAAGTATTTTTCCAACGCCATCTTCTGCGCCTGCGCGCTCAGCGTGCCGTTTTTGCTGGTGGGCATCTTTGCGCCGGGCAGCCTTCTGCGGCTGATGGGCGGCGATGCGGGCATCGTGGCGCTGGGCATCCCGTATGCCCGCATCTTCCTCATGTTCACGCCCTTCTTCATGTGCAACTACATTGTGTCGGCCTTCGTGCGCAATGATGGCGACCCATCCCTTGCCATGGTGGCGACGTTGAGCGGCAGTTTGTTCAACGTGGTGTTCGACTACATTTTCATGTTCCCCATGGGTCTTGGGCTGGCCGGTGCCGCGCTGGCAACGGCGGTGGCACCCATCATCAGCATCGGCATCTGCAGCCGACACTTCTTTAAAAAGGGGAACACCGTGCAGTTCGTGCGGCAGCTGCCTTCGGCAAAGCTGCTGGGCCAGAGCTGCCAGCTGGGTATTTCCGGCTTTGTGGGCGAGATGAGTTCCGGCGTCACCACCACCGTGTTCAACTTCCTGCTGCTGGGTCTGGCGGGCAATGTGGCTGTGGCGGCTTATGGCGTCATTGCAAACTTTGCGCTGGTGGCAACGGCCATCTTCAACGGCGTGGCGCAGGGTGCCCAGCCGCTGGTGAGCGAGTGCTACGGCAGGAGCGACCGCGCCGGGGCAAAAAAGCTGCTGCTTCTCGGCAGCTGCACGGCACTGGTGCTGGCAGCGGTGCTGTACGGCATCATCTTCGGCTTCACCGATGGGCTGGTGGGTGTGTTCAACAGCGAACACTCCGCCCAGATGGCGCAGTTCGCCCACATGGGCATGCGGCTGTATTTTATCGGTTACTTCTTTGCCGGGTTCAACATCGTGGCGGCGGGCTACCTGAGCGCTACCAACCGCCCGGTGGAAGCATCCGTTACCTCCATCTGCCGCGGCATGGTGGCCATCGTGGCCTGCTCGCTGGTGCTGAGCCGCTTGTTCGGCATGAACGGCGTGTGGGCGGCCTTCCCGGCGTCGGAACTGCTCACGGCGGCGCTGACGCTGGTGCTGCTGTTCCGCGGCAAAAAGCAGAAAGCGTGATCTTTAAATATAAAGTTCCTGTTCGCGGAGGGCTTCCTCGGGGGAGAGCCCGCTGCGGACGGTGTGACCGGCCATGGTCCGCCACTGCGCGGGGGATTGGCCGGTCTCTTTTTTGAACACCCGGCACAGGTAGTTCGCGCCGGAAAAACCGCACAGGCTGGCCACCACGTCCAGCGTATACTCCCGGTGCAGCAAAAGCCGCTGGGCCGCTTCGATGCGCACGGTGGTCAGGTACTTGCCCGGCGGCACGCCCACGGCGGCGGTGAAGGTGCGCACCAGATGGCTTTTGGAAACGCCCAGCCGTTCGCTGAGCTCCTCCACGCCGTAGAGGCCCGCGTAGTTCGCGCGGATGTCCTCGATGGCGGCCTGCACCAGCGGCGGCAGGGCGGGCGCGGCGCTGTCTGCATCCGCCAGCTCGCACAGCAGGGCAAAGACCAGCTGGCTGCGGGCACGGCTGTGGGTGGGCTTTTCCTCGGCAAGCCGCCCC
>ERZ779865.2365-NODE-2365-length-11940-cov-12.389398_pt1 | contig 11940 bp, 8 predicted proteins | sample MGYA00433088_ERZ779865 | MGnify/ENA primary metagenome ERZ779865 (study PRJEB29588, sample SAMEA2151703) | human gut metagenome | biome: human gut; feature: human-associated habitat; material: faeces | place: Denmark | collected 2008/2010 ... | reverse complement strand
CAAGGAGGATTTATAAATGAAATTATGGGGTGGACGATTCACCAAAGAAACTAATGAGCTCGTTAACAACTTTAATGCGTCAATTTCATTTGACCAGAAGTTCTATAAACAGGATATCGAAGGAAGTATTGCACATGCTACTATGCTCGGCAAGCAGGGAATTATTCCTGAAAGCGAAAGTGAGCAGATTGTAGAAGGTCTTAAGGGAATTCTTGCTGATATTGAATCAGGAAAGCTTGAAATCACTGATGAATACGAGGATATCCATACATTTATGGAGGCTACTCTTATTGAGAGAATCGGTGATGCCGGAAAGAGACTTCACACAGGACGAAGCAGAAATGACCAGGTTGCTCTTGATATGAGACTTTTCACAAGACAGGAAGTTCTTAATACTGATGCTGAGCTTAAAGAGCTTATGGCTGTTATCTTAAAAATCATGAAAGAGAATACCCACACATTTATGCCGGGCTTCACTCATCTCCAGAAGGCTCAGCCTGTTACTGTTGCCCATCATTTCGGTGCATATTTCGAAATGTTCAAGCGCGACAGAAGCAGACTTCACGACATATATGAAAGAATGAATTACTGCCCTCTTGGTGCAGGTGCACTTGCAGGAACAACTTATCCATTAGACAGAGAACTTACTGCTTCTCTTCTTGGTTTCTACGGACCAACACTCAACAGTATGGATTCTGTTTCTGACAGAGATTACCTTATTGAATTCTTATCTGCATTATCAACTATCATGATGCATTTAAGCCGTTTCTCTGAGGAAATATGCATCTGGAATTCTAATGAATACAGATTCATAGAACTTGATGACGCTTTCAGTACAGGAAGCTCTATTATGCCTCAGAAGAAGAACCCTGATATTGCAGAGCTTGTAAGAGGTAAGACAGGCAGAGTATACGGCGCACTTATGAGCCTCCTTACAACAATGAAGGGTATTCCTCTTGCTTACAATAAGGATATGCAGGAAGATAAGGAATTATCATTTGATGCATTTGACACAGCTAAAGGCTGCATCAGCCTTTTCAAGGGCATGATTGATACTATGAAATTCAACAACAAGAGAATGGAAGCTTCAGCAAAGAACGGCTTCACTAATGCTACTGATGCTGCTGACTATCTTGTTAAGAAGGGGGTTCCTTTCAGAGAAGCTCATGGTATTGTTGGCCAGCTTGTTCTTATGTGCATTGAGAAAGATATCGCACTTGATGACCTTTCACTTGACGAATACAAGGCTGTAAGCCCTGTATTTGATGAAGATATCTACGAGGCAATCAGCCTTCAGACTTGTGTAGATAAGAGACTTACTCTTGGTGCCCCTGGTCCGGAGGTTATGAATAAGGTTATTGCTATTTATGATAAATATATGGAAGAGAATTAAATAGTATTTCGGGGTTGTACAGTCTGTGAGTCAAGCATTAGTGCCAACTTTAAGTAAGCTGACCTAGTGGCTGTAAATGCCGCCATATACAGAGTTTATAACGGTGCAGAAAATCAAACGCGCTTCGCTTGAACGAGATTTCCTGCACCGAACTTTTGTATATAGCGGCATTAACACCCACACGGTAAGCTTACATGCCGTTGTCGCTAACGCTTAACTCACAGACACTATCACCGCGAAGTACTTATTATTGCTTCATATATATCAAAGAAGGACGGTGTAAGGCTTATGCCTTACACCGTCCTTTTTCAACCGTACAACCGTTAAAATCATACTCTTATCTTCGTCCCCTTAGTATCCCTATGAGCCGTCTTCATCTTGGCAAAGCTTATACTCTTTCCCTTATATTCCATCATGAACTCGTCACCTTCTGTAAGCAGGAATACATCTTCTATATAATCATCTTTTGAAAGCTTGATTCCTCTTACGCCTACAGCACTCTTCTTCTTCATTGGAATGTCTGTTAATGGGAACTTTAAGAACACTCCGTTTTCTGTCTGTACAATTACATTCTGGTTGCTCTCGACAACCTCTTCTTCCTTGATTTCTCCATCAAGTGAGAACTTTGAATAAATCTCTACTCTTGCGTCTGTTGAATACATTCCGATTAGCTTGTCGTCATCTGCTAATTTTGTACATGCAACTGTACGCTTTGCAACCTGGAATTCTTCACTGTCTACAAGTTTCATCATTCCCTGTCTTGTGACAAAAAGCATTTTCTGATTCTTAAGCCGTTCAAATGGAGTGATATACACAATTATTTCTTTAGAACTGTCATAGTTACACAGATTATCAATAGGAGTGCCTTTATCCCTGAACTTAGTAAATGGCAAATCCTTTATCTTTAACTGGTGCATATCTCCCGTATCAGTAAATATGCAGATTTTATCTGTGTTCATTACCGGAATGACATATTTGTTCTCATTAAATACAGCCTCTTTATTTCTCTCAAATGCAGCCATATCAATAGTTCTTGCATATCCGAATCTGTCCATGATGAACATAACTTCCATCTCAGGAATCTTCTTTTCCTCAAATACAGCAACTTCGCCATCTTCGATTACAGTTCTTCTTGCAACACCATATTCCTTTTTAATATTAAGAAGGTCAGCCTTGATAACCTTAGCCATCTCTTTTCTGCTGCCAAGTATCTTTTCATACTTCTCAATCTTCTTGACACATTCATCATATTCTTTCTGAAGATTAAGAATTTCAAGGCCAATGAGCTTGTAAAGACGCATTTCCAATATGGCACCAGCCTGTCTCTCTGTGAAATCAAGACCTGCAGCCTGCTTCTTTGACTGCTCTGACTTGAACTTGATTCCCTCAACATTACCATTAACAAGGCAGTCCTTAGCCATCTTAAGATTAGCACTGCCTCGTAATATCTCGATAATAAGGTCAATAATATCACAGGCTCTTATAAGACCTTCCTTAATCTCCCTGTTAGCCTTCTCCTTTTCAAGAAGTGTTGTGTACTTTCTTGTAGCAAGCTCATACTGGAAATTAATGTGGTGTTTTATTATATCCTTAATACCTAAGGTCTCAGGTCTTCCATCAACGATAGCCAGCATATTTACGCCAAATGTATCTTCCAACTTGGTCTTCTTGTAAAGAAGATTTTCAAGATTCTTGACATCAGCGTTCTTCTTAAGTTCAAGGACAATTCTTATTCCTTCCTTAGAAGATTCATTGGAAATGTCTACAATATCGGTAGTTTTCTTAGTCTCTATAAGGCTTACAACATCAGATATGAATTTACCTATGTTAGCACCAATCATTGTATATGGAATCTCTGTAATAACAAGCTTGTCCTTCTCTGAACGGTTCTTGGCAGGCTCGAATACGACCTTGCCTCTTAACTTAATCTTACCTGTTCCAGTCTCATATATTGCACCAAGCTCGCTTTTATTAATTACAATTCCGCCTGTAGGAAAATCCGGTCCAGGGCAGAGCTGCATAAGCTCGTCTGTTGTGATATCCTCATTATCCATATATGCACATACTGCATCAACAACCTCTGAAAGATTGTGCGGAGGGATATTAGTTGTCATACCAACCGCAATACCATCTGCACCATTTACAAGCAGATTAGGTACTCTTACAGGAAGAACCTCAGGCTCTTTTTCCGTTTCATCAAAGTTAGGCACGAAATCAACAACATTTTTATCAAGGTCAGCAAGATATACGTCCTGTGTGAACTTCTTTAACTTAGCCTCTGTATATCGCATGGCGGCTGCTCCGTCACCTTCGATAGAGCCGAAGTTTCCGTGTCCGTCAACAAGTGCCATTCCCTTCTTAAAATCCTGTGAAAGTACTACAAGTGTCTCATATATTGAACTGTCACCATGAGGGTGATATTTACCCATTGTATCACCAACGATACGCGCAGACTTTCTGTGAGGCTTGTCATAATTAAGCCCCAACTGATCCATGGCATACAGCACTCTTCTCTGTACCGGCTTTAAACCGTCCCTTACATCAGGAAGTGCTCTCGCCGTAATAACGCTCATGGAATAATCTATATAGGACTTCTGCATAACCTCAGAATACTCAGTCCTTATAATCTTCTCAGCCATTTTCTACTCCTTTAGCTTTTACGCATCAATCTCAGCTTCATTAGCATGCGTATATATAAATTCTCTTCTAGGTGGTACATCTGTACCCATAAGCATTGCTGTAACCTCAGTTGCAAGCCTTGCATCCTCAATCTCAACCTGCTTTAAAATTCTTGTCTCAGGATTAAGAGTTGTCTCCCATAACTGGTCAGGATCCATCTCTCCAAGACCTTTGTATCTCTGCAATGTAAATGTTCCTGAAGTATGTTTCTTTCTGTAATCCTCAAGTGCCTTATCATCATACAGATATTCGCCCTCGCCCTTCTTAGGCACAACCTTATAAAGAGGCGGTGTGGCAATATATACATGTCCCTGATTAATAAGCTCTGGCATGAATCTGTAGAAGAATGTAAGAAGCAGTGTATCAATATGCGCTCCATCTACATCGGCATCAGTCATGATAATAATTTTATTATATCGTAATTTAGTAATATCAAAATCATTGCCATAACCCTCTAGGAATCCGCAGTTGAACGAATTAATCATTGTCTTAATCTCAGCATTGGCAAGAACCTTATCAATACTTGCCTTCTCAACATTAAGAATCTTACCTCTGATTGGAAGAATCGCCTGAGTTCTTCTGTTTCTTGCAGTCTTTGCTGAACCTCCGGCTGAATCCCCCTCTACAATGAATACCTCACATTCATCAGGATTCTTGCTTTCGCAGTTGGCAAGCTTTCCGTTGCTGTCTATAGAGAACTTCTGCTTTGTAAGCATATTTGTCTTAGCCTTTTCTTCTGCTTTTCGTATCTTCGCAGATTTTTCAGCACATGCAATTACAGCGTTAAGGTCGTCCAAATGTCTGTCGAAATAAAGCTGTACCTCGTCTCCTGTTACATTTGCAACAACTGTACCAGCATCCGGATTATCAAGCTTGGTCTTGGTCTGTCCCTCAAATCTTGGCGCAGGATGCTTAACTGCAACAACTGCAGTCATACCATTTCTTACATCAAGACCAGTAAAGTTCGCATCCTTATCCTTTAAGATGCCAAGCTCTCTCGCATACTGGTTGATAATCATTGTAAACTTCGTCTTAAAACCTGTAATATGCGTTCCACCCTCCTGGGTATATATGTTATTACAGAAGCCAAGAATATTTTCCTCAAACTCATTAACAAACTGAAATGCAACTTCAACCTCAATGTCTTCCTGCTTCTTCTTAAAGTAGACAATATCACATACGGTCTCTTTGCCATTGTTAAGGTCTTTGATATATGCCTTAAGTCCGTCAGGCTCATGGAAAGTTTCCTTATCCTCGCTGCCCTTTCTCTTATCCTCAAACTCAATTGTAAGTCCCGGATTAAGATATGCTGTCTCGTGAAGCCTGCTCTTTATCGCGTCTGCCTTGAATCTTGTCTTTTCAAATATTTCCCCATCAGGAAGAAATGTAACAGTTGTACCAGTATCATTTTTTCTGCATGTACCAATCTTTTCAAGTGGTGCTGTTGCCTTGCCTCTCTCATATCTTTGCTTGTATACGCCGCCGTCAACTCTTATCTCAACCTCAAGCCATACAGAAAGTGCGTTAACTACAGACGCACCAACTCCATGAAGTCCGCCTGATATCTTATATCCGCCATCTCCGAACTTACCGCCTGCATGAAGTACTGTGAATACAACCTCAACCGCAGGTATTCCGGCTTTAGGGTGGATTCCGATAGGAATACCTCGTCCGTTATCCTTGATAGTTGCTGTTCCATCATCATTAAGAGTTACATTTATCTGTGTACAGAAACCTGCCAGATGTTCATCCACCGAATTATCGGCAATCTCATATATAAGATGGTTAAGTCCCTTAGTTCCGACGCTTCCAATATACATACCAGGTCTCATTCTTACCGCTTCAAGACCTTCCAGTATTGATATACTGTTAGCATCATATTTATTAGCTGCCATTACTTAATTACTCTCCTCTTTACTTTCCAAAATATGTGTTGAATATATCATCAAAACTGCTATCTAAAGACAGGCCATTTCTGATACTCAATCCTTTCCATTCACTATCATTAAATTCCATGTAAATATCAGATTCATATTTTTCAAAGTCTTCATTAAACTTTTCCAATTTCCTCTTTTCAAGAATTGCAGATTTATTAACCTCTGTCTTTGCCTTATCATTGTCTGATGTACATCTGATAATATAATATCTGCCTTCTGCTTCAACAACCTTACTCATTTCACCTGTTGCCAGATCAAAAGCTGCCTTTTCAAATGCGCTGTCCATTTCATCACGCTTTAACTCATATTCATATTCGCCATCTGCATTATATTCTTTAGCAACAGCAAAAAATGAACTTCCTGAATTAACAAGATTATATGCTTTATTAATCTCATCTTCAGAATCGGAAACAATATACTGGATATCGATAACCCTTGCCTCATCAGCACTTACTTCTATATCCATTTCAGATGTTAAATCTGAATATAATTTCTTAGCTATGGTGAATTCAGTAAACATTACATTTAATTTTTCCTTAGTTATGCCTGTGCTCTTAATCTGTGAGTCTGATAATCCTGCATAATACTCATCAACTGCTTTGCTTACCGCATCCTTTTCGTCTCTTCCTAACACTACCCCGCGTTCTTTTGCTTTTACATTCATAGCTTTAACGCGCATAAGTTTAACTTTTACCTGATCTTTAATATAACTTTCAAAATCAGCATCTCCAATTGATTCTTTCCATATATCGCTGCCAAACATTTCCTCATATTGTTTCTTTAAATCCGACATGAGTATTTCAGCTTCACATGTATATGTTGTCTGCTGACCTGCTGTTTTTATCAGTTCACCGCTCTTCATTCCCGTAGTAAAATATATTCCTTTTCCATTAAAGAATTTGATATATCCCGCTACAAGAAGTACAACAACAAGAATAATTCCTAATATAATAAATGTTTTCTTTCTTCTTTTCATTTTCAATCCTCTTTACTTACTTGTGATATGGCTCATTCTTCATAATTCTATATGCCCTGTATATCTGTTCCAACAGGATAACTCTCATAAGCTGGTGTGGAAATGTCATTTTTGAAAAACTCAGCTTATAATCTGCCCTTTTTAGGACTGCATCTGCCAGTCCCAAAGAGCCTCCTATTACAAATGTTATGTTGCTTGTTCCGTCTATTCCAAGTCTGTCAATCTTTTCTGATAGTTCAACAGAATCAAGCATTTTTCCTTCTATTGCAAGTGCGCATACATAAGCATCATCTTTAATGGCAGAAAGGATTCTCTCCCCTTCCTTGTTCTTAATCTGCTCGTTGACAACATCACTTGCATTATCCGGTGTTTTCTCATCAGGCAGCTCTACAATATCGAGCTTACAATATCTTGAAAGTCTCTTGGAATACTCATCTACCGCCTGGGTATAAAATTTTTCTTTAATCTTACCTACACATACAACCGTAATACGCATATGTATTATCCTTCCACAAAGAAATATCCGCCATTATCAAGTTTGAATACTTCTAACTGCTCAAGAAGCTCATCATTACTTAATTCAGATACATCCATTCCTTCATCATCCATAACTTCTCTTAACTCTTTAATATCCTTGCAGTATACTGCCATGCAATCCTCTAAGAATTCCTTTGCTTCGTCTAAATCATATGCAACAGGCTCATCAAAAAGCTGTTTCTGGTCTCTTAAAAATACCTTTGCGCATTCATCAATATGCTTATCCATAACTTAAGTCTCCTTATCTTATCTCCTTAAATTGTTCTCTTAATGTTCCTTCTACCCATCCTGTTATGAAACGCCCGTGTTTCTTAACATCATCTACAGCTTTCTCCATAACATATGAGTAATACACATTGTCAAGCATTGCAATATCATTATAGTTATCACCAAATGCCATACATTCTTCAGGTTTTAGTCCAAAATACTGCTGAACCTGCTCAATTCCTCTTCCTTTATTAACATTAGTGTCCATAAGGTCTAAGTAAAGTTCTCCCGATACAAGTACTGAAGCCTTATCACTCCATTTGTTAATAAAATGCTCTTTAGAGTTCTTAATTCCTGTCATATCACATACAGCTATCTTTAATATATCCTCGTCAATGTCTGTAAACTTATCGACTAATGTAGTATGGTAATTGACCACCTTGGTCATTCTGTAATAATATTCTTCTGACTTAGGTTTAATATATGCCGTATGTTCTCCTGATACAAGCACCTCACAATTTGGCTGTTCAATTACATCCTCAATTATCTCTAATGCAAGCTTCCGCTCCATTGGAGTCTTACCAATAGTTTTTCCCCTGTATTCTACAAGAGCACCATTCTCCGCAATATATGCAAGCCTATCACTGACAACTCCAAAAAGTCTCTTAAGACTCGTTATCTGCCTGCCACTAGCCGGTGCAAATATAACTCCATTATCAACAAGCTTATTAATATACTGTACCGCAGATTCATCAACACTCTGCGCTCCATTTAGAAGCAATGTCCCATCAAGGTCACTTGCTACAAATTTAATCATATATTTTCTCCTTAAAATACTTTAAGCTCATGTACAAGTCTTGCTACAGGCAGACCGACAACATTATTATAGTCGCCTTCAATACCCTTAATGTATGCTGCAAATTTTCCCTGAATACCATATGCACCAGCCTTGTCCATAGGCTCTCCTGTATTTATGTAATCCCTGATTTCTTCATCCGTCATATCATATACCCATACATCAGTTTTTTCGTAAAAGCTTACATTCTTGTGCGCGCTGCATATAGTGACACCTGTATACACCTGATGAATCTCACCCTCTAAAGACTTAAGGATTCTAAATGCGTCTTCTTCATCCTTAGGCTTTGTAAGTATCTCTCCCTTATGGTAAACAATAGTATCTGCACCTATAACAATTACAGCATCCTCTTTATCTGTATATTGCTCCAATACTGACTGTGCCTTGATAGAAGATAATTCTCTTACATAATCTTCCGGCTCCATCTCTTTAATATTCTCATCTGCATCACTTGTAACAACAGTAAAATCAAGTCCTACCTGACTCATAAGTTCTCTTCGTCTTGGTGAACCCGATGCAAGTATCAAATTTTTCATAAAACTTCCATCTCCTTGTTCTTCACTGTATTTTGTGGTCAGAGCCTACTTCGACTCATACATATGGAATTATAACATATAAAAAAAGAATTCTCCACATTTTATGGAGAATTCCCTTTCATAAACTATGTTATATTACTTATCAGATTTCTTTCTGTTTACAGCAATAACAATACCAGAAACAATTACAGCTGCAACAAGAATTCCAATATATATGCCAATATGCTTATTATCACCAGTCTGCACTAAATCTTCATCAGCACCAACCTCTGCCTTTTTGCCATTCTTAACAGTTGAATCAGAATCCATTGCTGAATTGTCCGAAGTTTTCTTTATATTGCTTCCATCTGCAACATAATCCTCATCAGCAGCTACCTGTCCTTTCTTTGTAGCACGGGTAACCTGTTCTTCGTCTGCTGCAACCTGACCTGTTGTTACATTATTACCTGAATAATCTGAACCTGAAATTGTATGTGATGGCTTAGTTTCTTTTTCACCAGTCTTTGTTTCACTCATGCCACCAGTTGTCTTAGATTCTTTCTCAGTTGGCTTTACCGCCTCTGTTGATGCGCTCTCTGCTGACTTTGTTGTTTCTGTCACATCTGTTCCTGACTTTGATGCCTCTGTTACTTTCTCAGTTGGCTTTACCGCCTCTGTCGATGCATTTTCTGACGACTTTGTTGTTTCCGTCACATCTGTTCCTGACTTTGACACCTCTGTAACTTCCTCAGTCGGCTTTACTGTCTCTGTTGATGCATTTTCTGACGACTTTGTTATTTCTGTTGATTCACTCTCTGCTGATTTTGATGTCTCAGAAACAGTCTCCCTGCTTGTTGTGCCTTCTTCCTGCTCATCTGATACAAAATGTAACTGACCACTTACATTTTCAAATGTCTTTGCAATAACTCTGCCGTTGCAGGTATTATAAAGTTTTACATCAGCATATGGAGCAATAACAATTCCACACAGTTCTCCAATCTGGATATTTCCCTTGACACTTACAGCATTCAGGATAACAGTATCAGAAATATCAACATCTGTAAGACCGCCTGTTCCCTTACCATTCACATTAAATCTGTAAAATGAAGTGTCTGCATTGCCACCAAGCATGTTGATAATAACAAACTGGCCATTCGCTTTATTCTTAATTGTAAAATTATCATTAAGCGAATAAAACTCTGATACCTCATTCTTCTGCCAGTCAGTATAATTTCTAGCATACATATTAACAACTACAATCTGCTTGTTTTCAAGTCCTGAAAGATCAATAACCTTACTGTCATCAGCCTTAATAACAATATCAGCGTCATCATCCGATGTCTGTGCATACTTTTCAAATGTATTTCCTACACTCTGTCTTGCACCTGTAACATCCATATAATCTCTGTCATAAAAGACATTAATTATATCGCGGCAGTTTCTCACATCTACCACTGCTCCAGTTCTTACTCCATTAGAATCCTTAATATAGTACATATTTTCTTGGGCATCATAATCATAATCGCTACCAAGTACCAGATTATTAAATGCATTTGTATCTACTCTCATGTATGAAGACGATGATGCATCAAAATCTCTTACATATGTAGTTCCTACACTCTTATCATGCCATGAACTTAAATACTGGTCTGTAATGTGTAAAGTATTAACAGCAAAACTTGTCTGGTTATGATTAGTATTTCTAAACTCCTCTGCAACAAGCCCATATGGCTTTGCTACCCCAAGAAGTTCATTAAGTACATCCTGTGTCTTAGAGCGTGCCCCTGCTTTTATAGATATTCCAGCTAATACAGCACCCGCTATCATAGCTACGGAAAGCACACCTGCCAACAACTTCTTAACCTTTGGTTCCAGCTTGCTAAAATGCTTTTTTAAAAACATTACTTTCCCTCCATTAATAATTTAGCAATTTCCCTATCTGACTATATTTCTTCCCCTCGCCAAGTATATTAGCATTAGTACCATGGTACCGCTTCCCCCTTTGGGTGGGGTATTTTAATCGTTTAAATAAAAGAATCCACAAAAGATACCATTATCAAATGTATATCTTCTGTGGATTTTACTTAATACAAATATTCTAATTAAGCCTCAAGACTTCTGTTCATTGCTGACTCTAACGCATCAATGGAAGCTCTGATAATATCATGGTCAATACCAATACCAAAGTAATTCTTTCCATCTTCGCCTGTAATTCCAACATATGCAATAGCACTTGAATCTGAACCCTTCTTTAATGAATGTTCCTCATAACAGAAAATGTCGCATGGCTTTCCAAAATGTTCTGAAAGTGCATTACTTACAGCATCAAGACGACCATTACCGCCATTTTCAATATTACTCTTCTTACCATTCTCATCAATAGTTACAACTGTCTGTATACCGTTAATCTGTTTGAAATGTACTTCTGTAATCTTAAATACCGGGGTGTACTTCTTATATCTCTTCTCAAAGATTTCAAGTACTTCATCTGGTGAAAGTTCCTTATGATGTACATCAGAAACATCCTTAACCGCATATCCTAAATCTTCTCGCATAGCCTTAGGAACAATCATTCCATAATTATGTTCAAGAACATATGCTACGCCACCCTTACCTGACTGGCTGTTAATTCTGATAACATCTGAATCATATGTACGGCCAACATCTTCAGGATTAATAGGAAGATATGGAACAGTCCACTTGTTAGGATCATTTTCGATTCTGTAATGCATTCCCTTTGAAATAGCATCCTGATGTGAACCTGAGAAAGCTGCAAATACAAGCTTACCACACCATGGATGACGGTCATCAATCTTCATCTGTGTAAGTCTTTCAAATAC
>ERZ779865.2363-NODE-2363-length-11944-cov-2.552864_pt1 | contig 11944 bp, 9 predicted proteins | sample MGYA00433088_ERZ779865 | MGnify/ENA primary metagenome ERZ779865 (study PRJEB29588, sample SAMEA2151703) | human gut metagenome | biome: human gut; feature: human-associated habitat; material: faeces | place: Denmark | collected 2008/2010 ... | reverse complement strand
ACGGAATTCATCTTCCGATACCTCCAGCTGGGCCTTACTCCGGATACCCATGGCATATTCTTCTTTCTCCAGTTCAAAATTTTTCTTCAGCTTGTTCAGATCATAAGCCGCCTGAAGAGACTGCTGACGGAGAGTTAAAGTCTTCTGCTCCATCTCCAGAGCTTTCTCCTGATAAGAGATGCGCTGCTTTTCCCACTCGTCCCGCTGATCCTCGATATCGTGCATCAGGTGGGCATTCGACAGGATCAGAATCGTATCGCCCTGTTTCATCAGACTGCCTTCTTCGGCTACGATACGCTCTACATTTCCTGCCTCCCGCGTATTGACCAGCAAGGTCAGTATGGGCTGTACCACTCCTTCCACATCTACATATTCCAGGAAATCGGTGTGTTTCACCTCTTCCATACGCACATTTTCGGCATCAATCCGCAGCCGGTGCGGAGAGAGCGCCAGCATAATGACATACACCAGACCTGCTACTGCCAGTCCGCCTCCGGCCAGGTAATAACGGTAACGGATGTACCATGCTTTCTTTTCCAGTTTAATATCCATAGTCGTTTTTCATTTAATGCAGGTTTTTAAATTTCAGGGAGACACTCGGCCAACGGCAAATTGCGTTGGAAATCGTACTGTGTCATGCTGCGCAGGCCATAATATAAGGTCCAATAGTTCCTCAAGGCTGCAATGTAGTTTCGTCGTGCCGTATCTTTTTCCGTTGTGGCTGCATTCAGGTCAAGTACAGTCGATTTGCCCATCAGGTACATCCGGCGTGCCACTTCATAGCGCCGCCAGGCGGTCTGGTCTGTCTTGGATGCCACACGTACCTGATAAGCCTGCAGATTAAACTGCCGGACCATCTTCCGTACATTGAGTTCAAAGTCTGTAACAGCTTGCCCGACTTGTGTGTTGACCAGTTCCACGTTTGACTTCGCAACACGCACTTTACCCCGTCCGCGTCCCCAGTCAAGAATCGGCAGAGATAAGGTCAGACTGACGTATTGCTGATCCAGGGGATCCCGGAAAGAATCGTTGAACCGTTCAGCTGTCTGCGATAAACCGAACCGCAGATACAGGTCGGCTTTAAGTCCGGCATTGGCCCTTGCCGAAGCCAGCTGACTCCGGCTTTCCAGTTTTTTCCGTTCATAGGAGTCTATTTCGGGACTATGCTCATAGGCCTGCTTCAGGGCTTCATCCAGCGATACCTCAAACTCTGCAACGCTGTCCTCCGGAATCACCTGCAGCTTTTCGTCACCACGTATGCCCAGAAAAGAACGGAAAGTCAGCATGGCGTCTTCCACTTCAATCTGAGCTTTCATGACATTGGTCTCCTCATTCAGCTTGTTGACCTCAAGCTGAAGCATTTCATTTTCCGTAATGTTACCGATGTCATAACGTCCGCGGGCATACCGGTACAGGGTATCTGCCGATGCATAATTTGACCGTGCAATATCCAGATTGGCCTGTGCCGTAGCCAGATCGAAAAACAGTTCACTGGTTTTTGAGGCAATCAGTTCCAGTGTTTCCGCATAAGTCTTCTTGGCTTCCCGGAAGCGGAGAGGCTCAATGCGCCGGTCCCATTTCAGGGAGTTGTACCCAAACAGAGACTGCTGGTAGCCGATAGTGAACGGCTGTGTGTTATACGCTGTTGTTTTTCCTTCCAGCTCATCCATACGCTGCGCCGAGGCCGACAGAAACAAACTTCCTCCCGTAAACCAGATATTCTGGTTGATCTCCAGACTGAGATCGGTGATCAGCTGGTTCTGACGAAGGTAAAGCTCCGTTCCGTCAGGCTGGGTTACCTTATTGATCTGCCGGTTAAGATAAGGAGAAGAACTCAGGTTCACCGAAGGAAGATAATTGGCGCGAAACGAACGGTAGCTCCAATAAGCTGCCCGATAGGTATGACGGGCTGCCTGTGCTTCAGGTGAATGTTCCTGTGCAATCCGGATAGATTCCTGCAAGGTCAGCACCTGCCGTTCCTGCCCCATCAGTACAAGCGGGCAACAAATCAGTAAAACGATCCAATAATTCTTCATACAGTATACTTTTACATACATTTTCATAAAATAGAACTGCGAAAACCGTGCCACAACGATAATTAACTAAAATACAGGAAGTTCCATAAAATACGCTTTCAAAAAGGTGTGCGGATACGCACAAATTTGGTGCGAATACGCACATACAGCACATGAAAATAAAATGTAACTTTGCGAAGGAAAACCTACAACACATGGAACAAAAAGGAAAAATACTGATTATTGACGACAACGAGGACGTGCTCTTTGCGCTCAACCTGCTGCTGGAACCTTATGTAGAAAAAATTAAAGTAACCACACAGCCCTCCCGCATCGAACATTTCATGACGACCTTTCATCCCGATGTTGTTCTGCTGGATATGAATTTCCGGCGCGATGCCATCAGCGGACAAGAGGGATTTGATTGCCTGGAACAGATCCATCATCTGGATCCGCAGGTTGTAGTCATCTTCATGACGGCGTATTCAGATACGGACAAAGCCGTCAGAGCCATCAAGGCAGGAGCGACTGATTTTATTTCCAAACCCTGGGAAAAGGAAAAATTGCTGGCAACACTTTCTTCGGCCGTTCAGCTGAGTCTGTCCCGCAAGGAAGTCGGACGTCTGCAGGAACAGGTGAGTGCCCTGAAAGGCGATGAGACCATCCCCGAACTGATCGGTAACTCACCGGCTATGTCGAAAGTCAAGGAAACCATCTATAAATTGTCGGACACTGACGCCAACATTCTGATCCTGGGAGAAAACGGAACGGGGAAAGATCTGGTTGCCCGCCTGCTGAAACACTTTTCGCCCCGGTCAGGAGATGCCTTCATCACCATTGACCTGGGAAGTATACCCGAACAGTTGTTTGAGAGTGAGCTCTTCGGTTATGAGAAAGGTGCTTTCACGGATGCCCGCAAGGCCAAGCCCGGACGAATGGAAGTGGCTTCAGGAGGAACACTTTTCCTGGACGAGATCGGCAACCTGCCACTGGCCATGCAAGCCAAGCTTCTGACAGCTATCGAGAAACGGTGCATCACCCGTCTGGGCGCAGTCAGTCCCATAGATATCAATGTCCGGTTGATCTGTGCCACCAATGCAAACCTGAGAGAACTGGTAGAGGAAGGAAAATTCCGGCAGGATTTGCTTTACCGCATCAATACCATCGAGCTGCATATTCCTCCGTTGCGTGAACGCGGAGAGGATATCCTCCTGCTGGCCGAACATTTCCTGAACGGATATAACCGGAAATACAAGAAAGAGATACGGGGGCTGACCCGTGAAGCCAAAGCTAAACTTATGCGCTACTCCTGGCCGGGAAATGTCCGCGAACTGCAACATACACTGGAACGGGCTGTCATTCTGAGTGAAAACAACCAGCTTCGTCCGGATGATTTTTTCTTCCCTGCCACGGACAAAAGCCGTAAGGAAGACGAGGATGAAGAACTGAATCTGGAAAAAGTGGAACGCCGTACAGTGGAAAGGGCACTCCGGGCAAGCGGAGGAAACATGAGCCGTGCGGCCGAACTTCTGGGAATCACACGTTATACACTTTATAGGAAACTGGAAAAACTGGGATTATGAAACGCTACCTTTTCTGCCTGACAACGCACATTGCCGGTATTGTCCTGCTGACGGCATGTGCCCTGCTGGCCTTCCTTCACGAAATGTGGTTCTGCAGCATTACCGCCGTTCTGCTGACGGTGGGTACCAGCTTCAGCCTCTATCGCATTCAGATGCGGCAGACTTCCATGATACAGCGTATCGTGGAATGCATGAAACGGAACGATTTCAGCCAGACTGCCTCCCCGTCTTTCAGCGACCGGGCTATGCAGGAACTGGCCAATGATCTGTCGGAAGTGTTGAAAGGAATCCGCAACCGCATGCTGGATGAGGAAGTGAAACTTCAATATTACGAGAACCTGCTGGACAAAGTAGACACGGCTGTCATCGTGACGGATCATCAGGGACGTGCAGAGTGGACGAACAAGGCCGCCCGTCCCCTGCTGGGAGAACATAAACAACTTCCCGGACAGGTGCTGGAAGCATTGAGAAAAAAACAACAGGTGGCACACCTGACCATTCAGGATCTTCCGATGGATCTGGCCATTGCCTCTTCCGTCATCCACCTGCAAGGAAGAGAACGGTGGATCATCAGCCTGAAGAATATCCATTCAGCCCTGGAACATACGGAAATGGAAGCCTGGCAGAAACTGATCCGGGTACTGACCCACGAGATTATGAATTCCATCACCCCCATCATCTCACTGGCTGAGACTTTGAGCGAGAGAAGCACGACGAACGTACCCGAACGCATATACAGAAAGGACTGGAAGTCATCCACCGCCGCAGCAAGGGACTGCTGGAATTCGTGGAAAACTATCGCAAACTGACACGGATTGCTCCTCCCGTCAGGGAACAGATCTCGGTTCAGGCCTTCTTCGACGACCTGCGGCGGCTCTACCCTTCTCCCCTCTTTCACTTCACAGCACCTTCCGGTCTCACCTTCCTGGCCGACCGGACTCAGATGGAACAAATCTTCATCAACCTGCTGAAGAATGCTTCCGAAGCCTGCATCCATACGCCGGACGCAAGCGTGGAGATCAGTGCCCAGCCCGTCAGAGAAGGCATATCGCTGATTGTTTCCGATAACGGAGAGGGAATGCTTCCTGAAGTAACCGAACGGATCTTTGTACCCTTCTTCACCACCAAGCCCTCCGGATCGGGCATCGGTCTCAGTCTCTGCAAACAGATCATCACCCTTCATAACGGACGCATCCAGGTACAGTCGCAACCGGGGAAAGGCAGCAAGTTTACCATTATCTTACCACAAAACAACCTGTCTTCATGAACTTTCATCCATCCTCTCATTCCCTGACCAGCGGCAGCATTACCGGAAGTATGCTCCGCTTTGCCTTTCCGCTCATGCTCGGCAATCTGCTCCAGCAATGCTATAACATTGCAGATACCCTGATTGTCGGACGCTTCCTGGGAGCCCAGGCTCTTGCCGCAGTCGGCTCTGCCTACACCCTCATGGTCTTCCTTACCTCCATCTTTATCGGCCTGTGTATGGGAAGCGGGGCGGTTGTCTCCCTGCAGTTTGGCGGCAAAAACTATGCAGGAATCAAACAAAGCCTGCTGACTTCCCTTTTTCTGATCGGAGGAATTACCTTATTGATCAATATCCTGGTGATACTGGGCATCCATCCTATCATCCGACTCTTACAGACTCCACCTGAACTGGAAGAAGTCATGTATGATTATCTGATTGTCATATTCCTGGGATTACCCGGAACCTTCCTCTACAATTACTATGCCTACCTGCTGAGAGCCGTAGGAAACTCTGTGATTCCCCTGCTCTTTCTGGCTGTTTCCGTGGTACTCAATATCGGACTGGACTTCCTTTTTATTCTGGGATTTCAATGGGGAGTAACGGGGGCTGCCGTAGCTACCGTCGCTTCACAGTACGTTGCAGCCATCGGGCTTTGCTTTTATACCCTACACCATTTCCCGCTTTTCCGCCTGCAAAAATCAGATTTGCATTACGACCGGAAAAGCCTGCGTGAGATTCTGTCGTTCTCTTCACTGACCTGCATCCAGCAGTCCATCATGAACCTGGGAATTCTGATGGTACAGGGACTTGTCAACAGTTTTGGTACAGGAGTAATGGCCGCCTTTGCCACTGCCGTCAAAATAGATTCGTTTGCTTATATGCCCGTACAGGATTTCGGAAATGCTTTTTCTACCTTTATTGCGCAGAATTTCGGAGCCGGGAAAACCGAACGTATCCGGAAAGGAATCCGCAGTGCCGTTCTTGTCACCACCATCTTCTGCCTGCTGCTTTCCGTTCTTATCACAGGAGCTGCCCGCCCTCTGATGCAGCTTTTTGTTTCGGCTCAGGAAGAAGAGATTATCCGCATCGGCATGGACTACCTGTATATTGAAGGAAGTTTCTATCTGGGAATCGGCTATCTGTTCCTTCTGTACGGATATTACCGGGCTGTACGCATGCCGGGGATGTCGGTGGTTCTGACCATATTCTCACTGGGAACGCGCGTAGCACTGGCCTACATTCTGGCAGCCATTCCGGCAATCGGAGTAAAAGGCATCTGGTGGTCCATCCCCATCGGCTGGGCACTGGCCGATCTGGCCGGATTCGTTTATTATCGGTTTACATCAAACCGTTGTCGTTCAAAATAGAACTCTGTGCCAGATAATCCGGAGTTCCTGCATAGATGAACATCACACTTCCTCCCTTGATGGCATCAATAATGGGACGGGAAAGCTTCTGGGGAACAGCCGGACAGCCGAAACTCCGTCCCAGTCTTCCGCCTCTGCTGGCAACAGCAGGATCGGCATACGCTGCTCCATGCATCACGATAGCCCGCTCCCGGGCTTTGTCATTGACACCTTTCTCCAGTCCATCCAGGATAAGAGAATAACCGTTTTTTCCCTGATAAGTAGTTCCGGTCAGATAAAAGCCCAGGGAACTCTTATAAGAGCCATATTCATTGGAAAAGGAAGTCGCATAGTTTTCTCCACTGTTCTTTCCATGAGAAACAACCGATGCAAACAGTAACTTTTGCTTTTTCATGTCGAAGACAAACAGGCGTTTCTCGGTCGAAGGCTTGGAAAAATCAATGAGCGTCAGCACATCCCGTTTCCTGCCCTTGATCTTTTTATATCCGGCCACAGCCTGCCGGAAAGCTTCCTGACTCACCATTCCCTCCAGTCCCATTGCCTGGTAAAGGCTGACTGATGCATCAGCTTCCACAACAGTTTTCAGGTCATTACGTTCCGCATCGCGCAAAGGATCGCCTGCCCGAAACAGCATTCCGGGAAGAAAAAAGAAAAAAGCAGATAAGATGATTCGACGCATAAGATAATTTCTTGAAAAATAACGGGCGCAAAGTTACAATATTTTTTTCATTCCTTTCTGATTCAGACAGTTAAAAACACTTTCCTTAACATTTCCATTCTGTCCTTAAGAAAAAACGGCCTGCACCGGTTCTTACATTCACTTCAATAAAATAAAAAAAGGATTTCAGCTTCCGGAACGGATCAACCCGTTCGTTCCACTGAAATCCTTTCCTGAAAAGTTTCTTGTCTTTATCCTTCAATTTCGCTCAACTCAAGCCAGCGCATTGTTTTCTCTTCCAGCTCTTCATTGATCAGAGGCAGACGTTTGGAGTATTCCGTCAGTTTCTCCACATCCAGAGTTCCGCTGCACAAAGCGTCCTCCACCTCTTTCTTTTCTGTTTCCAGAGAAGCAATGTCCGCTTCAAGCTGTTCCATTTCCTTTCTTTCCTTGAAGGTAAGTTTACGCTTGTCGTTCAGACGGACTTTCTTCGTCTTGTCTTCCTGAGGCTTGGCTGCCTGTTTCTCGTGAACTTCCTTCTCTCGCTTCCAGTCCCGATAATCAGAATAGTTGCCCGGGAAATCACGGATATCTCCCTGTCCGCGGAACACCAGCAAATGGTCGACCACCTTATCCATGAAATAACGGTCGTGGCTCACCACAATCACGCATCCCTTGAAGCTTTGCAGATATTCTTCAAGCACCTGCAGGGTAACGATGTCCAGATCGTTGGTAGGCTCGTCCAGAATCAGGAAATTCGGATTACGCATCAACACCGTACAAAGATACAACCGACGGCGTTCCCCGCCACTCAGTTTGTAAACATAGTTATGCTGTGTTTCGGGAGTAAACAGGAAATGTTGCAAAAATTGCGAGGCAGTCAGCTTCTTGCCGTTGCCCAGCTCAATGACCTCTGCAATATCTGTAATCACATCGATCACTTTCATCTGTTCATCAAACTGAAGTCCTTCCTGCGAATAATAACCGAACCGTACCGTCTCACCGATATCAAGCGTACCGCTGTCCGGCTTCTCAATGCCCATCAGAATCTTGATGAACGTAGATTTTCCCGTTCCGTTATTTCCCACAATACCCATCTTCTCATAGCGGGAAAAGATGTAGGAGAAATCATTCAGGATCTTCAGATCACCGAAACTCTTGTAAAGATGATCTGCTTCAAAAATCTTTGAACCGATATAGGAAGCCTTGACATCCAGCTTGACGTTCTGGTCGTAAACCCGCTGCTTTGCCACCTTCTCCAGGTCATAAAAAGCCTCTTCCCGATAACGGGCTTTATGCCCGCGGGCCTGCGGCATCCGACGCATCCATTCCAGTTCCGTCCGGTAAAGATTGTTGGCCCGGGCAATTTCCGCATTCGTTGCATCAATGCGTTCCTGCCTCTTTTCCAGATAATAGCTGTAATTCCCCTTGTAGGAATAGATCTGCCGGTTATCGATCTCGATAATTTCAGAGCAGACACGGTCAAGGAAGTAACGGTCATGAGTAACCATCAGCAGACTGACCTTCTCATGGTTCAGAAACTCTTCCAGCCACTCCGTCATATCCAGATCCAGATGGTTGGTCGGCTCATCCAGAATCAACAGGTCAGGTTCGGTAATCAAGACATTGGCCAGTGCCACACGCTTCAACTGTCCCCCCGAGAGATACTTGACCTGCTGATTAAAGTCACGTATCTTCAGCTGCGAAAGGATCTGCTTGGCCCGGCGTTCATAATCCCATGCTTTCTCATGTTCCATCCGGTCCAGCAAGTCTTCCAGTCCCGGATGTCCCGGAGTCTCCATGCAGCTTTCGTATTCCTTGATCAGCTGCACCACAGGAGTACCGTGATAGAAGCAGGCTTCCAGCACGGTCAGTTCTCCCGGATAAACAGGGCTCTGCTCCAGATAACCTACCCGCAGATCCCGCCGGAAGGTGATCTTTCCTTCGTCATAGCCTTCTTTTCCGGAAAGGATATTCAGCAAAGTTGTCTTGCCGGAACCATTCTTGGCGATCAGTCCGATACGCTGTCCTTCCGCAATACCGAATGAAATCTGTTGAAACAAAACCAGATCACCGAACGATTTCGTTAATTTTTCTACTTGTAAATAAGGCGTCATTTATTCTATTCAAAAAATTCAGGGTAAATGCTGCCGTTCCTGTATTTTCCAGATACCTGAACGGCCTATTTCCCGGAATCAGTCATTCAACACTTTTTCTACTTCCGATTCAATGCGGGCATATTCAGCCTTCAGGTCACACGGTTTTCCGTTCTTCACATAATCCCAGATGAGTGAAAGCGGATAAACCATTACGGAAGAATCTCCGAAACGCAATGCCGGATACTCTTTCTTTCCGTCAATGACCGTAACCCATTCCATTCCATCCATCTCATTGACCAGGATGGTTCCGAAAGCAATACCAAAACTTTCCCAGGCAGTCCGCTGTCCTTTATTGAAACGGCCGCTGTCCAGCAAACGCTGAATACTTTCCACGTCCTGCTTCATGGCCGTAAAATCTTTAGTCAGCTGTTTCTTGATCGTAGACACCGCCCAATCGTAACATTCATTGATCACACTGATTTCAAGCGCACGCACCGGAATCACCTCTTTCCACAAAGGTTCATTTTCCTCACGTACCTTCAGCGAACGGATAATGTCTTCTGCCATACGGGGGCTTTCCCCTTTAGGTACCGTAAAAGAGCATTCCACAGAGATAGTTCCCTTGCCTGTCAGCCAGATATGCGACGTATACCAGGCACCGTTCTCCTGAAATGTTTCTGCCGAATATACACATGCCCAGGGACCTGCCTGCTCACGCCGGGCAGACTGATTCTGCTGAAGTTCGTCCGCCATACAGTCCTGAGCATATTTTGCGGATTTTCCCCGATAAGCGGATATCCGGAAATTTCCATTCCACTTTTCAGGATTATAAAAAAGGAAGCTGTCTTCCTCATCTTCAAACTCACGCCAGTCGTTCGGATATTCCAGAGAAAACCAGGAACCCGGAGAAATGTATTTCATAATGCAATCTATTTTGAATGTTCAGAACAATATTTAATGATTCACGCAGAAGTTTTTCCGACTTATTTTGCCGGAAGAATTTCAATCCAGTAATCATCCGGATCGTTGATGAAATAAAGTCCCATCTGCTCGTTCTCGAAACAGACGCAACCCATTTCCTTGTGGAACTTACGCACTTCCTCGTAATCACCGTCTACACGCAGGCAGAGATGACTCTCGTTTTCACCCAGTTCATACGGTTCGGAATGATCACGCAGCCAGGTCAGCTCCAGCAGAAATCCGCTGCAACCGTCGGTCATATAAACCAGGACAAAAGAACCGTCTTCCGCCTGTTTGCGGTGAGACTCGTGCAATCCCAGAGCCGTTTCATAAAATTTGATACTGCGTTCCAGGTCTGTCACATTGATATTAAAGTGGTCAAATCTTCCTTTTATATTCATCGCTATAATCTTTTTAAATCAGAGTTTCACATTCAATTTCTTCACACTGACCGCGCCGTTCCAGCGCAATCATCCGTGCACCTTCCGCTTCTGCCAACGGACGAAAAGCCGCAGCTCTGGCATAAGCCTCATCAAAATGCATCGGTACAAAGATAAAAGTTTTTATCATTTCCACAAACTGTTGCGGCCCCCGCATGTATTCTTTTCCCAGACGCGGATCGACAGGAAACATCGCTACGTCCACAGTTTCAGTATACTTCCGGATCAACTGCAGTTCCTGAAGAAAGGCATGCTCATAGCCTCTCCATTCAGTTTCTTCACATTCATCCATCCAGTGCCAGTTGTTCAGATCGCCGGCATGAAAGATTTTCCGGCCATCCACTTCCACCAGAAAAGAGATTCCCACATCCGTCGAGCCAAAGGCATGTACCGACAAGCGCTCGTCCGAATAAGAATCTCCCTGCTTCAGCCACACCGCCTCCGCCTGTTCCGCTTCATGCAGGGCCTGAATGTCCTGCGAAAGCAGATACACAATGTCCGGACGCTGAAGGTGCCAGGAAAGGACTTCCGGATTGAAATGATCCGCATGGGCATGACTCGCAAACACATACATACGGCCCGGACGCTTCAGAAGTTCCCGATGGAGAATGCCGTCTCCATCCGACTCCGAATCCTTCCAGTAGTCAAAAATCAGTGTAAAGTCATCACCCAGCAGGGCAAATCCGCTATGATATAAATAAATCAGTTTCATAAAACATTATTTTCCGACAGGCTGTACATAAGCACGGGTTACCTTGTCTATTTCCAGAAACATATAGTTCAGTTTGCCGGAATGAATACCTTCCTTATTCTGGGCATACTTCTTATTGGCATACTCCTTGGACTTGTCAAAGGTGATGCGCGACATCTGGTTCTGCGACTTTCCCACCATCGTCGAATCCAACTGTTCGTCCGGAAAGAAATCATCCAAATCCACATCACCAATCATGGTCGTTTCAAGGAAATTCATGTCTTTATGACTGGAATCCGTGTAGTATCCTACAAACATATGCCCCGGGGTGCGCACCAATATAGGTTCTATGTTGATGGCACGGAGCAGAGAAGCAAAAAGCACACTTCCATCCACACAGTTGATTTGCGAGGACTCCAAGGCGTCATCAAACGTGCGCACACGCTGTGAAAAGACCACATTGCTGGAAAGGCTCGTATTGGAGACCGAGCTATAACGGAACTTACGCTTCTGCAGTACATTCCACAAGGCATAAACCTGCCTGTCCACCACTTCGGCACCTCCCTGATAGCCTAAAAAACGGTTGACGATACGCGTATCCAGCGCTTCACGCAACAGCTTGTCAATCATAGGATTCTCCTCATTTACATATGCTGCAAAAAAGATGCCGGTATCATGGAATTTTGTACCATTCGTGACATACCCCAACAGACATTCATTAATGCTGCGAACGGAAAAAGTACGCACCCTCTGCCCCAAATCCTTACCGTTCATCTCTACCATAACGGCCACACTAATGGGTTCCGCCTGGTTGTTATTCTTCAGAGCCTCATAATTCCATATGATATCAGGATAGATAATATACTCCGTACGCGGTTTTGC
>ERZ779865.2362-NODE-2362-length-11946-cov-3.523337_pt1 | contig 11946 bp, 15 predicted proteins | sample MGYA00433088_ERZ779865 | MGnify/ENA primary metagenome ERZ779865 (study PRJEB29588, sample SAMEA2151703) | human gut metagenome | biome: human gut; feature: human-associated habitat; material: faeces | place: Denmark | collected 2008/2010 ... | reverse complement strand
AAACCCGCTGAAATCTTATGATTTCAGCGGGTTTCCTATGTAAATTGTTCAATTTTTTTCAAAAAGTTTCTTAAAAAACCCTAAAAATATGGATTTTTTAACAATTTTACCTATATGAAAAACTGTCCTTTTTAGTTCTTTGATGTACTTACTTTGTAACTACTTTTTTTTATTAGTTTAATAAAACTGTTTATAATGCTTTGCTGTATGTTCTTCTATTTCTCTTTCTTCTTTCTTCCTCTCTCCTCTGATAATACTTGTAAGTATGAAAAACCTTCCGTTTTACCCTCAAAAGCCTTTATTTATGCGGTTTAACCTATATGAAAAACCTTCCGTTTTAAAAATTAGATACGGTATCAAAAACTATGTGATACGGTATGAAAAACCTTCCGTTTTGGTTCAAAAAGCCTTTATTTATGCGATTTTACCCATGTCAAAAACCGTCCGTTTTAGAAAATCAGTCATGCCGTTTTAGAAAATCAGAAAGTCAGTCGCATGTGAAAAACTATCCTTTTTAGTTTTGGGGGTATGTGAAAAACCGTCCTTTTTAGTTCTGTGTGCCGGTGCTCGTTGCATTTACATAGTGTTGAACGCAAAGAAAACAGCAAAGCGCTGAAAAAAAGGCACATTTTAGCCATTTCTACGGGCTTTCTCGTTGCCTGTGGTTTATTTATCGTCTTATGCGAAAAATGTCTTAAAATGGCTAAAAACAAGGTTTCTGCGTGTGCTATGTCTTTTCGCAATAAAAAAACGGGCTGTATTTGCCCGCTTCATTTGCTGTTATGCTTCTATCAATAGAAGACTGCATAATAATATACATATTTATCTTTATCAAGCGTCATAGGTTCACGCTTTATGTAAATGCATTTGTTCGCTTCGTTCAGCTTCTCAACCTTCGCCCATAGTTTAGAAACTGCTTCTTGTTTTATATTAAGTGCTCTGCCTATTTCTTCTTGTGATACTGCTATGCCGTCATTGCCGTTGTCATTGCCATTACCTTGCGCTATACGCTTCATGTACAAAAGAAATTTTATAACAGTTTCGTTTATAATTTTATCATCAACCGCTTTTAACAGGATTGCCAGCACGTTAATATTAATTTTTGTGAAGCCCTTCGTACTGTCTATGCCAAATTTTGAAATGATATAAACATATTTTCCGCCCTCTTTTTTTAGTGCACGTTTCTTGTCAATCAGTCCAGATTTCGCAAGCTCTTCAAGTCGTGTTCTTATGCTTCTCTCTGAAATATTGCACGCTTGTGATACTTCGGTTATTGTAAATGCAATTTTGTGCTGGTATTTCTGTTCAAGCACAAGCCTCAAATAAACGTAAAATGCTTTGTTGCTTATGTCTTCTTCAAGAGTGCTGTTGTGCAATTTCAAGTTTGAGCGGTCAACTACTTTCCCGTCCATGTTTCCAAACTCTTTTAAATCGTCCCAATTGAATTTATATTCACGATTGTAAAATAAAGCTTTTGCTTTTCGCTCGATGTCTGGAATAACGTCGCCTGTGTAATTGAATGTGTTAATACTTGCCAGCGTTTGCGCTGTGCTTATGATCGCGTCAAGTCCTACGCCTTCATAGTCTCGCAAATAAAGCACAATGCCCCTTATTTGCTTGTCTGTATAACCGTTTCTCAATCCCATTAAAACGGCTTTGATTGGTGACAGAAGTCTGTCTGTGCTTATACATGTATATGTTCGCTGTAAAAATTCGTCGTCATATGCTGTGAAGTCCTGTGCTTCTGTTTTCCCGCATTTCGGCGCTTGCTGTGCCGTTTTCTGTTGTTTCTTCATGCCTAGCTTGTTTTTAATGTCCTTCAAGCTGTATGCGCCCTCGTGCGTACTGTAAATGTATGTTTTTACAGGTTGCTCTGGGTCTTTATTGTTTACTGTATATGGCAATCTCATTACACGTGCACAATCTTTTATTTTTTCGTCTACTGGGTAACCGTTCGCCTTCATTGCTTCTGTGAACTCTGCTAACAGTTCTTTGTCTGTGCTTGGCTTGTCTAGCTTGTAAATCAACTGGAAGCCGTGCCCGCTGAAAATGCTATAGTTTGGTTCAAGTCCGTTTTTCTTCAGTTTGTCAAGTATCGGCGCAAATTCGCTTTCTGTGATATGATCCAGATCTGCGCAAAGTATTTGTGTACTTTGTGCATTATCCTTTGTTATTGTCTTCTTGTCTTCTGGGTTGAATGTGTAAACGGAATAATATAGACAGTATGCGCGCCCGCTTGCGTCCAGTGTGTCAATAAACTTTTGTAGCTCTTCCCTCTGTTTTTTTGAATTGCTATAAAAAATCTTGTTCGGTTTGACGTACTTTCCAGCAGTTCGGAAAACCGCTTTAATGTCAACGCACTGGTTAAAATCGCTGTTAATTTGCTGGTGCGTGTCTACAATAAAATTATACAATTCTTCTGTGTTCATTTGTGTTACCTCTTTTTTCCCCTTGATTTTTTAGGCGCCACACGATAACATATACATGTTCATTTGTGGTTGATAGCGTGTCGTGAACGCTATCGCCCTTTTTTTTATGCCTTAATATTAACACAATTCACATACAATAACTATATATTTGTGTTGTTTCCGCTTTCCATGTACTTTTTAATTGTCTCTTCTGAAATAAGCGTATTTCTTCCAAATTTTTTGTACTCAAGTTTTCCAGCCTTCAAATAACGTCTTATTGTTCTTAACGATACTTGAAACATGTCCGCCACTTCATTTGCGCTGTAATATTTAATGTTATCAAATACAATCATGCTGTTATTTTTCCTCTTCTCTTTCTGGAAGTTTCACATCTTTTAACTGTTTAACTATGATCTCTTCCATTACGTCCTTTACTTTCTTGTTCTTTAAAAATGCGTATCTTCTTACTAGATCCGCAATGTCTGGGTCTATTTTAAAAGCAAAAGTGATTGCTTTTTTCTTTTGCTCCTTTGTTGTGTCCAGTCCTTTACTAAAATTCTTTACCATGTTTTTTTTGCCCTTTCTTTATAATTGATATTTAAATAATCTTTTGCGTGGTCTTTCAGTCCTTAAGAAAATAAATCCTCTTTAATATCTCTACCCGTGAGATCTTTATATTTATTTTCTATTCTTTCTAGTTTCTCTTTTCTATCATTTGCCCACTGTTCAGAGAAATTATGAAGTTCTTCTACATCTTCTATAGATTCTTCTTCATTTAAACGATCTAGCGCCATATCAAGCGACATATAAGCGATTAGTTCCTCTGTTTTGTCCATTGTGTCTATGGCTTTATCATACTCCTTTTGATATGTTTCATATTCTCTAATTAGAGTTTCCTTTGTTGCTTTCATGCTTTGCCCTCCTCTAACTCTTTTATAAAGTCGTTAGGGTTACGCTGTTCACCGTTCACAAGTACGCTAACGGCTATTTCTGCTGTTTTTAGGTCTTTTGAGGCAAATGGTACGCCGTCAATAGCAAAAAGGTATTTATAAGCCTTGTCGTGCTCTTTTGGAAATATGTAGGCGTCTCCCTCAATTTTCATAGAAGGCATTACTATAGCCCCTTCAATTTGTAAAGCTTTTAATTGCATGTTGTTATTCTCCTTTTAGTATTCTAATTTTTCCGCTTGTTCTGCTGTGACAGTGTCAAACTTGTATCTTACATGATTAATTATTCTGTCTTTCATGTCTTCGTCAAGCTCTTTGAAGTCATTCAATGCAATTTTCACATATCCAATACAGATATTATTAAATGCAGTACTATTAAACAAGTTGCAAATATCTTCTTTCGTGCATGTTGCTAAAAAGTCCAGTGTTTTAATATTGCTTTCTACGTCTATTTTTGGGTCTCTTTTTTTAAATTCTCTGTAAGCGTCTGCACTCATTTTGTAGCCGTTCATAATGTCTGCCCCTTTTCTACATATTCAAATTTTAAGCCCTTGGCGCTCTTCTCTACGCCTTTCAATACTTTGCACACATGCCCTTCGCTAAGCTGATAATGCTCTGTTGTTTCTTTAATGCTGTTATATATTTTTCCGTCATTGATACATCTAACTGGCTTTTCGCTTCTTCCGCTTCCACCGTCGTTGCGGTTGTATCCGTTTTCCTGTGCGTTCAGCATTAAAATGGCGTCATGCTCTGCTTTTTCGGCTTCTTCTTTGTCGAGATTGCTTGCAATTACTTTGTGATCTATATTATTCCAGTCATATTTTTTAATTGCCTTGTGAAAGTCTGTTTGCTCTCTGTACCCGTTGCCATTGTGCCCGTATCGGATTTCTATGTCCTGCGTCATTCCGATATAAAACTTTTCTTCTGGTGTGACGTGCATATATACAGTGTAATTTCCTGTGTGTTTGCTATTTTTTACGGTTTCTAAGTTTGTTAGTTGTTTTGCATACTTTTCAACTAGTTCATAAGTAAAACTAATTACCGTTTTGCTTGTTCCTTCTGTTTTTATGTAAATATCACCTTTACAAGTGTGATAACGTGCCACAATTCTCGCGTTTTCCGGGTCTTTCATTGCTCTGTAGTTGTCTTCGTCGGCTTCCCTGTTCATTGTGCCCCATTCGCAAAGCAAATAGCTTTTTACAGCTTCGTGAAAGTCAATTTTGAATTGAATATCTGTAAAAGCGTTCTTGATCTCCTGCGTTATGTACCATTCCAGAGTGAAGCCTTTAATTGCCTTGCCGTCTTTGCTCGTGAAATGATAATAGTCTATAAGTTGCGGTCTGTTGTCTTCATATACTTCATCATTCACGGCACTTACAGCCATTTGTAAGCCTGCTTTCAATGCTTTGCTGTTCTGTAGATCTTCCAAAGTGTAACCAAACGCCGTTAATACTTCGTCTTCTTCTGCCATGCCTACAGGTCTTTTGTACTTCTGTAGCTCATTGTAAAACATTCTGAAGATATAACCTTCACCTGTCTTGTCTGCCTGTATTTTCTTTTCGCTGTATTTTCTCATCTGTAAGCCCTTCTTTCGATTTCCATTAAAATAAGCTCTTTGTTTTCTTCTGTGGCGTCCAGTTGCCATACTGGGTTAATTTTGAAACCTTCTAGCTGTGGGTTGTATCTGCCGTAAGTATCTAAATGGCTGTCGGTTGCGTATGTTTTTACATACCACCACGGCGACGCTGTTTTACTTCGTGCTTCTACCTTGGTTATTTCCACTTCCAAACGTTCGCCCGCCTTTGTCGGCTCTGTAAATAGATAATAAGAATAATTTTCGCCTACGTCTGCTTTTCTGTATTTTTCCATTATATTTCCTTTGCCCCCTTCTGTCTTCTTATGTCTTGTTTTGACACTATTAGTATATTATCTATGCTTTTGTTCGTCAAGTAGTTTTTTTAATTTACATACTAGTTAGTCAGTTAGTCGCAAAAAAAGACATGCTGTGAAAACATGCCCTTTTAAATGCTGTATAAGCTTTGTTTTGTATGTTGGTTGATATATTTATCATTAAATTCAGAAAGTGCCTAGAAACGGCTGAAAAGTGCCTTTTTCGCTGTCCTTCAAAATTTCGGTGTTATATGGTAGTACATTTTCCATTTTTTCATGGTTATCTGAGTAAATATTTAATTTCAGTATAATCTGGATTTATTGGTAACTTACTAGGATCATAAGGAATCATAGTGTTTATTTTATCCGTCGTAAGTCTGCAATATAGCACGAGATCTCTTTTATATCCTTCGTACGGATCTACACGTGTACACTGGAATAGCATTCCGTCGTAATATACAAAGTAGTCATTAGCGTAATTTGATAAGATTGCGTCTGTCCAGTTAATTCTAAATAAACACTCTTCTTTTATTGTTGTCGTATTGCTTGCATATAGTAGGCTTGCTGAAAGCTGTTTAAAATAAGCCCATAAGCTATCCTGTGGGTGTATTGGCATATAGCCCGCTGTTTGAAATCCGTCCTCGTCTGTAGTCTCTACATATACATATATCTTTATTTTTTTGTCTTTTAAATACCTTTTTGCCATGTTCTAGCCCCCTTTTTATAGTGCTTCGGTAAATTCTGTATAGTGCTCAAATAAGCCCGTGTAAGCGTCCAGAAGGCTTGCTGTGCCGTCTATGCGTCGTCTTGGATTAGAAGACTTCTTAGGCATTAAGTTACCGTTTCTATCCTCTTCAACACATGTATTACTTAAACACCATTTTAATATAGGGTTATTGTTATAAATTACCTTCTTTGCTTCCAGATCGGCTTGCAAGTGTTGCATAGGTAAAGAAAGTGTTTTTGCCCCTTGAATACAGCGCACCATATTAAAGCCGTTGTTTTCCATTTCTTCCACCCAGTAACGGGCACTCCAGCTGTCGTAGTATATCCATGCGGGCGTTATGCCCTTTTCTTTTACCATTTCAATAAACCACGCTGTAACGTCGCTGTAGTCTATCGTATTGCCCTTACATAGCCTTAATAAGCCCGCTTCCTTCCACTTGTCGTACGGTATACGGTCTTCTTGTATGTGCTTCTGAAAGTTGTCCTCTGGTAAGAAGTACATCTGTGTTATGTAACGGTTTAAGTCCTTATCCATTGTTAACAGGGTTGCACACGTTAAGTCAGTTGTTAAGGATAAGTCCGCCCCGCCTATAGCCCACTGCCCTTTAAACTGGCTTATATCAAAAGTAGTTTCGTTATTGATCGTATCAAAAGTAAGCCATGCGGTTGCGCTGTTTTCTCTTATATTAAAGTCCTTGCACAATATGCCTGTAAGATCTTTCGGGCTCTGTTTCGCACGTTCTACCTTCGTTATAAGGTCTTCCAGCTTTTTAATACTTCCTAGCGCTGGGTTTGCTTTTCGCCATGCTGTAGGGTCTTCCCATTCCTTGCGGTCGTCCAGCTCGTACATAATCGGTAAAAACGTATCATCTGTTATAGTGCCGTCCGCTACTTTGCTTGCGTAGTCATACATATCATCAAAAATATTCGCACGGGTAGTTCCCGCCGTTGTTATTATGATTAAAAGCGGTTGTCTTCTGGAAGACTGCGACTGTTTCATAACTTCGTATAAGTTGCGGTCTTTTACCCCGTGCAATTCGTCCATAATTACAAGCTGTGCGTTCAGCCCGTCCAGCGTGTCGCTGTTCTTGCCTAGTGGCTGTAATTTACTCATGGTAAGCGGAAAATATAAGTCGCTTTTACGCTTCTTAATGTACTTTCTAAGCTCTGGGCTTTGCTGTACCATGTGCGTTACTTCATCAAAAACGATTTTAGCTTGATCTTTCTTTGTAGCCGTACTGTAACAGTCTGCGCCTGCTTCGCCGTCTGCTATCATCATATAAAGCGCAATGCCAGCAAGCATGGTAGACTTTCCGTTTTTACGTGCCACATAAAACATGCTTTCCCTGTACTTTCTTAGTCCTGTTTCCTTGTTCACAAAACCAAAAAGGGCGTTAATGTAAGCTTTCTGGAATAGTTCAAGCTTAATAGGCTTTCCCGCCCATTCGCCTTTACTGTGCTTACAAAAACGCTCTATAAATTCTATAGGTCTTTCCGCTTTTTTCTCGTCAAATATAAAAGCGTCTGGGTTGTCAATGCTGTAAACAAGTTTCTTATATACATTGTAAACACGTTTACTTGTTACTATTTCGCCTGCTTCCAGCTTGTTAAAATATTCCTTAATGTAGTTCATAGGCTACACCCCCAAAAAGTCTATTAACCCGCCGTCCTGTGTTGCCTTTACAGCTTCTTCTTTCGGTAACAGGTCGCATAACTGCTTATATAACAGGCTGTAGCGCTGTATGGTCGTGTTGTAGCTTTTAAGCGCTGGGCTTTCTCGCCACATTTCTTGTTTACCATTTTTGAAATAATCAACCGCCCCGTGTTCTGTAATATTTTCTTTAAGCTCTTCCAGCGTACCAGCCATGAACGATAATTCTTTAATTAAGCTATTTGCAATGCTTTTTTTATTGTCTGGTACTAACTTAACAAGCTTTTTAAGGCGTGTTAGTTCGGTACGGCTTGCCTTCTGGGCTGTCGTTTCTGTATCTTTTGCTTTTTCCATACTATCACCCCTTATGATTAGCTAACATGTTTACATGTTTACCCCCCTGTCATGTAAAAAAACCTAGACGGGTTTTTGTTTGTGGGGCGTTTGATTACTTTTTGCCCGCTGTTCCCTGTGAGTTGGGGGGTATTAATTGCCATAGCTGTGCACTATAAATATTTCAGCATAACCGAATAGGGAGATTAATTAAGAGATATATGGAAGAAGTAGAAGAAGAATTGTTTTAATTTTATTGAAGAAGAATTATTTTAATTTTGCTGAAAGCGTCCGTGCTTTATGCTTGCCTATGAACTCACCGACGGCTGAAAGGACCGCATAGACTGCTCACCAGTCATAAGCAATCTATTAAAGTTCGGTTTGCATAAACACTTTCGCAAGTATCTATAGTGCACGGCTATAGCAATTAATTACTATAGCTTTATTAAGTTGCCTTGATCGTCAAATATTAGCCCTTGCGCTGTTACTGGCTTTTCCATGTGCTCGTGCTGGTGACACGTTGCGCATAGCGCTTCTAGGTTGTTCCAGTTCAGTGTAATATTAGGATCATTTATATTTTTTGGTGAAATATAGGTTTTGTGATGCACAATGACGGCAGGCTTTCCACATCTCTCGCATACATAGTGTTTACTTTGCATATATGCTTTCTGTGTGTCTCGCCACGCTTTTGACGCATAGAAACGTTTTGCGTATTCTTTCGCCATGTGCACCACTCCCCTTTTGTTAATTTACGATAATGCTTTTAGTAGATTGTCAATACTTCTTTGTAGCTTGTCGCTGTCTGCCTGTTCTGGATCGTACCATAGAGATAACAGAAACTTGCACGCTGTTTTAGCTAAAGGGCTTAACTCCTGCATGTCCGCGCTCATTCCTGTTGTTAGAGTTATATACTCTTCCGCACTCTCTATTAAGCCTTCAATATTTACATCGTTGTCGCTGTTATCCAGTCTCAGCCAGTCTCTAGCTTCTTGCGTTGTAATTAAAGCCATACAGTTGCCCCTTTCTAACTAAAATTACTTACCTGGTGTGATTGCAAGTTTAATAAATGCTTCGTCTACAATTGGTTTACAATCGGCAATAGCCATACCTCTATAGTCAACCTTGCCAGACTTGAAGCTTGACTGTGTAGAAGATTCTACAGCGATTCCGTTAGGCATGTTGTAGCCGTAATACTGGAAGTTACCAAAGAAGATCTCGTTATCCTTGATATTATCATCTACAACAACTTCAAAACCTAAAATCTTTCCTACGCTGTCGTCCTGTGCGTTCTGTACAAATACAGGGCGCTTGTTTCCGTCCATAAGTCCGTATACAGAGTTATATAGTGTCGCGTTGTTCATGGCAAATTTTGCACCCTTTGAATAGCCACGCTTCAACTTTGCAATAACATTTGTAATGTTCTGGAATGTCAAAGCTGTTGTAGTTAAAAGGTTTGTGCCTTCGTTCCATGTGATACCTGTTTCAAGTCCTGTGCCCTGTCCTGTGCCTGTACCGTTTACGATACCGTCCGCTAAACATTCCATAACGCAATTAGTCAATTCTTCTGTTAAATAGCTTTCGAATGCGTCCACTGACATTGTGCGCACCTTGTTTGAAATGCTGAATACTTTGATAATTTCGTAAGGATCAAAAGTCACATTTGCGATAGCTGGCTTGTCTGTTGTTACGTCTGCGCCTTCTGTGTTCCATACTGCTTTACTTGCAGGAGTTGCAACTGGTACGGAAATCTTAGTAGGAACGTTGAACGCTCTAACTTCTGCAATAAGTCCGCCCATTGTGCGAGCTTTCTTTACTACTTCGTTTAATGTTGTTGTTGGAATAATAACAGGTGTATTTCCACTAGTTGTGTAAGCGTCTGCTCTCTTTTCCATTTCATATGCTCTGTCAAGTGCGCCACGTTCTACGGCTGTAAGTTCTTTACCCATTAAAGACTTGTAAAATGCGCTTCTGTATTCTGCACTTGCGTATACATCACCTTTTACAGCTTCAGCGCTTGCGCCGTCCTTGAAAGTTGCACCAGTAACAGGATTAAAAGATCTTGTTTGTGGGTCTGCCTGTGCGTCCTTTTCCTTGTCCTGTGCGTTTTCCTTTGCCTGTGCAAGTCCTGTAAGTTCAATATTTAAAGACTTGATGTCTACGTTTGGGTCTGTTTCGATTGTGCCCTTGATTTCCTGCGCTCTCTTTTCAATGTCTGCAATGGAAAAATTTCTATAAAAATTAAATGCTTCTGCTACTGTTTTAAAGTTCATATTACTTACCCTCTTTCATTAAAATAATGTTGCAAAGTATCTTTGCTTTGTTTCTTGCTTCAAGTTTCTTCAAGCCTTCCGCTCTTGCGCTTCTTGCTTCTGCGCTCGCTGTAGGATATGCGGGAAAATTTACTAGACTGACTTCGTACACTTTTTCAATTTTTGTAATAGTTCGTGTATTTGTCTGTGCGTCGTAACTGTCTCCGCCTTCTGGTACAGTAAATGAAAAGCTCATGCCTGTGAGATCGCCACGCTTCACTGCCGTGTATGCTGTTTTGGCTTCCTCTGTGTCTGGTAACTCTGCTCGCATTTCAAGCCCTTTTTCTGTAATGTTGAATTGCATTGTTTTTGGTGTTCGTGCGAGTGGGATACGGGTTAAATCGTGATTTACTAACAGTCTGCTGTCTGTCAAGTCGCACCCGACAAGCGCACCCCTTTTTATTACCTCTGTATAACTTCCAAACAAATCGTTAATTTGTGTTGGTGTATCGTATACAATCGGCGTACCAACTATGATTAAAGCGTCTTTGCCGTCTGCCGTCGGTTCTGTCGCTCTAACTTCTGCTGTTCTGATTTCTTTCATTCTTCCACCCCCGTTTTGTTTCCTTCCAACTGGTAGGCGTTTGCTTTTGAAGCGTCCACCACATTGAGTGTTTGTAATCTCTTGTCGCCGTCTTCCACTGGCGCAAGGTTTAAAATCTCTCTTGCTTCATTGACTGTAAGAAGTCCATACGGTACAAGTTCTTTAATCATGCTCAATCTGGTTTGATTGTTTGAGTAAATAACTCTTCCACTTTCAAATACAATTTCGTTACCATATGCTCTTTCACGTTCGTTAAATATCTTTCGTGTAAATTCAAGACTTAACTGTAACGCCAGCGGTTCAATTACACTTTCATAAAACGCACCGTATTGATCTTCTGTATATGAACTATTTACAATCGCTTCGGTAATTCCTAAATAATTGTAAATTTTTGTCTTTGTCTCTCTCGTTTCTTCGGCGTTAATGGCTGTTGGTGTGCTATTGATTGGCGTATAGTCTGCTTTGCTGTCAGTTGCCACAATTCCGCCATTGTTCGAAACGTCCAGATAATCAGCTATAAAGGCTTCTTTGTCTGCCTTTAGCTTCTCGTCACTCATGATCTGGGTATATTTCAAAATTCCACGTATTTGTGCCCCGCTCTTAATGCCGTTAATAATTCCTTCGTTTTCAGCATGTGCCAGTTCTAGCGCTGGTATTACGGCTTCGTTGCTATCCCCTAATAGTTCGTCGCTGTTAAAATGTCTTCTAAGATGGATCACATCACTGTAACGTGCTGTAAACTCTTTTCCGTTTCTAAAGTGAAACTGTATGTAAAGAGTTTCGTTATCATCTGCTAAAAAGTCCGCCTGTGTGCATGTGATCGGGTAAATACTTACTACGTCGCCTTTTTCATTCCTGTTTAGAAAAGCGAAACAGTTATTATACAAATAATAGTGTGTTGTCAGTTTATAAAGAAGATCGTACGCCGTCATGTATGCGTTTGGTGCAACTTGTAAGCACCTGTTCAGTCTTGCGTCTGTCGTTGTCTTGTGTATTCCGTCATAATTGACAATATGCGCACCTTTCAACTTTGCAACATTTCTTGCGATAGCGTCCACACCTTCCCTGTAAATGTCATTTGCATACGCTCCACAATTCCAGCTAGTAAAAGCATTGGAAGTATTACCGTTCAGCATTT
>ERZ779865.2346-NODE-2346-length-11998-cov-2.368333_pt1 | contig 11998 bp, 8 predicted proteins | sample MGYA00433088_ERZ779865 | MGnify/ENA primary metagenome ERZ779865 (study PRJEB29588, sample SAMEA2151703) | human gut metagenome | biome: human gut; feature: human-associated habitat; material: faeces | place: Denmark | collected 2008/2010 ... | reverse complement strand
CACGTGTATGGATGGATCACGCTTACTGGCCGTTTGTTACAACTAAACTTTATATGGATCAGACAGGTGATCTTGATATACTTCTTGATAAGGTGTCATATTTTAAAGACAGGCAGTCACTAAGAGGAACAGCACACGATGATGAATGGAAATTTGAAGATGGAAATACTCAGAAAACAGTTGGTGGTGTCGATTATTTTGGAACTGTTATCGAGCATATACTTTTGCAGAATCTTTGTGCATTTTATGATGTTGGAGAGCATAATGAAATGAGACTTCATGGTGCAGATTGGAATGATGCACTTGATATGGCATGGGAAAGGGGAGAAAGTGTCGCATTTACATGTGCATATGCGGGAAATTTAAAAGATATAGCATATTATTTGAGAAAAATTGAAAGTACAGACGGAATCCGAATTATTGAGGTTGCAAAGGAGATGGAATGTCTATTTAGAAAAGGTAAGGAATTGTACGAAAATCCTTACAAAAAACAGCAGCTTCTTTCTGAATATAGTAAACTTTGCTGTCACAATATAAGTGGCGAAACAGCTGTATTAAAAATAAGTATGATATGTGAAAATCTTGAAGAAAAAGCAGATTGGCTCATGAAAAACATTCGTGAAAATGAGTGGATAAAAGAAGATGACAATACGGGGTGGTTTAACGGTTATTATGATAATCATGGAAAAAAGGTAGAGTATTATAAAAAAGATGATGTGCGTATGATGCTTACAAGCCAGGTATTTGCGATAATGAGTGGCATTGCAGATGAAAAGCAGATAAAAGCGATTTGCAACAGTGCGGATAAATATCTCTATGAAAAGAAAGCTGGAGGATACCGTCTTAATACAGATTTTAAAGAAGAAAAATTTGATTTTGGAAGAATGTTTGGATTTGCATATGGTGAAAAAGAAAATGGAGCCGTATTTTCACATATGGCAGTAATGTATGCAAATGCATTATACAAGAGAGGCTTCATAAAAGAGGGTTACAAGGTGCTTAAAAATCTGCTTGATAGTGCGATGGATTTTGAAAATAGTATTATGTATCCGGGAATACCTGAGTATTTTGATAACGATGGACGCGGATTGTATGCCTATCTTACGGGTGCAGCAAGCTGGTATATGCTTACAATGATAACAGAAGTTTTTGGAGTAAGAGGAGAACTTGGAAATCTTGTTATAAAACCGGCACTTCTTCCTGAGCAGTTTGATAAAGATGGCAAAGCTGCAATAAAACTTAATTTTTCAGGAAGGACATTAAAGATTACGATTCACGCTGACATTGATAATATACAGGATAATAATGGAGTGTATAATAAAATAATAAGAGTGGAATGTGACGGAAATGAGCTTGAGTCTGCTGATTTAAAGAAAGTAGTAATAATGAAAAAAAGGATTGAAGAAATGAGCTGTGAACGATGTCATGAAATTGATGTTTTTATAAAATAGTATGTGAGATAATATCTTATAAGATATTCCTAAAAAGCAAAAGAGGAAATTGATGTGAAGATTAATTTCCTCTTTTTTTTATGAAATGAAAATGCGTTATTACCACATTGATTTATAATATTTATCACGATATTTCTTTGGTGTTATACCCATGAAATTTTCAAATGTTTTAATAAAATGGCTTTGTGACGAAAAGGAAAGATAATTAGCTATATCAATTAGTGATTTATCAGAATAGCGGAGCAGGTGAGTTGCTTTTTCTATCTTTTTTTCGCGAATGTAATCACTTATGGAAACACCAAGATTTTGTTTGAATATGCGAGAAAGATAGTTCTCAGAAAGTCCTGTGTAATCAGCAAGAGTGGATATTGTGATACGTTCTTTGATATGGCTGTATATATAGTTTACACATTGCATAACAGGTTTTGAGAGAATTGAACTTTTCTTAAAAAGAACCATTTTGCCGGTAAAATCTTTTGCCATTTCATGATGAAGGTCAGCTACCTGGCGTATTGTATTGCAGGAGTCCATCTTTAGTATATAAAAGTCACTTAGACGATATGCCTGCTCCGCTTCAAGACCTCCATCAATACAATATCTTGTAATCATTGCGGTCGTGACAACAAAGTGGTATTTTATATTTGTGAGAGGATTTTGTGAGAGAATACCGGCTCCTTCTAGATTTATAAAAGCATCTTGCTTGCAATTTTCAATTACGGCGTCCATATCTCCCGTTTTAACTGAATTATAAAAAGAGTATTCAACATCAGGGGCTCGGTGAAGTACTTCAAATTCGCTGTTTGAGAGTTCTGTATTTACCCATTCTTCTGATAAAGACATATTTTTCCTCCTAAAATAGTGTTAAAATCTGATATAATATTGTTATTATTTAACATTATGACATGAATCTGCTATTTTTACAAGTGATTTAGTATAAAGTGTGCGTTAAATGGGGTAGTATATGACTTGTAAATGAGGAATGACATAAAGTTATGTCGAATGATTAAAAATATATTCTATTAGGAGGAATGAGAAATGAAACGCAAATTTTTAGGTTTAGTGCTTGCATCGGCAATGAGTGTTACAATGCTTGCCGGATGTGGAAACAAGGCAAATGATGGTGGAGCAGGAAACAGCAGTCAGAAAGAAGGAAAGATAATAAATATCTATTCATGGAACGATGAATTCCGTCAGCGCTTAGAGGCTGTTTATCCACAGGTAGAATCAACATCAAAGGATGGGACAGTTACAAAACTTAAGGATGGCTGTGAGATTCACTGGGTTATCAATCCAAACCAGGATGGTGTATATCAGCAGAAACTTGACGAGGCACTTGGAAGACAGGCTGATGCATCAGCAGACGATAAAGTTGATATTTTCCTTTCGGAGACAGATTATGTATTTAAATATACGGATAAAGATGCGGATGTTGCAATGCCTTTAAAGAATCTTGGAATTGATACATATAAAGAGTTTGCAGATCAGTATGATTTTACAAAGACAACAGCATCAGACAGTGAAGGAGTTATGAGAGGTTCTACATGGCAGTGCTGTCCTGGAGTTCTCGTTTACAGAAGAGACATCGCAAAGAAAGTATTCGGAACAGATGATCCAGAGAAAATTGGTGAGAAGGTTAAGGATTGGGATACACTTAAGAAATCAGCAGAACAGTTAAAAGCAAAAGGATATTACACATTTTCATCATATGCTGACACATTCCGTTTATATGGAAACAGTATTTCAAAATCATGGGTTACGCCTAGTGATTCACAAGATACTACAGTTGATGTAGATTCAAAAGTCATGGATTGGATAAATGATTCAAAACAGTGGCTTGATGCAGGATACTTTGACAAGACTGTAAAGGGGCAGTGGAATGATGACTGGAATAAAGCCATGGGTTCAAAATCTAAAGTATTTGCATTCCTCTTACCGGCATGGGGAATTGACTTTACATTAAAGCCAAACTGGGATGGAAAAGAAGGCGAGTGGGGTGTTACAAATCCTCCACAGGAATATAACTGGGGCGGTTCTTACATACATGCAGCAACAGGAACAGACAATACTAAGCATGCAAAAGAAATTATTCTTGCACTCACAGCAAATAAAGACAATCTTTTAAAGATTTCAGAAAAATATTCTGACTTTACAAATACAAAATCTGGAATGAAAGAGGCTGCAGAAAATGATGGAAAATATGCTTCTAAATTCCTTGGTGGTCAGAATCCATTTAAGTATTTCGCACCTGTTGCAGAAAATATTAAAATTGCACCATTGTCAGCATATGATCAGGGATGTGTAGAGCTTATACAGAACTCATTCAGCGATTATTTTCAGGGAAAAGTTATTTATGACAAGGCAAAGAAAAACTTTGAGACAGCAATTAAAGAGCGTTATGCAGATGTTAAGAAGGTAAATTGGGCTAAGTAGCAATTATAAAGGGATAAATAAAAATATTGTATTATGCAGTCACAAAGATGTGGCAATATAACAGGATTTAGTTATAATGAAAGTATAGCTGAATCCTGTTATAAGAAATGAAATACTCCAAGTTTATAATGATATTTAGGAAAGGAGTGGGATTATGAAAAAGAAGAAAAAAAGTGTAAGTTACGCTAAATGGGGTTATATATTTATACTTCCATTTTTCATAACTTATATTATATTTTCATTAATACCGCTGTTAGATACAATAAGGTATAGTTTTTTTGAGTATTATCGTACCGGAATAAAAGAAGTAGGACCAAACTTTATTGGAATGAAGAATTATGTAAGTCTTCTGAAATCCGATATGATTACATATGGAAAAAACACACTTATAATGTGGGTTATAGGATTTATTCCTCAAATAGTATTTGCACTTCTTTTAGCGAATTGGTTTACTGATGTTCGTTTAAAGATTCGTGGAAAACAGTTTTTTAAGGTAGTTATCTATCTTCCTAACCTGATTATGGCATCAGCGTTTGCGATGTTGTTCTTTACACTTTTTTCTACAAACGGACCTGTAAACTCAATAATGTTGTCTGCTGGATTTATCAAGAAGCCGATTGACTTTTTAGGTTCTATATTTGGAACGAGGTCACTTATAGGATTTATGAACTTCCTTATGTGGTTTGGTAATACAACGATCATGCTTATAGCAGCAATAAATGGAATAAGTATGGAAATTTTTGAGGCTTGTGATCTTGACGGATGTAACAGCATACAGAGATTTTTCTATATTACACTTCCTATGATAAGACCAATTCTTGCATACACACTTGTAACATCTATTATCGGTGGACTTCAGATGTTCGATGTTCCACAGATACTTACAAATGGACAGGGAAATCCTGATAGAACTTCAATGACGCTTATAATGTTCCTTAATAATCATTTGAAGAGTAAGAACTATGGAATGGCAGGAGCTTTATCAGTATATCTGTTTATAGTAAGTGCGATATTATGCTTTATCGTGTATAAGCTTACAAATGACAATGATCCTGATGGTTCAAAAGCAGCTGCAAAAGCAGAAAAACGTAGAAGAAGAAGGGGGTTATTATAATGAAAAAAGGACATAACAGATTCAGAAGTATTTTGGCACATATAGTTTTGTTGGTCTTAGCATTTTTATGCCTGTTCTTTTTCTATATACTTATTGTTAATGCAACCCGCTCACATTCAGAATTACAAAAAGGTTTTTCGGCATTGCCGGGTACACATTTCTTGGACAATCTGAAAAAGGTAGCGAAGGATGGAAGTTTTCCAATGCTGCGTGGAATAGTGAACAGTTTGTTTATATCAGCAGCCTCAGCAGCTATATGTACATATTTTTCATCACTTACTGCATATGGACTTTATGCATACAACTTTAAATTAAAAAAGGTTGCATTTACATTTATTATGGCAATACTTGTTATGCCAACACAGGTAACGGCGATGGGATTTTTAAGACTTATAACAAATATGGGGATGTATGATTCATGGACACCTCTTATAGTTCCATCAATCGCATCACCGGCAGTATTTTACTTTATGTATAGTTATCTGCAGTCATCACTTCCTATTTCACTTGTTGAAGCAGCGAGAATTGACGGTTCAGGAGAATTCAGGACATTTAACAAGATTGTTATTCCGATAATGAAACCAGCGATTGCAGTACAGGCAATATTTACATTTGTAGGTTCTTGGAATAACTATTTCATTCCGGCATTGATAATCCAGTCAAAACAGAAGATGACTGTACCTATTCTTATTGCAACACTTCGTGGAGCTGATTATATGAATTTTGATATGGGTAAGATTTATATGATGATAACAGTAGCAATCGTACCTATCGTAATAGTATATCTTTTACTTTCGAAATTTATTATTTCAGGGGTTACTCTTGGTGGTGTAAAAGAGTGATATTTGATATATTATAAGATACATACTACTTGTGTTATTATAAAATCTGGAGTATGAATTTTAAAAATTAAAATCGTAAATATTTTTGGATAATAAATGTGATAGAAGTAAGACCTCTGAAGTTTAGAGGTCTTCTTTTTGGCGTGTATTTTTTTGCAATAGTACAAAGAAAATATATTAGAAAATGTAAAAGCATGGGCAATCTCTACTGCCATAAATCTATGGAAAAACAAGAAAAGAAAATATGCGTGGAGAAAGAGGATTGCAAAGCAGGAAAGTTATGAGGTGCATATGGAAAATGAATTTCAAATTTTTGATTATGCGAATTTTTCAGGTGAACAGGATAACAGTCCAGAGGATACGGCAATAAAAAATGAACTTATAAGGTTTGTTCAGAGTCAGGTGAGAGAACTACCCGAAAAATACAGGATAGTAGTGTATCTTTATTACACGGCAGATATGAAGATAAAAGATATTGCGGCATTGTGCGAGATACCGGAGAGTACCGTTAAGAGCAGGCTTATCAAGGCAAAGAAAATATTGAAGCACAAGATTGAGTCCGCTTGGAAATAGAATGGAGGATTAATATGAATGATTTAAAAATAACGGATGAGCAGTTTGAAAATATTCTTCGGGTATCAATGTCACCCGAAGTTAAGAAAACGGAATTAAAATTTGCAAAAAAGTTTGGGATAAGGATAATGGCAATGTATATGTTGATGGCTGCGGCAGGACTTTATCTTATCACAGGTGCATATATATTTGCGGGTAGCAGCAGATATGTCAAGGCAGACAAGCTGTTTTTGGAAATAGGAAATTTATATGAAAATAGTTCGTTTTATGTTTCGTTTGTGACTTTGTGGCTAAGTGTTTTAATGTGTGGATTGTTTTTGGTAAAACAGCTTTTTAATATGAAACAATACAAAAAGAGCAGAGGATTTTATGTGATTTCGTATGCTGTAACTATCTTTTTGCAGTATTATTTTGTGGACAGGCTTATACAGCCGTCAGTCTATTTGAGCAAGCTGTCGGTGGAAGTACCAAACGCTTTGAAATTAAGCCATTTTGCGGTAACTTATCTAAACGATGGAGTAACGAGTTCATGCAGTTTCAATCTTCTGCCTGCTGTTGTTCTTTGGGGTGTATCCTTTATAATCCTGCTCGTGCAGATGTTTAGGGAACGGTAGATGGCAGTTAGTTATATTTCAACTTCTATACTGAGGTATCGTGTATCGGGAATTTCGGTATGTCTTGTATTTACAAATCTTTTTGGAGCCTGAGAAGTCCTCGTATATGTCACATCAGCTGTGTAACATATTATATAAAAAAGGTATGTCATGAATCTGCTATTTTAATGAAAAATATTGTATATATTTTTTTATGAATCAGTTATATTTTGTAAAAAGATATTAAGTTTTGTGTCGTGCATACATGATACAGAAAATGCAATGAGAAAATTATTTATATGAAGAAAAGAGGAGCAAAATGAGATACGGCTATTTCGATAATGAAAAAAGGGAGTATGTTATTACAAGACCTGATACACCGGCACCTTGGGTAAATTATCTTGGTTCACCTGAATATGGTGCGATTATTTCAAACAATGCGGGGGGATACAGCTTTGAAAAATCAGGTGCAAACGGCAGAATTTTAAGATATGTATTTAATCAGTTTGATGAACCGGGAAGATATATTTATATCAGGGATAATGACTCAAAAGATTATTGGTCAGCATCATGGCAGCCAGTTGGAAAAGATTTGGATGAATACAAGAGCGAATGTCATCATGGAACAGCTTATACAAGAATGACTGCCAAATATTCAGGTATAAGCTCAGAAGCACTTTATTATGTACCGCTTGATAAATCTTATGAAGTATGGGATTTAAAGGTTACAAACAATTCAGAAAAAAATAGAAAATTAAATATAACAGGTTATGCTGAGTTTACAAATAATTGCAATTACGAGCAGGATCAGGTGAATCTTCAGTATTCACAGTTTATTACATCGACACATTTTTCGCAAAATCGTGTAATGCATCATGTTCATGGAAATCTTGATGCTTTAAAAGAAGACGAATACATTGACAATAAAAATGTTTCAATGAGATTCTTAGGAATGGCAGGTCAGAAGGTTTCATCATGGTGTGGAAGTAAAGAGGGATTTTTAGGAAGATACCATGATTATTCAAATCCGATTGGTGTTATTAACGGTAGTCTTGATAATAAGGGAAATTACAATGAAAACGGCTGTGGTGCTTTAACAACACTACTTGAACTTGCACCGGGCGAGACAAAGGAAGTTATTTTTATTGTTGGAATGAAGTACGATGATGAAGCGGCAAAGATAATTGCAAGATATGATGAAAATGAAAATTTATGTGAAAAAGAACTTGTTGAGTTAAAGAAATTCTGGCATGGGAAACTGGAAAAATTCCAAGTTAAGACACCAAGCGAGGAATTTAATACAATGATAAATACATGGAATGCATATAATTGTTTTATGACATTTATATGGTCAAGGGCTGCATCATTTACATATTGTGGTCTTAGAAATGGATATGGTTATCGTGATACAGTACAGGATATTCAGGGAATTATACATCTTGCCCCGGAAATGGCAGTAGAGAAAATAAGATTTATGCTTTCGGCTCAGGTTGACAATGGTGGAGGACTTCCACTTGTAAAATTTACACACAATCCGGGACATGAGGACACACCTGATGATACATCTTATGTTCAGGAGACAGGACATCCGGCATATCGTGCTGATGATGCTTTATGGTTATTCCCTACAGTTTATAAATATATTTCTGAAACAGGAAACATGGAATTTTTAGATGAGGTTATTCCTTTTGCAAACAAAGATGAAGCAACAGTATATGAGCATTTACAGCGTGCAGTTAAATTTTCTGCTGAGCATCTTGGAAAACATGGAATGCCTGCTGGTCTTTATGCAGACTGGAATGACTGCTTAAGACTTGGAAAAGACGGAGAATCTTCGTTTGTTGCAATGCAGTATTATTATGCAATGACAATACTTAGAAAGTTTGCTGAATATAAAAATGATGATAACTATGTAAAACAGCTTGACAAACAGCAGGAAGAACTCGGAAAGATTATTCAGAAAATTTGCTATGACGAGGATCGTTTTATAAGAGGATTTACAGAAGAAGGAAATGTTATCGGCAAGCGTACAGATGCAGAGGCGAATATGTGGCTTAACCCACAGAGCTGGGCTGTAATCAGCAAGGTTGCAGATGAAGAGCAGGGTGAGGTTATAATGAACAGCGTATATGACAGATTGAATACGGAATACGGTGCTATTCTTATGGATCCGCCATATCATGCAGAAGCATTTCCAGGAGCTTTAGCGGTTATATATAATGCCGGAACAAAAGAAAATTCAGGAATTTTCTCACAGTCACAGGGGTGGCTTATACTTGCAGAGGCATTGTTGAAGCATGGTGACAGGGCATTTGAATATTTTATGGAGAATTCACCGGCAGCACAGAATGACAGAGCTGAGACGAGAGTGCTTGAACCATATTGCTATGGACAGTTTACTGAAGGAAAAGCAAGTCCAAATTTTGGGCGTTCACATGTTCACTGGCTCACAGGAACAGCATCCACTGTAATGGTTGGATGTGTAGAGGGAATACTGGGTATGCGTCCTGACTTTAGAGGACTTCATATTGAACCTTCAATTCCTGAAAAGTGGGAAAAATTTGAGATTACAAAAAGTTTTAGAGGAAGCCGGCTTCATATTGTTGTTAAAAATCCGGGTCATGTCCAGAGCGGCTGCAAAAAAATGATAGTAAATGGAAAAGAAGTTGAAGGAAACTATGTGACGGAAGATATGCTTACGGAAAATACAGAAATAGAACTTTATATGTCATAGGAACAGGAGGAATTTATAAATGGGAAAAATAAAATTTACGGACAATAGTGGAACATTTGTTATAGAAAATCCTGAAAATTACAGTGGTCTTTATCTTCCGCTGGCAGGCGAAAAGGAGTTAAAGTCAAGTATTACTCCGACACTTGCAGGTGATTCAAAAACAGACCAGAATCATTTCCTGTTTGAACCTGTAAGTATCGAAAATCTGCATAATAACAAAAATGGAAGAAATTTCTGGTGTCTGATAAATGGTAGTAATATGTGGTCTGTATCAGGTGCATCTGCCATGCAGGAGGCTGAAAAATTTTCAAAGGAACAGGATGAGAGTAAGATAGAAGCTGGTCTTATGTGGCAGAGGCTTACAAGAGTTTCAAAAAAGTTTGGTATTAGAGCAGAAGTGTTGTCTTTTGTGCCTGTTGATGAAAATATAGAGATTATGTATGTGACATTGAAAAATATTTCTGACAATGATATAGATATAACACCCATAGCAGCTCTTCCTATATATGGAAGAAGTGCTGACAATCTAAGAGACCATAGACATGTAACATCTCTTTTACATAGAATAGAAACAAAAGAATATGGAGTAGAAGTGGCACCTGTTTTATCATTTGATGAGAGAGGTCATAGAAAAAATGAGACTACATATTTTGTATATGGTTCAAAAGATGATGGAGAAAAGCCGAAAGAATTTTATCCTACAAATCAGATGTTTATCGGTGAGGGTGGAAGTTTTCTTATGCCAAAGGCTGTAAGAACTGGAAAAACAGGTGTAAATCCGGGAACGAAAATTCAGGGAAAAGAAGCGACAGGAGCCTTTGCTTTTAGAAATATTAAATTAAAAGCGGGTGAGAAAACAGGTTATATTATGCTTGCCGGTGTCACAACGCAAAAAGACACAATAGAATCAAGGACTTCATTATACAGAACAAAAGTAAATGTTATAAAGTGTTTTGAAAAAACAAAGAAACATTGGAAAGACAAAGTTAATATAGACTTTGAAATGAATGACAAGGCAGTTGATAATTATCTTAAATGGATATGCTTCCAGCCTATACTCAGAAGAATTTACGGATGTTCTTTTCTGCCATATCATGATTATGGGAAGGGTGGCAGAGGCTGGAGAGATTTGTGGCAGGATTGTCTTGCACTCCTTGTTATGGAGCCCGATATGGTTCGCAAAATGATAGTTTCTAATTATGGTGGTGTGAGGATTGATGGAACAAATGCAACAATAATAGGAAATGGACAGGGAAAGTTTATAGCGGACAGAAATAATATAACACGTGTATGGATGGATCACGCATTCTGGCCATTTGTAACCACAAAGCTTTATATTGACCAGACCGGTGATATAGATGTACTTTTTGATCGTACGACGTACTTTAAGGATTACCAGTCCATGAGAGGCACAAGCCATGATGAAGCATGGAATACTACATATGGTAACAAACAAAGGACGGCAGGTGGTCAGATATATTTTGGAACGGTTTTAGAGCATATTCTGATCCAAAATCTGTGCGCTTTCTATGATGTGGGGGAGCACAACGAGATGAAGCTGCACGGTGCAGACTGGAATGATGCGCTCGATATGGCATGGGACAAAGGCGAAAGTGTTGCATTTACATGTGCATATGCCGGAAATCTGCTTGATATAGCAAAGTGTTTAAGAAATGTGGAAAAAATAAGCGGAATAAACAGGATTGAGGTATTAGAGGAGCTTAAGCTGCTGCTTGCTGATGACGAAATACTTTACAACTGCCCTGACAAAAAGCAGGAGCTTCTCATGAGCTATGCAAAGGCATGTGAGAACTGCACAAGCGGAGGCACTGCTCTTGTCCCAATAGCTGCGATTTGCGAAAACCTGGAGCATAAGGCTGAGTGGATGATGAAAAACATCCGCGAAAACGAATGGATATCAGATGGCACGGATGGAGGCTGGTTCAACGGATATTATGACAATAACGGCAGATCGGTGGAACGATGTGAGAGTGGAGATGTACGCATGATGCTTACAGGACAGGTATTTGCCATCATGAGTGGAACCGCAAAAAAAGAACAGATCAAGGCAATCTGTAATAGTGCAGACAAATATCTGTTTGATCAAAAAGCCGGCGGCTACAGACTAAACACTGACTTTAAGGAAGAAAAGTTTGATCTTGGAAGAATGTTTGGATTTGCATATGGTGAAAAAGAAAATGGTGCTGTATTCTCACATATGGCTGTAATGTATGCAAATGCACTCTATAAACAGGGCTTTA
>ERZ779865.2341-NODE-2341-length-12019-cov-5.358994_pt1 | contig 12019 bp, 12 predicted proteins | sample MGYA00433088_ERZ779865 | MGnify/ENA primary metagenome ERZ779865 (study PRJEB29588, sample SAMEA2151703) | human gut metagenome | biome: human gut; feature: human-associated habitat; material: faeces | place: Denmark | collected 2008/2010 ... | reverse complement strand
CATAAAAGTTCTATATCGTACTAAGGGCAGTACCATGGGTTCCTATAACAATATCTTTATCCGTATTATCTGATAAAATCTCATTCAGTGCCTCTATGTTACGTTTTTGCACCATAGCAATGGACTCTCCACCTTCTTCATGATAATTATGATCAGCCCATCGTTTCTGGAACATTCCGTGATTGTTTCCATCAGGTCCTTTTTCGCGCTCCCTCAATCTCTCATCTGTTATAATCTCTTTTGTGAAAAAATCTGCTGCCTCTGCAATGGTATCCATACTACGTTTATACGGACTACAATAAAACGTATCTACTTTCTTATCCTTCAAAAATTCCAGAACAATTGCAGAATCTTTCTTACCTTCTTCCGTCAAAGGTCTTGTCCTGTCTTCTTCCCAATCGTGTTCCGGCTGTGCGTGACGCACGAAATAAACTCTTGTCATTTGATCAGCTCCATTTCATCTTTCATTTTTACAAATCCATATTTTTCATACAATGGCCGTCCCATCTCTGTCGCCTCTAAAGTAATCTGTGATACGCCCTGTTTCCTTACATCCTTTACCAGTAAATCCAATGTATGAAATGCAATCCCCTGTCTCCGATATGCCGATGCTGTATACATATTCATAATATAAGCCTTTTTACCTGTTGGATTATGATATGTCGGCATTACCTGATAAAAGCTGACACCACCTGCACCAATAAAAGTTCCGTTATCATACACCAGATATGCAATATGCTCACCGGTTTCTAATGCTCGCATATAATACTCATAAGATTCTTTTTCCACCAATGACATATCCACATCATCCGACAGTTTATTGGCAGCACGAAGAACAATGATTCTTGTTCTTACCAGTTCATCGATATCTTCTATAGTTGCTTTTTTGTATCTATAGATTTCTTTCATCCTACACCTCTAAACCTGCATGTTCCATTACTAAGAAGAGGATAAACACCTTCTTCATCTTTGTGCACAAACCAAATCTGCTCCGTTCGGAACATTTTATAGACGCTCAAGGAGCGCCGGCTTTATACCCTTGACATGGATTCCATCACATCACTTGCATAATTTTCATTGTATCTTTGCTGTTCAATCGCCGACTTTAACATATCAATCGCCGATTTTTTCTCGTCAATCGCCAGCTTTGGAAAATCAATCAACGACTTATTGACTGCAACATAAAAGCATTTGTATGATTATCTGGATCTGCTGATGTCTTTCTGATAATCCAAATCTTTGCATGTTTTTTGAATTTGCTGACTTTTCTGCTGATTCTGCTGATTTTTCTGCTGATTTCTTTTCCATCTTCATCGCAAGCGGCTCTTGATCAAAATTTGTATCTTCAATCAATTCCGGTTTTATCCATCCCTCAAACTTCCAAATATCATAAATTTCAAAGGGGATCTTTCTTCTATTCTTCTGTTATATATTTCTGCAAACGGCTCGTTGGTTTTTCTGGTATTGTATATGCCAATTTCCCACTTTCTATCATTGGTTTTAAAAATTTTCTAGTCAGATATGTTCGGTTTTTATATCCAACATGATCCAATATCTCCTTTTTGCTCTTGGGTTTCCTACAAAATTTCAATATTTCCCGTTCAAGTGCTATACTGTTATCTTGGTCACTATCTTGGTCACTGACTTGGTCACTGACTTGGTCACTAACCTTTGGTCCCGATTTTAATGTTGCCGCATCATTTAATGGGATAACTGTGCGAAATATGTCACCCTCCACAAATTGTGGAACACCACCTGAATACATCTTCGTATATTTGTAAGTATTTCGCATTCCTGATCCAAGTTCGTCTGCAAGCCCGATTTCTCTACACACCTTTGAAATAGCAGGATTTTTCGGAAATGGTTGAAATGTATTCAGATCCAAATTTCCATAACCATGTGTCCTATTACTGTTCTCGGCTAATATCTGATCCTTTTCAATAATCATTTTGGCTACATAACCGCTTGAATAATCTCGGTGTGCTAAACTGTTAGAAATTATCTCCCTCAATATTGCATCTCTTGCGCTCACCGACTGCATTCCATCTAAAACAAACGGATTACTTAGATGCTTCTTGGCAAATGCACTCATTCGTTCATACATATCCAAAAGATTAGTCACAATGACATCTCTATCATCGTACCGGTCCAGATTTTCGACACGAAATATCATGTCTGTTTTATGCTGCGGAAGTGCTGACATAATTGTAGTATCTTTTCCAAATAACAAAATGGCAGCTAATGTAATGCCTTCTTTCCGGCTCTCACGATCCATTAAAATCAATCCGGCACTTCTCAACAACTCCTCATCATCCATCGACTGCCATGGATGATTATCACTTCTGACACGAGTCATCTTACGTGCTTTGTCAATCAAATCAGTCCGAAGGACATCTAACCCCCACTCAGGAAACACTCTGTTGACAAAATATGTTTCCCCCATCCCTATAGGAAAACGCACAAACGCTTTCATATACATCTTTTGTGATGCTGGTTTGAGATTTTTTAAACTCAGTCGCATGATTCTCACCTTTACTGAGAATATTCAAAATTTCCTTTTCGTCCAGTGCGTTTTCTCCTCCTTATTTTCTATATAGTTTACCAATTTTTCGATAAACTAAACTGTCAATAAATTATATTTTACTAGATTTATATGTATTTTACAATGCACTTCTTCTATATGGATACGTAATCAGAGGCTTTTCTTATCTATATGAAGCCTGAGATTCTTTCACATCAACACCATATATTCCATTAACCAACAAATACTTATATACATCGTCCATCGAAACTTTTGTTTTGGGTTCTAATGTAATATCTGTAATTACGCCATCTTTTATCATTTTTTCTTTATATATCATTGTATGCAAAACTACATGTTGATCTTTCATTCGAACAATCAATCCCTTATTTTCGCAACAAATTAAATGTAAAACAGAGAATAAATATATATCCGAAATGAAAGGCAGGGATATATATTTGATTGAAAATATTGAGTTTAAACTCCAAAAAGAAACACTTTTAAAGCAAAAGGGAACATTGCTGCACGAAGGACAGCAAGGAAAACACATAATAGGCCATAATAATTATAAAATTGAGTTAGGTAGAAGTATCGTCACTCTATCAACAAATAAAATAGAAAAATTACTACAAAAATACGCTGGAACAGGACAAGTTGTAAAAAACAATAAAGAAAGAGTAGATTTTAGGGAATTTATTGGATTTTACATAAATCAGCAAGACGGTCATAGGTATCCAACAACCATCGGCATAATACATTATTCTAAACGCGGATTACATTTAATACCAGCAAAACCCAATTGAATGCCCACATAACATGCAGAACAATGACAGTAGACATATCAATTATACAAAAAGGTTAACAGATATGAGTATACATAATCCACCATATTTTAACAAGTTGGTGATTATCCTGACGACAGCACAACAAAATGTGTTTAGTAGTAAATTAGTAGCAGAGAAAAAGGAAAAGTCCGGGAACGCCCTGTTTATAAGGCTTCCCAGACTTATGGCCTGTTTATTTTTTGACCCATTTTTTGTAAAGCCTTTTCTTGCTGGATGGCAGCTTAAATTTCGCTTTCTTTGCAATGCCATGAAATGCTTTTTTACCGATAGACTTTTTGGTTAGAGACGTCGTCTTAATGGTTATGGTGCGCAGACTGCTGCATTTCGCAAAAGCAGAGGCTCCGATTTTCTTTGTCTTTTTCAAAATGGTTACTTTCTTAAGTGCTTTGCAACCGGAGAATGCTTTACTTCCGATGGATAGCACATTACTTCCGGTCGAAACACACTTGAGTGCTTTGCAGCCATAAAATGCTTTATTGCCAATGGCAGTAACCATACAGCTATATTTGCCGTAAGCTATTTTAGCTGGAATGGATACTGTAACAGATCCCTTTTTCTTGTTTTTTAGATATTTCTTGTCATATCCGAGACAGGTTACAGTGCAAGTCCTTGTGCGCACATTGCGGTTTGCAATGCGGTAACGCAGTCCTTTGACGGTAAATACAGTGCCGACTTTTGGAGCGGCGGTATTGTTTTTGTTGACAGATTGTCCATTCCCAGGATTATTGTTATTTTGGTTAGGAAGGTCAAAGTCCGGATCATCGGAGTCGTTATTGTCTGTCAGTTTTGGTATTTCCGTAATACGTGAACGTTCATTACAGCGTTTACAATGCAGTGACATTTCTCCGGTAGATGTTTTGGTTGCCGGGATGTCAATGGTGAAGTTAGTTGCCCAATCGTGTCCAAGTGGTCTTAAATATGTCTCGCTTATGTCGATTTCCTGTTTGCCGTCAGCATCCCAAAAGACCTTACAACATTCGCTGCAGGTATAATAGCTGGCTGAACCGGCTTCCGTGCAGGTCGCGGCAACCGTATCATGAAATATCATAGTATGTACATGATTTGGAATCGCATCATCATAGTGTGTGGTAGCACCGGCATTTTCTGCCAGATTATTATATCCGACGCCATACTTTGGACAATAAAAGTCTAAAGTATTGGTTTCACTGACGACATTTTTCCAAGCGTCACTTGCAGTGGTCGGTGCGTTATCGGACTGAAAATACATTTTGCTTAATTTGCTGCAGTCGGCAAATGCTTCCGAATCAATGCGGGTGATCGTTTGTGGAAGGGTAATGCTTGTTACGTTCGTTTGTCCGGCAAATGCTTTTTTGGTGACGACACGTACCGGATATGAGGTGTCGTTGAGCGTTATGGTAGATGGAACACGGATATCTCCGGTCAGTATATCGTTTGGAACGACAGAGACGGAGGCGAATTTTGTGCCATCCACACTTTCTTCCGGAGTGAAACGTAAATGATCTTTATTTACATAACGCTGGTAGCCACATACGGTACATTCCCCATCTTTATATTGGTGTCCGAGTGCATTTACAACCTGCTGCGGCGTGAATACCAAGCCGCATTCAGAGCAGTGAGATCCTTCGGTAAGTCCCGGAGTGGTACAGGTTGCCGGAACTGCTTCATCGATTACAGTCACATGTGTATGTGGTTTGGCGGCAGAGGATTGAATCGTATACGGAATTGCTGTCTGTCCACAAAACAGACCGGCTCCCGTTACCCTGACAGTTGCTGTACCGACGGCGGTGTTGTTTTCATAACGGATCGTGTAGTCCTTATTTTCGGTCAGGGTAGTACCATGCATGGTCACAGTGACTTTTGGTTTCTGTGGATTGCCGGTATAGATGTACGACTTTTCGGACAGAGTGATTTCGGCCTGTGCAATGTCAACACTGCCGTTTTCACCGATACGAAGAGTATAGGTTTTCTTTAGGGCAGGGTTATAGGTTGGATACACAGTGATTTGTGTAATGCCTGCAGCTAATACATTAAGCGGATTTACGTAGGTCTTATCGGATATGATACCAGGCGTGGAAACGACAGACGGATCCGAGGATTCAATACGGAGCTCCTGATAATCGCTATCGCCGTTGATATTTTGCGCCCATGCATAAATGGTGGAGCCGATTGGGTTGCTGGCCGGCATGGAAGAATAATAGGAACTTGTGGCGGAGGTACTATTGCGCCAATAAATATCGAATGAGGTTGGCGGAGCGATGTAGATCGTATTCTGACAGTCGGAGCAGATACCCGTGCTCTTGCCATTGGCATCGATCTCTCCATATACATAGTTATGTGGTGTTTTGGGGATGATTTCCTCAAAATCTTTATTACAGGTGTCACAGTGATATGTACGTGACCCATTTTTTGTACAGGTTGCTGGTGTATAACCGGTCTCTTTACGCGTATGCGCACAAGAGATATGTACTGTTTTGGTCGCAAATATTGTGTTATCTGCTTTTGCTGTAATGGTGACATCTCCATTGGTAAGACCTGTAACGTTTCCGTTGTTATCTACCGTAGCGATCGTACGGTCGGAAGAGGAATAGGTTAGAGGCTGGACGGACCAGATCTCGCGGGTGGACACATTGCCATTGCTGCGAGTGCGTTCCAAACGTACTTTTGCGGTTAAGCTGGAAGTCTGCTCCGTGTTTATCGTATCTGTGCCGTCTAAGAAATTCTCTTTGATATATTTGTTGGAGATCTCAACTTTTTGTATAACATCGGTCTGCACATCCTGCATGGTTTCGTTCAGACCGGTTCTCGTAGAAAATTCACCGGCAACGGTATTCGGATAAGGTGCTGCTTCGGAATAGAAATCGCCCAATCCGACATAGTTGTATTTTGGATTGATCATACTTCTATAATGACCGGTTTCATTGGCCAGATTTTGATTGACCCAGTCTGTTTGTTCAGATTTCCACAGAATGACACCTTCGATCATGCTTTTTTCCCAACAGTAAGCGAGATCTTCACAATTAGAAGATACACCATGAAAGGATAGGGAAAAAGTATCTTTATCGTTGGGACGATCATGTCCGGATGCCATGAAATGATACGAAATGCCAGCCTCTGCCGCACGAATGCGAGCGATGCTTTCTAGGTCTCTCGACCATTTTAACGGTTTATAATCATCGGATGTCAGCATGCGGCTAGGATCGCGCGGATCCGGTACATTGCCGGCTATACAGGCTTCCTTACGAATTTCATTCAGCTTGTCGAGAGCTTCTTGCGCCTGACTATAATAAGAACCATAGATACCAAGCATCGTACATCCGTTGGATGCGCTCGCCACATCTGTTTCTAATATTGGCGGTGTTGCCTTGGAATCAGGCGTAGCGGTTAGTTCAGTTGCGGTTGCTTTGTGAGTAGTGACATCCTTAGGCGTTACAGCAAAAGCAGCTGCCGCTGATCCACTGGTGGCAGGAAGCAACATAGAGATGCTTAGAAGTGCCACTATTGCAGTCGTTTTCCAGTTGTTTTTTCTCATAATCATTTATATTCCTTTCTTTTTTTCAATTGAGCGCACAACAAGCAGACAAGTCGGTACGATGTAGAGCGTAGCAGTGATCCAAGCACTTTGATCGGCAAAGCAGATCGCATCGAAGTGAAAAATAGGAACCAATGCCAGACTGACGAAACAGCGTGCCGCCATTTCGACGGTGCCCGAGAAGATAGCTCTGCCGGAATAGCTAAGACCCTGTGTGGTCATGCGGCAGGTGTTTAAGATGCCGATGCAAAATCCAAGTACCAAAAATTGGACACTAGAGGAGGCACCGACTGCAGCTAGCGCTTTCGGCCCAAGGAATCGTCCAACGATCGTCGCATCAGCAACATTATACATTTGCTGAATCGACCTCCATATGTAACGCTGAACTCCGATTTGTTTGCCTCATATAATGTACAGGGGTTAATTAACAATTTCAATATTGCAATTATCTATTTTAACACCATAATTGGGAAATACAACTGCTATTTTTGAAACATATATCGGAAATAAACTTCCTTGAAGGTAGCATAGTTATTTCGCGAAATTGGGATGACCATGCCGTTTTGAAGAGTTACTTCGGTTTTAGTAAATTGTTCTACTAACATTAGATTTACGATATAGCTGCGATGACACTTGATAAATCCCCGATCCATATGGAATATCTCTTCGCACTTATAAAATGGTTCACGCATTGTGATCTGCGTCCCGTTTGAAAAGGTTACAAGTACCAGTTGAACAAAATCGCTGCGCGATGGCCTGCCAAGGCTGTGGCGCAGCGATTTTGTTCAATAGCAATTTTTTGTTCACTAAGTTTGACCTGTTCAATTTCCTTTTGAATAGAAAGAAGCTGCATTTTAGTCAGATCGCTGTATTGGCGGATCTGCTGTTTGCGTTCGTATTCCTTGAAATATATAAGTAGAAATGTAAGATAGGCCAGACAGGAAGCGAAGCCCATAAACTCGACCACATATTGTTGTCCTCATAGAACAGATATACTTCTTTTCCGTCTACGACACATGTATATCGCATCCCGGCACCGCCTGCCTTTAAGCTGGCTGCACGCCGGATGTCTTTCACTTTGCTGATCTCATACTCTACTCCATCCTCCCATACAAAACTTTTCGGAAGGAGCATTCCATCCTTGGTAAATGTGGCATTCACATCTACATAAATTTTGTCTTCGTTCAAAGAACTGCCTCCTATTCTTAACTAAAATATCCTTGCGGATGTACCGTGTGGGAACTTTTTGCATCTAAAGAGGATAACAGCTTATCCTGAATGGATTCAACAAATGAAACAGCTTTACTGCGAAAAGATCTCTATTGACGAGTATCAGACCTGGCAAAATGAAACTACTCACACCTCTTTCCACACAAACAAGGTGAATTGGTTCAAAATCTGCAGGATCTCCTTAATCCGAAATCCGCAATGCAGACGAATGGACTTCAAACCACCAATACGGAAGAAACATCCGGAAAGATTATCCCAATGCCAATCCGTCATATTATTTAACAGATATGAATGTACATAATCCACCATATTTTAACAAGTTGGTGATTATCCTGACGACAGCACAATAAAATGTGTTTAGTAGCAAATTAGTAGCAGAGAAAAAGAAAAAGTCCGGGAACGCCCTGTTTATAAGGCTTCCCAGACTTACGGATACTACTCAAACTCGATTTCGGCAACTATATGTCGTGTCTAGTCAAGTGTTATATTGCTATATTTTGTATAATTATTTTTGATATTCTATGTATTCTTCATCGTTTTGGAACTTTTTGCAAGCATTTTGCAATCATATTCATTATATAAAAGCTATTCCCACAAATCTAATTCCTCTATCGTATAGTTTTCTTCTCCATTTTGTATACCATTTTTTGCCTTATTATAATCTCTTTGATTTGTCGGAAATTGCGATCCCATCTCATTCGCCTGACTTATTTCGCTCTGAATTTCCTCTGCCCTTTTCATAATATCTTGTTCCGACAACATTTTATCCTTTATAAAATTTAACATAAGACTAATCTTTTTACTAATTCTCAAATACATATCTGCAACTTTTGCATTTCCCTGGGCTTGCTTTTCATAATCTCCAATTTTTTGTATACTCGCCAATATGGTTGCAATAATGGTCAATATCAGGGCAATTATTTCAGCTACTTTACTCCCTTTACCAAACACTAATGTAAGTAAAGTAGTACCCGTAATTGCATTCAAAAATATTTGTGTAAAGGATAATATTTTATAATATCTACGTTTTCTTTCAGCAGCATTGTAGTGTTTTTTCTTTTCATAAATTGCATCTGTTTTAAACTGCTTTAACTGTTTAACTATGTTATCCATTAGTTTGCCTTCCTATCATATATTCTTTTTAATTCTATCAAAATTGCTTTACACTCATTCTTAAGACCTGCATTCATTACCTTCATCAAAGTATTATCATGACAATTTCTTATCCTTTTTCCACTTCCGCAAGGACATAACAAATGGCCTCTATATGAAGAATATGCTATAAAATACACAATATCAAAAACTTGCCTCCATTCACTAACCATGAACAATTCCTTTATATATTCCAAATCCCCCATAATACCATGTGATCGCTCTCCAAATGGATATACACCATATTCCTCATAGTAAAGATATGTGTATAAGTATGGTATTATATACATTTCAACAAAACTACTTATATCTATATTCTGTGAAAAATACATCTTTAGTTCCAAATCAGACGCCAAACACAACTGTCCATCGCTGTACCGATGTGGATATTTTATATCAATCCTATTTGATAGCTCTTTTACTACTGGTATTTGTGAAGAATGGTCCTTGAAAACTGTAATTTCCAAATTAAACTTTCCTATCATACGAATATCATTATAAATATGATCTATGTCAAGTTCTCCTGTAAAAATATATTCTTTCTCATGTTCAAAAAATATAAAATCAGGGTACTTTTCTTTCATAGTTATAATATCTTGATTATCAATTTCCATAATCTACCTTCCCCATGGTTTAGGTGTATTCATAATGACATTAGGTACCGCACTAACATAGTTTTCCAATTTTACATTCTTCTTCACATATTCTCTTCCAAAATTATTTTCCAACAATGCCACAAAATCATTATCTTCAAGCTTCATTGAATCTAAGCAATCCTTTTTCATTGCTTTTACCCATTTAAAAAATATTTCCGCCTTTTCCGGATTATCATTCCATGAATCAGCCAAGTTATCATTTGGATTGACAGGATTCATAATACACCACATGCCTTTACGTTTACGAATAATATTTTTATTTATATATTGTCTTGCAAAATCTTCTTCTTGCAATGTTTGATTATAGGAATAAATTTCAAAATCATTGGCAATTGCTTGAAGCAATTCAAACACATTCATTGATGGATTCATACCATATGCAATTTCTGCACAGATTGTAGTAATTATTGCAGAAGTTGGTTTTAAATTTTCTTTTTTGATTCTACAATAATATACATCTCTATGATGTTTTAAAATTTGTATAACACGCTGCAACGATGAACGTTCTAACCCCTCTGGTATTTCTTCAATACTATTATAAATTGTTCTACTCTTCTCAAAAAGAACTTTTTTCCTATTTTCACGATTATAATTCAAAAACGGATTATTTATTGTTTCAAACCAATTCTTATATGCTCTAGAATTACTCGTGCACCAATAATAGTTTTGTCCTTTTTTATCTGTAATCGCAACCGCAAGTTCAGCCTCTTCTCTAGACAATGCCGCATTAATCATTGATTGAACAACATCATCAGCTTCAGCAACACCAGGTACAATATCAATATTAAATCCTATACCATTAACTTCAGCATATTCCAATGTCCAACATTTATCCCACTCTTTATTCTGTAATTTTTCTTTATATACTTCCGATTTACAAAGAGTTTCTTTTATGATATTCTTCACATATTTAGCAGTCGTCTTTTCCTTTAATTCCCCAAGGCAACAAATAAAATCCAAATCATAATCCGCTTCTTTAGATTCTCTATATGGACGAACAACTGTACCTAGGCTAAAAGAACCTTGTGGAAAAATATCACATTCTAACCCTTGTTCCTGCAAATATGTACCAACGGCTTTGTATTTATCCGTTGCGTTTTTATACATAGTTGGTGATATATCCAATCCTTCAATCAATTTTAATATATCCTGTTGTCTTAATTCTGTCTTTCTCATATAAATCCTCCTACTCTATTTGTTCATTAATCTCATCAATCCACCTACTGTCATCACTCTCAAACAGCTTTATGAACTTTCCAAAATTACTGCTACCAGTAACAGAATCATCCGAATCCAACTTTCTCACTCGCTGACTCATATTTTTATAATTCTCCGCAGTAACATGTTCCATAACTTCCCGAATCTGGTCTGCCCTTCCTTTGTAATTCTCTACTCCGGTATATTTCTTTATCAAAGGAGCATTCACTGGTTTTGCTGGAGATTTCAGATTTTCATCGGTCCAATGCTTAGATATAATCTGCATCGTACATGGATTACCAAATATAATCACTTCATTCGCAGCACTATCCACACCATGAAACTCATTAATTTTGCGTTTAATGTCCTCATACTGCTCGTGAGGTTTCTTTTCCGTATCACAGAACACAAGCACAAGTTCATCTGCTCCATTTTGATATCGATTCTGATACCTCGCCGGGATATTTCCATTTCCACCGGCATTTACCAATGAAATATCATATTGCTCATTCCATACTTTTAAATTTTTTAATCGATTCAGATACTCATATTCCTCATTACCTTCACAGATAATACAAATTTTATGGTTATCAAAAAACCTAGGGAGCTTATTTGGCATCGGCATCATCCCCCTTTACACCGCTTTTAATGCTAAGCAAAGAGTTAATCAATTCTGGATCAGGTAAAGCACCAAGTGCACCTTTCCTATATTTTTCCATAACATCCGTCGTATCTCTCACTCCCTGCTGTGCAGTAAAATCAGCAAGAGAATATACATATACACCTTCTTCATCCTTGTGAACAAACCAAATCTGCTCCTTGCGGAACATTCTCTTGCAATCCATAAGGTTAATATCATGTACTGTAAATATCATCTGTGCACTTGTATTTAATTCATTATTAAACA
>ERZ779865.2336-NODE-2336-length-12044-cov-2.550838_pt1 | contig 12044 bp, 11 predicted proteins | sample MGYA00433088_ERZ779865 | MGnify/ENA primary metagenome ERZ779865 (study PRJEB29588, sample SAMEA2151703) | human gut metagenome | biome: human gut; feature: human-associated habitat; material: faeces | place: Denmark | collected 2008/2010 ... | reverse complement strand
AAATGCGATTATACAATTAGGACATGGAGAGTTTCAAAAATTTTGTGATACTTTTCTTAGCCAAAAGCAATATGGAAAAATTGCAGGGCTAGGGATGAAAAGTGGATCATTGAAGACGACAATAGGAAATCCGGATACATATTTCAGAAAAGAAAATGGCAAATATATATGTGTAGCATATACTACGCAACAAAATAATATATATGAGAAGTTAAAGGAAGATATTGAAAAATGTCTTAATGCCGGCATGAACAAGTATTTATCAAAACCTGTTGATATTTTCAAACTTTTAAAAGTACTGTCAGAATTTAGAAATTAGAAAAAAAGTCCCCACTCACCACTTCTATTGCATAGACCAATAAGTGGTGTGTGGGGACCTATTAAAATAAAACTTTTACCTGATTTTATTTTCCATCTTTATCGTCAGCGTCCTCAAAATATCCACTCGGCATATTCTGTGGATGAACCGTTTTTACCGATGATACTTCAGCATTATTCGTATTGTCAAAATCATCCGTATCATTTGAATATACAAATTTATTATCCTGATTTTGTGGCTGCGTATTTACTTTTTCATATGGATTTTGGTTCTGTGGCTGCACATTTACCTCTCCATATGGATTTTGGTTCTGTGGCTGTCTATTTACTTCTCCATATGGATTTTGGTTCTGTGGCTGTGCATTTACTTTTTCGTATGGATTTGGACTTTGTGACTGTGCATTTACCTCTTCGTATGAATTTGGATTCTGTGGCTGTGCCACAGCCTGCACATTTGCATCAACCATGTTTCTGTAATGTATATCCGCATGAGTGTAAACCTTTTTCTCATGATAATATACAACATTTGTATCACTTAAAATATCGTGAAGTCCTCTTTTTTTCTTGTCAATAGCAATCATGAAATATCCTATCGAGAGTATAAGTGCAGACAAAAATCTTCCTACTGTCTCTCTGAATGTCACTTCAAAAAATGTCATTTTTCTATCTTCGGCACTCACCACTCTTATCTGAAAAAGTTTCTTTCCAAGCGTTGAACCCGTAAAATATGTGAGCAGGACAAAGTATGCCGCCTGCATAATGTAAAACAATATATCTTTGATAGAATATTGAAAGATAAAATCCTTTACTAAAAAGTTATCGGGACTTGAAATCGTTGTGACCCATACGGGAATCCTGACGATAAGCATAGCCGCCCAGACAATTACAGTATCAACTATATATGCTGCAAGACGAACAAAAAAGCCTGCATATATACGATTATCCGGTCTATTTTGCATAATATTTAAGCACCCCATTTCCATTGTTTTGAACAATGTCCTCTGCAAGATCAATATCTGACTTAGGAACAATGTCTTTTACTGCACCAAATATACTGCTAAACATTCCTGATAATGAATCCTTTTCAGGTGTATAATAAGTTATGTCCTCCGAAAATCCTGCTTCTTTTGCAAATGCTTTCTTTTCGTCTTTGAGAGAGCCAACCTCATCCACAAGATTTATTTCCTTTGCCTGCTTTGCTGAATAGATACGACCATCTGCTATTTTCTTTACTGCCGACTTATCCATCTTTCTGCCATCAGCAACAATTCCCACAAACTGGTCATAAGCTTCATCTACAAGTGACTGTAAGATACCTCTCTGTTCTTTTGTAAGCTCAAGTCCCTGAGAACCCATGGCTTTATTTTTACCGCTTGTTATATCAATCTCTTTTATACCAAGTTTGTCATAAAGTTTCTTGCAATTTGTAAGTGAAACTATAACGCCGATAGAACCCGTCCAGCAATTTCTGTTTGCATAAATCTTATCTGCTGCCATAATATCCGCCCGAGCAAGCCTGTGATGCAAAATATGCCCATATCGGTCTTTTTGTCTTTTCTTTATATTCCATAAGTTTAAGATACATCTCATCACTCTCATAAACAGCTCCTCCCGGACTGTCCACATAAAGAAGTATTCCCTTATTTTTATCTGACTTTTCCATCTTTTCAATATATTTTAAATAAAAGTCATGATTGTATGTGCTGTCTGATGTAAGACTGTTAGACGAAGAAGCTCCGATTTCCCCCTCAATATTTATGACACCGACAAAATCTTTATTCGGAAGCTCTATATTTGAATCTCCCGAAACTGACGAAAACATATCTTTCACTATACTGCTTGTTTCTGTTTTGTTTTGCTTAATAAGTTTTGAACCTATCACATTTGATGCAACACCTGTGATTCCAACCGCTATTATCACAACTCCGGTAATCACGATGCTGATAATTTGTTTTGTTTTCATAAAATTTTCCTTTCCCTACTAATCTGCAATATGCACTTTCATGCATTTTGTGCACTTTCATGCATTTATTGTATGCAACATGGATAATTTTACCACAATGAAGCTATTCGGTCAAAAAATATAAAATTAATTACATTGTAGTCCTGTAAAATCCGGTTATTTTGTTTAACCGGCAGCTAATGTCAAAATTTAAAAAACGGCATCACACTACATTATGTGCTTTTTCCTATACATTTAAAAAAATCCCCCGTTTTACTGCTATCGCAGTAAAACGGGGAATGATTTGTAACATTCTCTTTTGCACATTTTGAAGTCTTTATTAAAACCCTTAATATATGCAATTTAGAGTGTAACAGTTCAGCTACAAAAATATAATCGGTAATATCAGAGCTTGCTCATTCTATAATAATTTGCTATTACACATTATAATGAACCAGCCGGCACTCATATAGACTCACAATTAGTCTGCGTCCGTAACCTCAACTTTAACTTTGTCAAGATGCCAGATTTCTTTTGCATACTCCTCAATAGTTCTATCTGATGAGAATTTACCGCTCTTTGCTGTATTTAACATAGCTGAACGAGCCCACTTCTTCTCATCCTTGTAAGCTGCTTCAACTCTTTCCTGAGCTTCTGCATATGATCTGAAATCTTTAAGGATAAAGTACATATCAGGTCTGCCGCCCTGTCCGTCAAGAAGTGAATTGTAAATATCTCTAAACTCTTCAAAATTGCCCTGTGAGTATGTCCCGTCTACAAGCTGTGTAAGAACGGCACGGATGTCTGCATCCGAATTGTATATATCTCTTGGATTGTACTGTCCGTTGTGCTCATATGCGATTACCTCATCTGATGAAAGACCGAAGATAAATGCATTTTCCTCGCCAACTTCGTCAACTATCTCAACATTTGCACCATCCATCGTACCAAGTGTGAGTGCACCGTTTAACATAAACTTCATGTTTCCTGTTCCTGATGCTTCTTTACTTGCTGTTGAAATCTGCTCTGAAACATCTGCTGCCGCAAAGATAATCTCGGCATTTGATACTCTGTAGTTCTCAATAAATACAACCTTAATCTTTCCATTGATTGAAGCATCATTATTGATAACATCACCAACGCTGTTGATAAGCTTAATGATTGATTTTGCTCTCATATATCCTGCCGATGCCTTTGCACCGAATATAAATGTTCTAGGATAGAAATCCATTCCCGGATTCTGTTTTAATTTATTGTAAAGGTACATTACATGAAGAATATTTAAAAGCTGACGCTTATACTCATGTAAACGCTTTACCTGCACATCAAAGATAGAACGAGGATCTACTTCGATTCCATTATGCTCTTTGATATATTTTGCGAGTCTTACTTTATTCTTATACTTGATATTCATAAATTCTTTCTGGCTGAGTTCATCATCAGCATAAACAGAAAGTTCATTGATATGTTTAAGATTTGTAATCCAGTCATCACCAATCTTATCTGTAATCCACTGTGCAAGCAACGGATTTCCATGAAGTAAAAATCTTCTCTGCGTGATACCATTTGTCTTATTGTTGAACTTCTCAGGCATCATCTCATAGAAATCTTTAAGTTCCTGATGTTTAAGAATCTCAGTATGTAGTTTAGCAACACCATTAACAGAAAAACCTGCTGCTATTGCAAGATGTGCCATCTTAACCTGACCGTCATAAATGATAGCCATTTTCTCAACCTTGCTGTTATCATCAGGATATGCAGCCTGAATCTGAAGTACAAATCTTCTGTTTATTTCTTCTATAATCTGATAAATTCTTGGAAGAAGTCTTGAGAACAGCTCTAAAGGCCATTTTTCAAGTGCTTCTGACATGATTGTATGGTTTGTGTATGCACATGACTTTGTGGTAACATCCCATGCTTCATCCCATGAAAGATTATACTCATCCATAAGGATACGCATAAGCTCTGCAACAGTAACTGTAGGATGTGTATCATTTAACTGGAATACGACTTTTTCATGAATTTTACGAATATCATCATGCTTTTCCATATATTTCATAACTGCACGCTGAATACTTGCAGATACAAAGAAATACTGCTGCTTTAATCTAAGCTCTTTACCTGCCATATGGTTATCATTTGGATAAAGTACCTCGCAGATAGTTCTTGCAAGATTTTCCTGCTCAACTGCTTTCTGATAATCCCCCTTATCAAATGAGTCAAGATTGAATGTATCAATAGGCTCTGCATCCCAAATTCTCAATGTATTTACAACATTATTATTGTAGCCAACGATTGGAAGATCATAAGGAACGGCTCTTACTGACTGATAATTCTCCTGAACAAACTTATCCCTGCCGCACTCATCCTTGCGGATAGCAACATAACCGCCAAACTTAACCTCGACTGCATACTCAGGTCTTTTAATTTCAAATGGATTTCCATATTTGAGCCAGTCATCCGGCTTTTCAAGCTGATAACCATTTTCAATAACCTGCTTAAACATTCCATACTTATAACGGATACCACATCCATATGCCGGATATCCAAGTGTTGACAACGAGTCAAGGAAACAAGCCGCAAGTCTTCCAAGACCACCATTTCCAAGTGCTGCATCCGGCTCCTGATCCTCGATCACATCAAGGTCCATACCAAGTTCTTCGATAGCATCTTTTATTGCCTGATTTCCTTTTAAGTTAATGATAATATTTCCTAAAGCTCTACCTGTAAGGAACTCCATTGACAAATAATAAACTGTCTTAACATCCTGTTCCTCATAAGTTCTGTGTGTAGCCATCCACTGATCTACGATAAAATCCTTAACTGCATATGCTACAGCCTGAAACTTCTGCTGATCATCAGCTTCATTGATAGATTTTCTAAATAAAACTTTTAAATAATCCTCGACTTCCTTTTTAAACTCTACCTTGTTCAATTCTTTCATACTATTTACTATCCTCCTGCTTTTACTTCCACAGCCAACGATGTCTGATATTTACTATTATAAACCACAGTCCTCTAAAAATCAATGAAAGCAATTACAACATATAATATCTTTCTGACGCTGATTTTTTGATAATTTTTTCGGTTCTTTGTACCTTATTTCCTTAAAAATATACATAAAAAGCATTTTTTATTCATAATATTTTACTAATATAATAAAGTGAGGCAGCCCTATGTTCAATCGAAAAAAAAACTCATTTCACCGAATTCAAGTTTATATTTTTCTCCTATCAGCCGCATTATCATCAACTTTTTTGTTTAGCGGATGCAGCAAACAGGATGATTATCCAAAAACTAGGGATATAGATTACACTGTCGTAACTGGTAGCGAAATCCCACAGGAACTCAGAAAAATGATAAGGGAACGCAAAGAAAATGCCTTTGAACTCAGTTTTTCATGTGAGGGAGAACTCTATATAGTAAAAGGCTACGGCAAACAGCTTTCACCTGATTTCAGTATAACCGTCAATGAACTTTATCTTTCAAATAACTATATCGTATTTGACACGGAATTATATGGTCCTAAGCAAAAATCAACTTCTAAAGCCAAGAGTTATCCGTATATTGTAGTTAAAACAGAATATATCAACAAATCTATTGTTTTTAAGTAGTATTATGCAAGTGACAAAATCAGACAGCAATGGAACAATACACGGCATCAGTTGATTTCAAAACGTCTTTTAGCTCCAGCACCCTGGTGTACTCAAACAACAATAAAACATATATCCGCAAATGTAATCTCATCCCTGACACTACACTTTGTTTTTACATTTGCGGCAATTTTTTTGCCATTTATAAAAGTCCCGTTTAAAGAACCTTTATCGGTAACATACAAAAAATTTTCATCTGCCTCAAGCACTGCGTGTATCCTGCTGATATAATTCTGCGGAAGTACAACCTCATTTTTTACACTTCTGCCTATATGCACACACTCCTCCATTCCACAGCCAAATGAAACAGACTTCTTTATATCTATGGCTCTTGGAACGAACTCCCTCACCAGCACATCTTTTATATTTCCTCTCACCAGCGTAAATTTTTTACTTCTATCCCGACAGACTTCGCCAACTTGATAATCTTTGCCCGTCATGCAGATTTCACCGTCTTGATAAGACTTTCTATTTTTAAAAATCTTACTATATTTAGGGCTTTTTCCTGCCTTACGGACTTTGCCATCGCTATAATCTTTTCTGTACGAACCTGTTTTATTAACTTTACAGACTTTTTCCTCCACACCGATTATATCAGATTGATAAATTTTATCATTACAGTTATTTCTTTCTCTCCGGCACTCACCGGAAAGTTCCTTTTTCGTCTGCTCCGACTGTATTCTTCTGCCTTTATCTTCCACAGATATTTTGTCTTCACATATCTCACTATTCTTTAAATCATGAATTTTCTTTTTTTCATCTACAAACTCCTCAATGTCACCAATGAAAAAACTATCTGTTGAAACAATTTCATATAATTCATAAATAAATTCCGCCCCCTCCCTGTCCTCATGCTCCACTGCCCTCATAAGTTCTTCCGTCATATCTTTCAACTGTTTTCTATATGATATATCATGGTCCGGAAAAATACAGAAAGCAAACTCCCTAAACTTTCTTTTAGTATATATAAGCTCCATTTTAAACATAATTGAATCAAATGATATAAGATATTTTTTACAACTTTTTGCAATCTGTATAACCGCAGTATATATACGACACAGCTCATTATACCCAACACTTTTTATATTTATCGCATCTTTCATGGAAATCATATCTTTTATATCATAATACAGACAAAATTTATCATCCATATATCTAATGTCATATGTAAGCACTCCCTGTATCTTGTTATTTTTAAGCATTTTCAGTTCTATCGTTTCATTTTCTGCTGTTTCACTGTCCACATCATCAATCTCATACACAATATATGAACCAAATGCACCATCTTTTTTTTCATATTTAACCATAATTTTTATTTTCACCTCCAAAAGCCATTTGCAGCTTTTTACTGCTTAGTATTTTTTCTCCAAAGCATACTTTCCGGTTTCAATTTCAAGCATCTTGTTTTTAAGCAGATTTTGTTTTTCTTTTTCATAAAGTAAGCTATAACGGGAATATTCATATTCGCAACAGCATTTGCCTTAGCTGTCACATACTTAATACCAACATTGCAATCCGCATTTTTGACTTTTAGGACTATTAAATTTTTTGATACCTGTTCTTTATAGCCTGTTACGGTATTTCCTTTTTTTCCTAACGAACTCTCAGCACCTTTCTCAATCTTTTCTGCTAAATTGTCAGTAACTACATTCCTGCCAGATACATTTTCATTCTGTGCAGCACTCAACACTACTGTCCTTAGATTTTCCTGCAAAACCACTTTATCATGCAGAAAAAAGAGCATATACATGATTGCAAAGACAATCCCCAGTATCATTGGAACAATAAAAGCAGCTTCAACTGTGTAATTACCTGATATATCATATTTTTTAACCATTTTTCTTTTTTTGCCTACCTCCTCATATTCAACAGATGTATCTTCTTTCTGATTTACATCCTTACATTTTTCAACAGATATATCTTCTTTCTGATTTGCATCTTTACATTTTTTATAACTTCTCATATTTTATTATTATAATCAATCTTTTCCAATAACCCTCCCCCTGTCAAACCATAAAGCTGCTTACATATGCCATAAAAATAAACGGTACCAGCGGTATTTCATATTTTTTTTCTTTTCTTTTAACTATCACAAGATATAATGCAGCAAAAAACGCAAACATCACCGACATAAAAATAATGTAAAAAGCTTTTTCCATGCCCACAAAACACACAATACATGAATACAGTAAGGCATCTCCCATGCCGATTGCTCCTTTTGAAACAAAAGATAATGCCGCAAATAAAGCAGCCGCAAACAAACCTGATGTAATATTATGAATACTGATGTTTTTTTCAATAAATCCACAAATCATAAGCATACAAAAAAATAATATCAGCACTCTTATATCAACCGTTCTTTTTATAATATCCGTTATCATACATATAGCAAGACATAATCCAAGTAATATCGTTACTGCCATATATCTATCCCCTTTCCATACACTTATTGCACTCTGACATTCCTCCTACTTTTGATTTTTTTACCTTTTTTATATTTCTTTTTATTCCTGAACAATGTCCTGACATATGATACCGGTCTCCATAATCTGTTATGTAAATATAAGTTCCTACAGTTTTAGAGTGTTTTAAACAATGCTCACATCTTTTGTATTTCCCTCCTGAAAGATTTCTCATTCCGTCAATTTTATCTGCAAAAACTCTCTTTACACTCGGTTTTAAATATGTGCAGTCAGAATGTGTATGATAGACTTTGCCTGTCTCCGTTATATAAACATCTTCATTCCCTGCCGTTTCATCAGTCAGCATACTTTTTCCAGCATACTCACTCACAACCATCTGGTGGTAAAAGTTCTGTCCAAACCCTGCCATTCCAAATGGAACTTTCTTTTTGTATTTCATATAACAGACCTTATATCCGCCTTTATCTGTCCAGCTTATTATATTTTTACCATTTAAAAACGAAGCTATATTATCTGTAAGCATTCTGATTTTTTCATATGAATATTCAGATTTGTCCGAATTATTTTCATTGATATCATGACTGTATATCGCATATCTGTCTGCCGCATCATACAATTTTGCATAATTTTCATTTATTCCAAATAGAATATTAAATTCATACAACAATGAAAACAACACCAGAAAAAATATAGGAACACAAAATGATGCTTCAACCGTAATTGATGCTTTTATATTTTTATCCATATCTGTGACTAACGCTCACCTGCCTTCTAAATTTTTTATACTTCAAATCCTTTCCATACATATTCCATAAAAACGGAAATGCAAATTTCATACTATATGTAATATTGTAATCCGCTGCTACTATACAATCATGGATGCGAAAACTCTCATTATATCTTGTTCTCAAATCATGTTGGATAATATCAAATAGTCTGCTTTTTATTTTTTCTTCCGGAACCACCGCAAGAAATGCAAAAAGATATTCCCTGTAATCTATAAAATTTGCTGTTATCTTTCTATCACTTTCTTGATACTGCCGTGCTTTCTCTCTAAAAAAACTGCCTGATACGGTACATATTTCTTCATATTTTATTTTTATATCAGTTGTATTTTTTAACAGTGGAATTTTTTTACCGTCAAGAAGTGCTGCTGTATCTATACATGACTCCTCAAATGCTAAGATTGCAATTATTGCATACTGAACCCCTTTTATGACCGGCTCTATTCCTGTTATTCCTGCTATTGCAGTCGCTGTGGCAAGTGCTTTTGCTTTTATCACTTCATCTTTTGAAATGATTGCAAAATTTATAAGCATACGCATAGAAATTATCCTATTTATAACTCCAGTCAGATTATCCCTTTCGTTTTCTTTTCCGCATATCAGATATTCCATACCATAATCAACTGCACTTGCAGAACTCTTTGCATAAGATGTAAGTTTCTTTTCCGCATAAATCATCTCTGACAATTTATTTGTTCCACAGCTTCCTATAGCCTTAAAGTCAGTATCCTGCATATCAGTGTTTGAGAATATATTTTTTAAAAATGAACCGGCACTCTCATAATCCTCTGTTTTCTCATGTTTTTTTGATTTTGAAATTTTCTTCTCTCTATCTTCCGATAAAACATTTTTTCTAGCTTTATTCTCTCCACCGCCTTTCAATAAAACATTTTTTCTGACTTTATTTGTTTCACTGCCTTCCAATAAAACATTTTTTCCAGCTTTATTCTTTTTACTGCTTTCCGATAAGACATTTTCTTTAACTTTTTTTTCTTCACTGACATAACCATCTTCTACAAGTGCTTTTTCTATGTTCTCATTTGAAACTTCAGAAATATCACACACCAGCGAAAGATAACCATTCTGTACCAGTTCCTTAAACATTTCTAATGGGTTTCCAATATCCGCATCTTCCATGTCATTTCTTTTTTCATCAGCTTTATCCTTTTTGGCTTCTGTTTTATCATTTTTCTCAGATTTATTTCCATCTTTATCCGAATTTTCAATTTCTTTTTTTTCTTGCTTTTCCTCACTCCCATTTTCATTCTTATCACCATATTTTTCCTTATATTTTCCCGTTTCATAACTGTCTGCATCATCAAGTTTTTTATAAACTTCCTTTTCATCATATGTGCCATCCTCAGAATGTTTATTTTTTATCTTGTCTGCAATTTCATCGACAGTATCATTCACAAGACACGCCTTTATCTGCCTGTCCCAATTATCACCATCTTTAAATCCCTGACTTTTTTCAGTCTTTACAGCTATATTTTTTATTTTATATATGTCCGTATATGTCAATAACGCATTTTCCGGCTTTACGCAAAGATTTTTTTTAACAATTTCCCTAAATTCCTGACACATATCATCGTAATCAAGCCCATTATAACCACCATATCCAAACAAGCCATACTCCTTATAAAGTTCCAGATTGTAATCACCAAACAAGGTCTTTTCTGCACTAAGCGATGCATTTTTCATATAGCCTGTTGAAGATATGATTCTTGTATTTTCAAATATAGCAAGTATAAGACTTAATATAATCATAAAAATAAAGGTCATAAAAACGGTTATGCTTCCCTGTGCTGTTAATTTTTTCTTATTCATCAAGTTCAATATCTTCATTTATCGTTTCCGAATCCTCATTTATATTTGAAAATGCACTGCTTACAATACCCGTTATCTGTTTTCTAAATATAACCACCAGCATTATAAGCACTACAAGAATAAGAATAATCTCAACCACACCTATTCCATCTTCCTCATAAATCAAATCTCTTAAATCGTTCTTTCTTATCATAATTTTTTCCTCTCTTTCTCTACAATGTACTCTCGTCATCTCCTTAAAACGAGTCATTTCGACTAGATTTCCAATATACTGTTTCCATTTTCTTGTCGCACACACCGTGTACGCATACATACTTTGTATGTATTGCGAAAATGTCATTGTATCTCAAAAATTCATCTCAAAATTCTTCGTCCAGAAGATTTTGAGAGTACATTACATACCTGCAAAAGCAGCGTACATTATTATTGCAAATATTATCACCATCATTATCATCATGGGAAGAAGAAGCTTTGTTCCTGCTTCCTCTCCAAGTATTTTGACATTCTCCTTTCTCTCGTTAAATACATCTGCGGATTCATACTCCAAAATCCTTATCAGGTCTGCGGTTCCTTTTTTCATATTTTGCACAAGTAATGTGCAAAACTTCATATAGCTTAAAAGTCCTATCCTCCTCCCGAACAGCTCATATGCCTTTTCTTCACTAAGTCCATTTTCCATCTGCCTTCTTGTCAGAAGCATTTCTTCTATAAGATAATAATTATCCCGATAATTCTTACTCAAATAATTTTTATCAGTATAATTATTAGCTTTTGATTTCTCACCCTCTGTTTCCGTTATACGAATCCACGCATTTTTTACCGGTAATCCTGCATTTACCAGCAATACAAACTTTTCTATCATCTCAGGATATGCAAGTTTTAACTGCTTTTCCCTGTCTGACACTTTACTTTTTGTCATGCTTTCAAGTAAATATGGAACAACAATAAGCATAACTGCCATAATTGCCGTAAGTTTCCACAAAGGCTCATATCTATTTATGCCATATTTGATTTTTTTCCCTGCGACTTTTTCAGGAAGTTTAAAATATCTCAGACTTTTTGTTTTTTCCATAGCATCTGAAAGAAGTTTATCCAA
>ERZ779865.2335-NODE-2335-length-12044-cov-4.172158_pt1 | contig 12044 bp, 17 predicted proteins | sample MGYA00433088_ERZ779865 | MGnify/ENA primary metagenome ERZ779865 (study PRJEB29588, sample SAMEA2151703) | human gut metagenome | biome: human gut; feature: human-associated habitat; material: faeces | place: Denmark | collected 2008/2010 ... | reverse complement strand
TCTGCGTGCTTCCCTGCATTGCTGCCCCGACCTTATCCACCAGTGCCGACAGTGCGTTGCCTGCGCCACCGTTCTGGCTCTCTGCGAGAATGCCTTTTAGGATGGTCGTCATTTTCTCCCATAACTGGGAAAGAGGCACGATTGCTTCTGGTCCTGCTTCTCCGCCCGCCATTAAATTTCCGCTTTCCGGATTGATTCCGAATGCAGTAGGCTGCGTCATAATACCACCATTTTTGTACCATTCGATTGAGAACTTAGGCAGTGAGCCTTTTCCTGCGATACCGTATGGTGCTTGTCCTCCACTTACACTGATGTGTGGGAGGTTGAGGTGCGGCAGTGACCACTTGAAGTTAAATGCTCCCTTGATTTTGTCCAGTGCTCCGGTTACCACGCTTTTCGCTGCTTCCAGTTTGTCACTGAATGCCTGCTTGATATTCCCAAGGACATTCGTGACGGCTGTTTGGGCTGCGTTCAGTTTGTTTGTGAATGCACTTGTAATGGAGGATAATTTTCCTCCCGTCAATGTATCCACGGTGCTCATCACACTGGAGAAGGTGCTTTGTACTCCTGCCATTGCTCCTGCGACCACTCCCTTAATGCCTCCACCTGCGCTGTCATACGCAGATTTCATGGCATCGAGTTTTGCCCCTACATTTGCTCTGGCTGTTTCCATGAGGTTTCCGGCTGTGTCTTTGACATTGTTGAATGCTTCCGAAACGCTCGCCTTTACCTCGCCCATCTTGGATGTGAACTTATCCTTGATGGCTGATAACTTTCCGCCTGTCAGATTGTCTATGAATGTGTATCCGGCTGTGTAATATCCTTTGACACCCTCGACCGCTGCGGCTGCTACACCCTTGATTCCGCCACCGTGTTGCTCGTATGCGGTTTTCATGTTGTTCAGCTTTTCGCTTACAGTGTCCTTGGCTGCCTGTAATACTGTACCTGCCGTCTGCTTCACATTGTTCCAACATTCGGACGCTTTTTCTTTAATTGCCGTCAGCTTTCCGCCTGTGGCTGTGTCTATGGCATTAAATGCTCCGGTTACTACACCCTTCAGTGCGTTCAAAGGAGCGAGTGCCAACGATTTCAGCGCATTAAATGCTCCGAGGAAGATGTTTTTCAGTCCATCCAGTGCCCTGCTCCAGTCTCCGGTAAATACCCCGGCTACGAAGTCAATGATTCCCTGGAATACCTGTTTCACTCCGTCAATTACTCCCTTGACGGTTGTCCACCATCCATCAAATACACCCTTGATAAATTCGAAGGCTACCGGGAATTTATCTTTGAAGCCGTCCACCGCATTGCAGACCGCATCTTTCAATGCGGAGAACTTTGCGGAGATCCACTCTCCGAGTTGCCCTGCCTTTTCCTTTACCGTATCCCAGTTTTTATACAGTAATACACCGATAGCGATTACTGCTCCGATTGCCAGAATTACTAAGCCAATCGGACTGGTTAAGAATGTAAACGCTGCACCCAGTGCGGTCGTTACCGCTGTTGCCGCCGTGCAGACCACGTTCCATGCGGTTGTGGCTGCTGTTTGTGCCCATGTTGCTGCTGTGGACGCTGCTTTCACGATTGCGTCCTTGGCATATAGTGCGTTCAGATACAATGTTTCCGCTTTATCCTTTATCTTGGCTACCCGAAGCAGTGTCATTGCCTTGGTAACCTTTGCGATTTCTATCGCTGTTTTCGCAAGTTTAAATCCTGCGATGGCTGTCGCCAGTGTGGTCACGGTAGGTATAAAACCTTTCCATTCCACGAATTTGTCGAGTACATTTGCCGCTGCTCCCAGTATATCCAAGAGTGCCCCGACCAGTGCCGGAAGTCCTCCGCTTACCAGACTGCTTGCATCATCACTTGCGCCCCCGAAGGCTTCCGAGAATTTCTGCTGCACATCTGATAATAAATCCATGATTGCCTGTAGCTGTGGCTCATGCTCTGCGATTGTATCTTTTAATCCGCCCAGTGTTGCTTCGGCGGTGCTTCCTATCCATCCAATGAATGACTGGAAATCATCCCACAGGTTCTGGATCACTCCAAGGAATGTCTGTACGCTTCCGGGCAGTTCCACACCGAAATCTTCCGACAGTGTTGACGAGAATGCTTCGGAGAAACTCTGACCGTCCACTATCTTTCCGACAAAATCCAGAACACCGCCTGCCATCTGACCGACTCCGTTCATGAATTCTTGGATTGGTAGTTTCTGAATGAGTTCGCTGAACCCTGCCGTAATATCCGGGATTTTCAATGCCACCGCATCTATGATCTGCATCGCATACGGTCCGAAGTCCTCTACCATGCTTATCTTTAGGTCGCTGATTGCCGACTGGAATCGTGCCAGTGCGCCTTGTAATGTTCCGGTCGCTGTTGCATCCATTGCATCCAGTGCGCCAGTCGAATTGTCGATTGCTCCGGCGAGTTCATCCCATGCTGATGCAGAGCCGTTTACTCCCTCTTTTACTCCGTCCAGTAAGTAACCAAACTGTGAGTAGTAGTTCGTTCCGGCAATTGCTGACATATAGGAGTTTTTCTGCTCCTGCGTCATTCCTGCCATTGCACCGTTTAAGTCCACGAGGATATCCCTCATGTTCCTCATTTCCCCGGAACTGTCGTAAACTGCGACACCTAAATCCTTGAATGCCTTTTGCGCTACATCCTTGGTGCTGATTCGTACAAGCATTGAGTTCAATGCTGTACCTGCTTCACTGCCCTTGATACCGTTGTTCGCCAAGATTCCGAGTGCTGTGGAGGTTTCCTTGTAGTTCATACCTGCGGCTCTGGCTGCACCACCGCATCCGATGAATGCATCCATAAGGTCTGCCGCCGTGGTATTCGCCTTGTTGTTGGTCGTTACGATAACATCGAGGTATCCCTGTAAGTCATCTATTCCAACTCCCATGGCACTCATGGAGTCTGTTACCTGGTCACTGGTGGTAGCAAGGTCTGCCTGCGTTGCTTCTGCGAGTTTAAGCACTGGTGTTAAGGCTGCGGTACTTTCTTCCACATTCCATCCCGCCAGTGCCATATATCCCAAGGCATCGGCCGCCTCCGAAGCCGTGAAGGTTGTCGCTTTACCTGCTTCTCTGGCCGCAGCAGACAGTTTCGCATAATCGTCCGCAGATGCCCCTGCGATAGCAGAGGTGTTTGCCATTGCCTGTTCAAATTCCGCATACTCATCAACCGCACCGGATATGAAGTCTCCGACCTTAACGGCTGCGAATGCTGCGGCCGCCACTGCTGCGGCTTTCTTAGCAACGCTCGCTATTTTGTTTAATCCGTCCTCGGTTACTCCGAGACTTTGCTTGAAAGAGTTTTCGACCTTGCCTGCGATTTTAATGGCGAGTTCCTGCTCTTTGCTGCTGCTTGCCAATGTCTGCCACCTCCTCGGCTATTTCCCGCAATTCAAAAACGGACAGAGATAGAAAGAAATCTATCCCGGTCCGTAATGTCATTGATAACTGTATTGCGAGTTTCCGGAGGTTTGCACCGTCAGTTGGACTTATTCCGCTCCGTAGAAAAAAGCTGTCACACGGTTCTTGACCTTGACTGCTTCCTTCGGGTGTAATCCCTTGAAAAATTCCACCGGAAGTTTGGTTGCCTTGGCGGCGATGATGCACGCATACTCCAAGGACATTTCCGGGAGGAATGTGAATGATCCGGTTCTGTCCAGAATCTTATTTGCTGCGATCATGTCCGCTGCTGTCAGATTGTCCAGTCCGCTCAGATCGATTTTGTCATAGGTTTCGCCCTCGAATGTGTACGGCTTATTAAAAACTACCGTATACTCGTTCTCGATCACTTCTCCGTCTTTGTCCAATACCTCTACTGCTACCTCTGTTTTCTTTGCTTCTTTTTCCATCTTGCTCGTCCTCCTTGATTAACACTGCTTTCTGATTTTTGCCAGTAAGTCCACACCGTTGACTTTGTAGACATTGTTGAGCTTATCAAGTTCGATTCTCTGCTTTCCGTCCAACTCAATCATGATATATGTGATCTCCACTGTCACTGCTGCGTCCATCGCTCCGCCCTGCTTCACGGTGCCGCCTGTGAGTTTCTTCTGTCGTCCACGTACAACTACTCTCATTCCCTTATAGTCAATACCGCCTGTGCTCTTGACTGTGAACTGCTCACTGGCTCTGAGTGTCAGATTCAGTGAAGTTGCCGGGGACATGAGTTTGAATGCGTCCTCATCGAGGATGCGGAACGGAATCTCCAGTTCCATGCTTCCGAACTGTCCGATGATTACTTCCTCGATTTCTCCAAGGATACCGGGACCGCTCAGTGTCTCGGTCATTCCCTCGAAGTCCGGCAGGGAGATTTCCCCTGTCAGACCCACGAGTGCTGTTCCGTTGTTGTAAAGGTTGAAGTTATTAATAACTCCGGGAATACCTAATGCGCCCATTCTTATTCACCTCCGTTTAATGCTGCGGATAACATATCCGGGTCAAATTCCAAAATGTTGAGGATATCCTCTGCAGGTACATACGGTGCGAGGTACTGGTGGAACTGGATCTTGCCGTTGAGGATGTCCGTTACCGGGTTTTCGTCCTCGCTGAATTCAATTCTCGCCCCTGCACACTTGCCCTGTGATACATAGGAGTTTCCTCTGATGTTCTCGCTGTCTACGATGGACTCGATGAGACGGTAGTTGCCCGGTTCATCGACCTTCTGCTTGTAGGTCAGAATGAAGCTGTTGCCCCACCATGAGAAAAATCTACGGCAGCAGAACCATCTGTCTTTCGGGTCTGTATTCGCCGGATAGCACGCTGTGTTGTTGCCCCATGACTTCCATCCGGAATCATTGATTGCGGTAATGATTCCCTGTCCGTTTAAGAGGCGGAAGCCAAGCAGGAAGCAAACCGCTCCAGTATTTGAGGAGGCGACACCAGTATGAGCATGATGGAGCTGTTATCCCAAATGAGGGAGAGAGCCAGGGCGAAAAAAGAAAAGAAGAAAAGCCTGCCATGGTTCTGTATCATCATTTCGGATAAATGCAAAGAACCGGATAAGCCTTGCACTGAGTGCGGGGTTTATCTGGAGCACAAAGATGAAATCGAAAAGGAGATGGAAAACATGATCATCAAAGTAATACCGAAACCGGAACACGGAAAAGAAGCAGCACTGATTACTGATAAGACAGGCAAATATGTACGAGCCGTCACGATGGCAGGCGACCTCGCAGAGGAAGTCGCAAAAGGAAATATGTACTTCAATGCCATAGAGAAAGACGGAAAACTCCACATCACAGGGAGAGTGTCCGCCAGATTTTAAGGAGGCAGACGATGACAGCAAAGAACGCAGAAGGGTATCCAGACCCAACAGCAGAGGAAGCAATCCGCCATGTAATGCGTGGCGGAAAACTGGATTATACCTCCTTCAGAACCTACGAGGAACTGCAGGACTACACCATAAAGCATAACAAGGGTATAAACACCAGAGAAGCAGCCGACAAATTCATCCGGGAGAAGATGCCAAAGGAAAGCTACTTCCAGAAGAAAATCCTCGACTGGATAAAGGATAACGCACCAAATGCCATCGCATGGAAAGAAGCAGCCGGCCCGTACTCCAGACAGGGAATCCCAGACATTACCTGCATCATCAATGGCAGGTATTACGGATTCGAGGTCAAGCGGCCATTTATTGGGGTGCTGAGTAAGATGCAGGAGCAGACGATAAAGCAGATCCGCAGAGCAGGTGGCAGAGCATGGGTAGTCACTTCGGAAAAGGAAGTAGCAGAAATCCTGCTGCCGGAACTGACACAAAAATAGCAAGGGAGCAAACAGAATGAGAGTAGCAATCGAACCGAGAAAAGCAACTGACCATGGCGGATATTACTGTATGCCGCTGAAGGTAAATGTGCCGACAGGACGCAAGGACTGGAAGCTGACCAAGTGCCCGGAGTGCGGTGCACAGTGTTGGGAACTGCCACTGGCAGAAGTAGCCAAGGCGCAGGGAGCAAAAGGACTCTGCACCATGTGCGCTTTAAAGAAGGGAGTGAGCGGAAGATGAGAGTAAAAATAAAGCCAGTCAATGATATGGCGGTGTCTGATGAACACCTCAACATCATAATCCTCAAAAAGCCAAAGCGCAGATATAGACAGATTATCAAGGCATATTACAGAAGAATGCAGAAGAAGGAAGTGAAAGAATCGTGAAAGCAATAACAGTATGGCAACCATGGGCAACGCTATTGGCGACTGGGCAGAAACATAACGAAACACGGTCATGGAAAACAAGCTATCGTGGAGAAATCCTCATCCACGCAGCCAAAACAGATCACAGTGGAATCCTGCTACATATCCCGATGGAAGAATTGAAGCACTTCCAGGACGCAGGTGTAGTAAATAAACTACCGACAGGAACAATCATCGGGAAAGCAAATCTCGTGGATTGTTTCCAGATCGATGAAGCCTATCGAAGAAAACTGCAAAGAGAGAATCCGTCAGAGTTAGCATTCGGAGATTATACCATCGGCAGATACGCATGGGTAATGGCAGATGCAATATTATTCAACAAGCCAATTCCGGCAAAGGGAAAGCAAGGGCTGTGGAACTGGGAAGGAGGGATACAGGATGGACAATGAGAATAAGTGCTGCGGCACCTGCTACTGGCACAAAAAATGCTGTGGAGAGTTTCAATGTTTCAATGAGAGTGCAGAAGGCTTTGCAATAGAAACGGCATACGATGACGGCAAGGATTGTGAAGAATGGGAGGAGCGATGATGGAGCAGAAACCATTGACAATCGAGGAATTGAAGGAAATGGCAGGACAGCCAGTGTGGTGTCCGGATGAGGAAGCATACGGAATTGTGATGTGCGACAAAATCGGGCAATGGGCAGGAATTCCGTTCTTGCACGGAGTATGGTACGGGGATGGCAATGGCTGCGGTGTGGAATTTAATCATAATATCATCAAGAGAAGGCTGAGATGCTACAGAACGATTTCAGTTTTTCTTCATCGTTTGGATTGCTCTCGTTATCCATTCGCACCACCCTTTCTTTCTCCGAACACCTAATGTCTATCTGCTCTGCGTTGCTGATTGCTTTTCGGATCTTCTCGGCCGCTTCCTCTTTGCCATACTTCATATAAACTTCCGATGGGTCCTTGCATCCGAGTGTCCGACAGCTCCATTTGTATACTTCTCCTACGAACTTTCCTTCCCGGAGTGCCCTTGTGACTTTGGCGAGGAATGCTTCCCCGCCTTTGTCCGGCTCTACATGGATGTAAAGTTTCAAATCCTGCAGGACTCCTGCCCAGTCTGCCCGCATCATGGACGCTCCCGGTATTCCGAGTGTGCTGATTCCCATGTACCACATGGACTGGGAATCGCTCTCGCCCTCGACCAGTACTGCATATCCGATATTCCTTATGGCTTCTATCTTCCATAATCCATACATACACAGCCTGTCTGTCTTTCCATATTCCCACCGGAACTGCTTTCCGCCGTATCTCTTACGGTGCAGTGCCAGATTTCTTTCTGCATCAAAGTATGGTATGTATAAATACTGGACTCCGTTTCGGTCTTTCTTTGTCTGCAGGCAGCATTGCTCTTTCAGCCAGTCCTCTGGGAGACGCTTCTCGAATGAATACTGGGACACGGTGTAGTGATCCAGTCCTGGTTTCTTCTCTTTTGGTTTCTCCTGCGGCTCATTCAATGCTCCATACTTTTCCAGTATCTGCTTATAGGCTTCCTTGGTATCCAGTCCATTCAGCTTTGCATAAAATGTGACGAAGTTTCCGCCCTCATCCTCTGCGAAGCAGTGCCACATTCCGGTCTTTAAGTCTACCGAGAATGAATTTGCACGGTCGTCATGGAACGGACACAGACCTGTGAGGTTGTCGCCTGTGATCTTGTGCTTTTTGATAACGGAGCAGTATTCAGTTTTATAATCTACCAGACGGTCTAAATCGACCTCCGCTGCCTGCTGCATATTATCGCTCCAATCTACTAAGTATTACCTGTTCCAGTCCAAGTCTTGTGAAATTGATTGACTTGCCCTGCATCATGAGTTTGTTCGTCATGTAGTCGATTTCCTCATTCATTCCCTCGCTGATCACATTATCCACGGTCACTACGAGGAATTCCTTGCACTGCATCATCAGACGCTTGCCTGCTTCCATTCCGAAGTATCTTTCCTCGGCGATGGAGTCATCCATAAAACGTGGGAAGTAAAGGTGTGGTGCAATCGGTATCTTTCCTTCGCTGACTACCTTGCTTGCTGCCCACTTCGCCACTTTGATATTTTCTTCCAGTTCCTCTCTGGTATCTGCCCTGTATCTGCTGCAGATATAGCACATCGGCATGAGTGCCGGATTTCTATTCTGTAACTCTCCCGGATAGCACTGTCCTGCGTACTTCCATGGTGAGTATCTGTTCTCTTTGTATATGGTGTCATAGATTGGCAGGTTGCCTACGATGTCTGCGACCTCGCCCATCTGGATCATAGTATCCGTCTGGTTGCCCGCATTCTCCCTAAAGTTGTAAACCATAGCCGCTTCCACGATGTCTCCCGGCATTAAGCATTCATCATCGTATCTGCCGGTCCAGTTATCAAATAATATCTGCATACTGTGCCTCCTTTGGATAATGCCAGGAGCGTTTCCGCTCCCGGCTTAGTCTGCCTTAGTTGAACGGCAGGTTTGCGTCTCCGTCTACGCTCTGGAAGTCTGCTGCATCCACGGCAGCTCCGGTGTTGTAGTCTGCTTCGTCAATATCCGGGATATTGTCCGCCTGTGCCTTGATCATCTCTACCATTGCCTTTGTTTCGGCTCTCTGTTCGTCCGTCAGCTTACTCACAAATGCGAAGGCTGCTCTGGAGTACGTGATGCCGTCTGCTGACTTTTCCTTCTTCAGCGTGATCTTGGTTACGGCATCGTAGCAGCGGAGTCCTTTGAGGAGGATTCGCTTGCCGATGTAATCTCTGATGTATTTCAGAGAGGTTGGCGGTAAAGCGAGGATAATCGGTACAGGGTTGCCTTCCTGCAGGATGTAACATCTGTGAATGTTCTTGCAGGCTTTTCCAGATCCGTTCTTTCCGCTTCCGAACTGGTTATGCGGACACTTGCTGCAATCATGGATTTCCCCAGTCTCACGCTCCACTCCCTGCTTTCCGTCATGGCTTGAGCAGTCCGGCTGAACATTGCCGCCCGCGTATTCCTCTTTCCAGTATGCGTTTACCGGATGATGATGGTACTGTTGTTCCGGTGCTGTTCGGTCTGGCCGCTTTCTTTCCGCCCCTGCCTTGCTGCCACGGTGGGTCCGTGTAGAGGATGTCGTATTTTTCTTCTGCGTTGAAAATATCAATCTTCATAGCCATCCCTCATTTCCAACCCAAGTTTTACATAGTGAAATTTCATTTTATCCATGGTTTCTTCCACTTCCTTTTTTGAGATTGCACCAATTGATTCCATGAGTTGGAGATCGTGTTAGGCTTCCCTGTATGCTTTATTCAGTTGCCATAATCTTTTGTTATTGGTAGAACTGACTTTCTGAATACAATTCAGTTTTACCGTTTCCACGCTCTTTGTATTTACTGTCTTTGCATCAAGTGCTGCCATTGTTGCTCCTCCTGTAAAGTTTGTATTTTATGCTCGATTCCGAGCGGTTCATCATTTCTGCGATTTCCCTTATGGAATATCCTTCGTGTCTGAGGTGCTGCATCCTTCGGACTTCCGTTCCTGTCCAGTTGTATCTGCGTGATATATCATTTTTTCTTTTTTCCTTGTACCAGTCGTAGCGCATGAACATTGTGTCGTCTGTTACCCTGGCTGCGTTCCAGTCCTCTGGGTGCTCTCTCATGTATTTGATGATATCTTCCTGTCGGTACATCACGTATGGTCGCTTCCGGTAGCTTTTCAGACCTTTTCTCTCCCAGTACTGCAGGGTTCGGTTTTCTATTCCAAGGATCTTCGACACGGTGTTTCTGGTGAGCATATCTGTGTTCGCCATGTATCCGCCTATCCCGATGCGCTGTCTCTTTAGAAACACCGCCTCCTTGGTTCGGTTCAGCCGTCTTGCCACTGTTTCCAGTGGGTACTTCTCTGTCAGTTCTTCCAGGAGGACAAGTTCTTCATCTGTCCATTTGCGTCCACCCATTAGAAATAATCCCTCCATGTATCTACGACTGTTTTTGCCAGATCCTCTTTCTTCGCCAGTGCTTTCAGCACCACTTCGTCTATCGTTCCCTCTGTGATGAGGTGGATATAAGTGCAGGCATTCTTCTGCCCGATACGGTGGATTCTGGCAAGGCTCTGACTATATGCTGCATAGTTGAAGTTGACCGAATAATACACACAGGTGTCTGCGGCCGTGAGTGTGATTCCCAGTCCTGCAGTATCGATCTGTGCGAGGAATACCATTGTTTCCGGGCTCGTCTGGAAATCCTTGACGATGTCGCCCCTGTCCTCCAGTTTCACATCTCCATAGATTTCTCCGTAGCGGAGTTTCTTCTTTTTCAGCATCTGCCCGATGATGTCTATCTCCGGTCTGAAGCGTGCGAAGATTACCAGTTTCTTTCCTGCGTCCACCACATAATCGTCCACGATTTCTTCCAGTGCGTTCAGTTTGCCCTTGCTGACCAGTTCCGGCTTTTCCTCGCCGTCTGCCACTAAAAATCCGCCAGTGAATTGCTGAAGGCGAAGCAGCTTTGTCAGCACGGTCGTTGCGCTGATCTGCCCACCGCTTTCCAGTTCTGCGAAACTCTCACGCTTGATGCGGTCGTAGATGTTCTTTTCCTTCGCCGACATCGTTATGTATCTCTGCAGGAATGTCTGCTCCGGCAGGTCGAGTGCTTCGTCCTTGGTCACTCGGTATGCGATGGAGTGCTCTTTCTGGATTAACTGGTCGAGGTCTTTGTATCCCACGATCTGGTGTCTGTTAAATCCACCCATGATGGCATATCTGTTTCGGAACTGATAGAAGTTCGTTCCGAAGATTGTCGGGTCAAGGAAGCGGTACTGGCTATACAGGTCGATTGCATTATTCTGTACCGGAGTTCCGGACAGGATAAGTTTGTACTTTGCCTGGTCGCCCAGTTTGTGCATTGCCTTGGACTGCTCTGCATCGTGGCTCTTGATTCTCTGGCTCTCATCGCAGATGATCATGTCTGCGTTCCATTCGTACAGTGCGTCAAAGATGCCTTCTCTCCATGTGGATTCGTAATTGATAACGGCTACCTTTAATGCCTTGAATGGAAAGTTGTCGAGATCGTTTAACAGCTTCAGCCTGCGGTTCTTGTCTCCGAGCAGTACCTTGATGTTTGCCTTGAAGTCTGCAAATTCTGCGAAGTCCTTGGGCCATACGGAGCAGACGGAGGTCGGTGCTACCACCAGTACCTTTTCCACCTTACCCATCTGGTAAGCCGTGCCTGCTATCATGATTGCTGTTAGCGTCTTTCCGCATCCCATTTCAAAAAGCAGACCGAAGCCTTTATGCGTTTCTGCCATTGGTTTTTACCTCCTTCCTGTGATTTTCTTTTGCTTTGCGGTGCTCCAAATCTCGCACCATCCTGTTCCAACCTGCCTCCTGCTGCTTGGTTGCTGCGGGGTTGCGACAGGATATGTAATCTCTGTTATTTCTGCTCATCTGCATCCTCCTCGCTTAGTATCATGGCAATGCCTTCCATCACAAACATTGCACACGGAAGTGCTATGCCGTTGCCCCACATCTTATATTTGGCTGAGTCGCTCTCCGGGTCTTTCAGCCATTTGCAGATCTGGTTGTCTGTCTTTTCCTTTTTGCTCTCGCCCATGGCTTCCATCTGCGTTCGGAACACCTCTCGCCAGTGATCGATATCTTCCTGTGTTGGTTCTGGTATCCCCAGTTCCTCTGCCCAGTTATCTGGGAAACCTTGCAGTCTGCAGCATTCCAATGGTGTGAGCCTGCGGATGATGTACTCCCAGAGAATGAGGTCGGTGCTGTCCTTATAATCCCTGCGTTTCAGACAGGAGGCTTTCTCCGATTCCTCATATTCCCCGATTGCTTGTTGTGCGAAGCAGGCTACTCCGTGCCTGTCTGCGGCCGTGAGTGGGTTGGCAGG
>ERZ779865.2333-NODE-2333-length-12067-cov-3.949883_pt1 | contig 12067 bp, 13 predicted proteins | sample MGYA00433088_ERZ779865 | MGnify/ENA primary metagenome ERZ779865 (study PRJEB29588, sample SAMEA2151703) | human gut metagenome | biome: human gut; feature: human-associated habitat; material: faeces | place: Denmark | collected 2008/2010 ... | reverse complement strand
CTGGCGGTCTATCTCTTGTTTTCGGTTGCTTGCTTCCTTACCGTACATGAGCATTAACTTCCGGATCGTATTCCCGAAGCACTTTCAGCCCGTGAGCCTGACAGATTTCATCGCTTGCCCGACGCAGATCGGCAAGAAAAAATTTATTGTAATGCAGTTTCCGACCGTCATCAAGGTCATAGGCGCATACGACAATGTGATTGTGAAGATGTTCGCGGTCGATATGCGTGGCGACGATTGCTTCACGGTTGCCGAAGCTTTTGACAAGCTCCATTCCGATTTCGTTGACCTCCTGCGGAGAAATATTTTCTCCGGGCATAAAGGATTGCACAAAATGATAGAAACGAACGCCGCCCGCCGCATGACCGAACACCTTTTGAGTGGCGAGAAATGATTCGTTTGCAATCTCGGGGATGCAGTTGTAGCCGGAAATATACGCAAGCTGTTCGCCTTCATCAAAGGTTTTTGACGGCTGCATACAGTAATCTAGTACACCTTTCTGTGCGCTCGGCGTCTGTACTTTTTCCGGAATGCTTTCAACAACCGCCATGATTTTGTCCTCCGAGTGCTGCAAGAATTTTTCTGTAAACCGAAAGAAGCTGTGAAAGATCGGCAGAAGAAAAACGATTCTGATGTGCCAGCCGTGCGAGCTGATTGAGATTGTTGCCCTGATATTTCAGTTCACGGTTCAACTCCCGCAGCTCTTCCGTGACGATAATCTTGCCGTCACGGCACATTTTGAGAATGAAATCCCGCATGGAAGGTGAGACGGCTTCGTACATTTTCTTTTGCAACTCCATTTTTTCTTCCGCTGTGAGGCGGATGGTCAGGGTTTCTGTTTGTTTTCTGCTCAACTGTTTCTCCTTTCGCACATGTTTTTTGCTGTTGCTTCTTTAATCCGTTTCTTTTGGCTTACCTTTTCTTTTCGCAAAGAAAAGGTAAGTGGGAGCGGCAATGCCACCGGGCTTCTGCCCGATTGTGTGCGGGAAGTGCGCCGCCGGTAGGCGGTGGACATCCACGCGCTATGCTTGCCCCAGCCCCGGACGCAGAGCGCCGGGAATAAGTGCAGAAGAGAAACTGCGACTTCGCCTATATAACCTATTGTTCTCTTCTGCATATAAGATATATGGTTAAGACTTCTTGTTAGCACCACTATTTCAGGTACCACCCGGTCACATTTTCAGCCGATACACATTGGAGCCGTAATCGCCCGCATTAGTGTATCGGTGAAATTTTTCAATCAGGTCTTTTTCGAGAAGAGATTTAATTGCCTTGTCCACGGTTTCCTCTTTCCTGATTCCGCACCCGTTTGCGATATCTCTCCGGGAAGGAAAAGCCACATTGCTTTCCCGGTTCATACGACGACAAAGAAAACAATAGACGGCGATGTCCCGCGGTTTCAGATCGTATTCAAAGATTCTGTTGTCAACCATAAAGAAGTTTTTTCGCTTGCCCGCCATATTGTTCTCCTTTCTCGTTGTGTATTTGATATTATACTACAAAAATATTGTATTGTCAATAGCCACACACAAAATAATTGTATTTGTTCTTGACAACTACAATGAGATGTGGTATACTGTATGCGTAATAAAATTCGGAGGAATTCTGCATGAGCGTAATAGGCGAACAGATTAAAAAATACAGAGGTATCCGCGGCATGACGCAGCAGGAGATTGCCGATGCGCTTGGCGAAAGCTCCGGTAGGGTGATATACAATTGGGAAAAAGGAATCGGTCGCCCCGACTGTGACAAACTGGCGAAGCTCTGTGACCTCCTCGGTGTGTCCGCAGACGAAATGATTGGTTGCAGATCGATGTCGGAACGCCCGACGGCTGCCGAATGGGAGACGATAAAAAAATACCGCGTCCTTGACGAACACGGTAAAGAAATTGTGGATTATCTGATCGACAGCGAGTACAGGCGAGTATCTGCGACCGGCAGAAAAGCCAAGTGCCGTATGCTGAGAATGGATTATTACACGCTTCCGGCTTCGGCAGGCACGGGCAATATCCTTGACAGCGAGCTTGCCGAGGAGATTCTTGTTCCCGAATCCAAGGAAGCGGAGAAGGCGGACTTCGTGATTTCGGTCGGCGGCGACAGCATGGAGCCGACCTACCATGACGGAGACAAGGTATTTGTTGAAAAATGCGACTCAGTCGATGTCGGCGAGGTCGGCATTTTCGTTGTCAATGGCGATGTCTTCATCAAGGAGCGCGGGAACGGCTGTCTGATCTCGCATAACGAAAAGTATAAGCCCATACGCCTCTCCGAGCATGACAGTGTGTTCTGCTGCGGAAGAGTTGTGGGGAGAGTATAAAAATCAAAGAGGTGACCTTTCCAATTGTCCGGAAAGATTACCTTTTTGATTTTTTACAGAAATGTGCGGAATCGGTGTAACGATTACAATCCTTGGGTCATGCTTGGAGTAAAATTAAATTGTTAAAAAGCCGTTGATAAACGCATCTGGAAATACGAAAGTCTTTTCTCCGATTTTGAACCGAACACGAATCTTCTTCTGCGCTTTGTCCATAAAGGCAACTGTTCCTTCCCCAAAGGTTTTGTGCCTGACGGTATCACCAACCTTGATGTCGGGAATTATTATCTCTTGCTTTGGCTTTTGAATAGGTACTGCTGCGGCATGACTCGGTACCGTCGGAGACGTGATTCCATATTTCTGCACCAATGTTTTTGGCGCAGGTGTTATGGGCTTGTCTTCAGTCAATTTTGAAACAATTTCCGATTCTTCCTCGGCGGAAGCAAGAAGTGCCGACTGCAGAGATAGCGTAGCCTGCTGATTTGCATACAAAGCGTTGTATTCATCACGGCGAAGAACGGTATCCCACCCGCCGATGTCCTCGCCTTCATGCATATCAATACCTGTGTAATTCAGACTTGAATTTTCATAACGGTGAAAACCGAATATGCCTTGATTCATCTTTTCGGGGTCGAAAAGTCCAATGTCGCAAAGCACATCAAAATCCTTTACCGAAAGACCTGTGACCTTTTTAAAAAGATCCGGTTCAAGCTGAGTGATAACATCCTTGATGGTCTGTTCACGGTAATCGGTCAGATACATAAATGACGGAATGCGTGCGGCAAGCTTGAGAAGATTCTCCTGTACCTGCTTGCGCAGAGATTTAATTTTCTTTTCTTCTTCCGTGATTTCTTTTCGCTCTTGTCCTTTTTGCCATCGTCCTCTTTTTTTGCTTTTTTGATGGCTTCACTCCGGTTGATAATCGTTTCTATTTCACGGTTCAAAGCACGGAAACCCTCGATTCTCATCAAAGCGTCGAGAGCGGCGGGGCTATCCTGCAAACGCTTCAGCGTATCATTGTCCACATGAACGAGCAAAGCCGTCTGCCAACGCTTGGCAAGCAGCATTGCGGATGTTCCGGCATATGTAATATCAAGCATATCCTGCGCTGAGATCACATTCATGGATGAGCCATCAAACGCAAGTACAGGCAGGAACTTCATAAATTCTGATATAAAAACGCTGTCTTTGATACAAACAGAAAAAGCCTTCTCCGGCACACAAGAGCTGAAAAAGGAATGAAATAAAGGGCTTTCGAGGTTCCGCTGTGTTTTACAGCAGAGCTTCGGAAGCCCTTTTTTCTGTTTATTCGATTGTCGCTGACCGGTTCCGTGGCCTCGGGAACTTACCCTTCAAAAACAGCGGTCGGAGGAATAATTAAAATGTGTGGAATAATTAAAAGATTTATTTCCTCGAATTCACAAACAAAGCTTGAAATCAAGCTTTGTTTGTGCTATAATACCGTTATAAATCAAAGGAGGTATTCACATGGTCCTTTCAATAACAAAAAGTGCTCGTCAATTCGGGTATGTGATCTGGTCAAGTAAGACTGACGCTTTGATGAAACAGCTAATCGGGAACCGATCTGAAGTTCCTGTTTCGTTTAATGGTCTTTCAATTGGAGTCAAATCTGTTGATTGGAAATACCATCGGATCTCAATAGGTTATAAGTTTACACGTGCATTACCAGAGACAGCGAAAGTGTATAAATTGAGCTTCTATGATAATGTCTTGGAGGTGGAAGCATCTAATGTCTAAAAAAGGAGCAAAATCGTACTTTAGTCCCGATATTTCTGATATTCCTTCAGGATGTGAAAAACGACTGATTGACACGGGAATGCTTCACTACGAGGCATCTGTTGCAGGTTATAATGAACGATATCACAGAGGGGAAACTTCTCATACAATCCATGTATGGTGGGCTCGCCGGCCACACAGTGCCATGCGCTCATTGGTATTTGCATCCTTAGCAAAAGACTCATCAGAAGATGCGTCTTCTGTTATGGCCTCTCTTGCAATGAATAACAATCACGACATCGAGGCTAAGGCAAAAAAGATTATAATGCAGGGGTATTCGGAATCTCCGAAGCTGCTTGATATGTTTGGCGGTGGCGGAACCATTCCCTTCGAGGCAAAAGATCTCGGTGCTGATACATATTCTATTGATGCCAATCAACTTTCAGTATTTATCCAACAGTGTAATATGGTCTTTGCTAATCAGGTTGATCTCGATAAGGCAAAAAGTATCGTCGCCAAATCGGGCAAGGATGTTTTATGCCGACTCAAATCTGATACAGAATGGCTATACCCACTAAGGCAATCAAGTGGAGAGAAGACTTTTGGATACATGTGGTCCTATAAAAAGAAGTGTGACCACTGCGGAAAAGAGTTCTATTTAATAAAGCGTCCTTGGCTTTCGACAAAAAAAGGAAAACGCCTTTCGTTTGTAAAAGAAGAAAGTCCTAACGGGGATATAATTGGTATTCAGAACATACCTGAGGATTCATATTATCCTGTGGCTTGGGGAAGAGGTACAGGAAAGTGCTCTTGCCCCTATTGCCATGAGCTTCAAGAAAAAATCACTGTTCCCGATTGTAATGACGCACTATTAGCTATCATAAACACAGAAAAAAGTGGTAAGTCCTTTTCACTTGCCCCGGAGAACGCCATACCTTCTATCTCAGCCATTGATGAAGAAGAAAAAAGAGTTCTTAATGAAATCCACTCTGAGCTTCCCAAAAGTGAGCTTCCAGTATGGTCCGGAATTGTTAACCCCGCATTGTATGGCATTAAAACTCATGCTGATTTCCTAAACCGCCGTCAGAGGATGGTTTTAGTCTATCTCATCAAAGAGTTGATTGAAGAGTATAACAGTCTCTCTGCGAACGATGAAATAATGGCTAAGTTCGTGATAGGCGTTTTGGCAAGCCTTATTGATCAAGTTGTTGATTGGAACTGCCGAATGTCAATGTGGATAGGAGGAAATGAACAAGTCGGAAGAGCTTTTTGTGGACCGGGCGTTGCAATGCTATGGGACTATACAGAAACCGACATGTTGCTTCACGGACCAGCAAATATTTGGGATAAACTGGACAGGATAATTAAAGGTGTATCGTCGTTCGAGCATTCTGATGGGAAGATAACCATTAAGCACGCTCATGCACAGGAGCTCCCGTTTGATGACAATATGTTTGATGCCATCGTGACAGACCCTCCTTATTATGATAATATTTATTACTCTATTTTGGCAGACTTTTTCTACGCTTGGAAGCGTATTCTGCTAAAGCATATAGCTCCGGACCTGTTTTCGGAAGAGATAACCGACACAGAATACGAGCTTGTAGCATCATCTCGACGTCAGGGAAAAGGCAGTAACGCTCATGAATCATACTGTATTGAGCTTAAACAAGCATTTAGAGAGGCCGCACGAGTAATAAAACCGGATGGTGTCTTTTCGTTCATTTACTCACATAGTTCCGTAAATGGCTGGGGTGCGATCATTCAATCCTACCGATCTTCGCCTTTCTGGATCACAAGTGTTCAGCCTTTGAGCATTGAAAGAAAAGGAAGACCTCGCTCCGTTATGTCGGAAGCAGTAAATACATGTATGGCTTTTGTCGCAAGAAAGAATACTGTTGAGCGGACTCCTATCACAATGTCAATGCTCCAAGAAAAAATGACGGACATTATAGAGTCCTTTGGCAAACAGCTAACCGAGCAATCAGGCTGGAACGGTGCCGATGCTGGTCTGGCAGTATTGGCTTATGCTGTTGGCTTAATAGCAAACGCAGAATGCGTAACTGATGCTGATTCAGATGCTGATGCACTCATACAAGTTGGTAAGGAGATAAAAAAGGTTTTCCCCGAATTTGCACTTAAAGTTCGAAGTTCTCTATGATCAAAAGAGGAGATAGAGCAAAGGCCCTACCTCCTCTTTTATTTTAATTCTGGTCTCTATAATACCGGAAGTCGTCTATGTGTTTAAGATAATCAAGAGCAGTGGCATTATCTCGCTTAACGATTTCGTTTGCCACATATTCTTTAATTTCTTCAATGCTTGTAAAACGATCAAGGTCTTCCCGCACGGCTGCGATGACGGAGTCGACAGTGTTCTGAACGATTCTCCGATATTCTGCTGCAGCAAGAAGTATTCTTCTATGGTAGTCTTTCATCTCAGAGAGATACTCTTCTTTTGATATTGAGAGAAGGTCACATAGAAAACCGGTTATATAGTCCCAATAGTTCTTTTTATTTCTGGAGGTAGTAACTTTATTATCCGCATAGTTCCACAATTTCAAAAGCTCTGAAATTGCAACACGATCTTTGTACTTCAAAAGCAGAGCCATTACCTCATAAGGAAGCATTACCACGGGAGTGTCATGGTTAGTGCACTCTTCGTAAACTTCACTATCGCTTTCCCATTCATGCAAGGAAGAGTATGTAACAAGGCCTCCAATCACGTGATTAGGTCCGCTCTCTTCAAGATTCTTAATCCAAAGGGCAACACTTGCCAGCTTAAGGAAGTCTTTAACATTTGGAGCCTTTTGGCTGCGTCCGAGCCTAAACACCTTGGCATCACATACTATTGAGGTACCATTATATTTTAATTCGACGTCTTCAGTGCCTGATTTCTTAGTTGGCAAGCGATATGTACCACCCATTCTTCGCCACCATTCTCCAACCATCAATTCAGTGAGTTTTGTAAATAGCTTCTCGCATTTCCCCATGCCAGAATATAAATCTGGAATAAAACAGCTAATGATTACCTCGCTGAAATCAGAATCGCTCAGACCTTTTATATTCTCTCTAACTTCATCTACAACGCTTTGAATATCTACCGCTGGACGATCCTCATCCGGATAAAGCGCATCGACAATTTTCTTGAAATAAAACACATTGTCTAAATACATTTTTACGTCTCCTTTGTCGTTGTTGGCCATGGTATTGTTTTTTCTTTTATAGTATGAAGTGTAGTCATGATATAATCTCCACTTTGTTGCGCTCGTTCCAAAATCAATTGAGTAATGCTGTCTACAACTATCACACTCAATGAAAGCATCGCCTTCTCTGTGTCCGGGTGTATAGTCCTGTTCTTCAACTATTCTGCCTTTACCACAGGGACAGGTATAAATCCGTCTAATTATGGTCCCGCTTCTTTCTTCAAAAAGTAATTGCAAAGGCCCGTTTGCTCTCACTTCTACACCCCCAGAATTATTTCTTTTATGGCTTACAGAAGATTTCATTCAGAAACAATTTAATGGAACTATCTCGCCGCTTTTCACAAGAGAGATACAGCCTGCCATCGCACAGCAGGTTCTTTTTTGTATCTCTTATTCAGTTATCGTTCCGTCCTTGATGTGGTAACTGATGCCTCGCTCGTTACAGAACGCTATTACCTCTGCAGCCCTGTCATTGAAGAACTGCTTGTGTTGCGTATAAGCAGTAACTTCGGCGCTGTAATTCATTCGACCAAATATGATCCGGTCGACGAAGCTCACTTCTTCCAGCAGCACCTGCAGATCCTGTCCAACGATGTTGGGTGTCGGGAACGGCTCAATGCTTACCCATGTTTTGCATCCGGCGTTGTGTAAAGCTCTTAGTGCTGCAAGCCGCTTTTTCCACGGTGCGGACCCCGGCTCCATACGCTTCCGAAACGCCTCATTCGTAGTAATCAATGTGATGCCATACTCGTTTTCTTTTGAGAACTCCGCCAGTTCAATCGGCAAAATCCCCTTTGTCAGGACAGAGCACTTTATCCCAGCTTCATTGAGCTTTTTTATCGACGCCAAGCTCATCTTCTGTATTTCGGGATACTGATACATAAACGGGTCCGTTGAAAAGCATAACTGCACAGATTGGATTTTATCCTTCAGCCGTGGGATTTCCTTATCCAGCAGCTCAAGCGTGTTTGACACCAGATAGGGCTCCAGCCACTCCTCGTAGGATTTGATCTGCCCGAAACGCTTCTTCATCATGAAAGCGTAACACGGGTATTTGCAGCCATGAGCGCAGCCCTGAATATGATTCATCGTATAGTCGCCATACTCTACACCGGTTTTATAGAGCATGGTTTTTCTTTCGATGTAACCTTTAACCTTCTTCATCGGATCAGCTCCTATCCACAAAACTTATGGTGCTTCGGCCCACGCTGGCACCGTGGTTTTGTTTCAGTTCATTCTTTATCTGAGGCCTGAATCCATCGGAAGGGAAAATTGGATGGTTATCCAGTAATGCCCATACATCGCTCATGGGAACATCGGACTGCCCATTAAATGACTTCTGCAGATACTCAGCAATATCTTTAATGTAAAAGCAGAACTCGTCGGCGTGAGTCTTCGGTGTGCCCATTCCCTCAAAATCCAGCATCAGCTGGTTTTCTAAGCCATGCGTATTCTTCGTGGAAGATTTACCTCCGAACGTCTGCCACGCACATTTCTTATACAGCTGGAATCCCTTCAGATTACTTGTGCAATGGATTAAATCGTATACGATTGCGTTCTTTTCATTAAAAAACGGAAAAGCAGCTATGTAGTATTGCCGGGAAGTCTTCCGACGAAGTGCTTTGATTATCTCCTCGATACGTTTTTCATAAGCGGTTTTATCACTCCCATAGGGGATGAGGTTCTCCAATTCTGTCAAGTAGGTCTGTTCATACTTGTTTCGTGTAGCATCTTTTTTAACCATTTTGACAGCTCTCATGGAATCCGAAACCATGTGGTTAATGATTATTTCACACCAATTGTTGATATACGGAAATAGTGCGTTCCAATCAATAGTCGCTTGGAACGGATCGTAAACAAGCAGATAATGTCTGCCGTTTATCATAGAGTTGCCAATCCGTTTTGCAAGCTCGTTACCATCTTCAGTTGTAATGTGGTAATGAAAATTTCTGGTTTCACCGGGCATGAGGCTCTCAAGATGCGCAGTCTTCGCTGCCGATAAATCGCTAAAATACAAGTCAATTTGTTTGCCAAAATACTGTCCGGCAATCTGACGGAGATATTTTGCCACACGGACTGGTGTACCGAACACCTGCTTGCCATCGTCGTCAACGTACTCTCCGCTGTTAGACATGCAATCGATAAAAACAAGCCCTGTGCAGTATTGATTTAAAAGAAGTATATGAGCCCATGCTTCGACATACTTCTCAATGAGATCAAATTTCTTTACGGTGTGCGGATTCGCATGACCGATTATTTCGTCACTGCTGCTCACTACTTGCTTCCTCCTCCGGAATTAGGTCCATAATGTCTCCGATGTTGCAGTCTAATGCTTTGCATATTTTCATTAAGACTTCCATGCTCACGGTTTCTCCCTTGGACAGTTTCGCAACGGAGGCCCAGCTGATGTCAGCCGTGGCAAGTAAATCCTTCTTTTTCATATCTTTATCTATTAGCAGCTTCCATAGCTTTTTGTAACTTACTTCCATCGGGATCTCCCTTCCTTAAATCTAAAAAAGCCTGTTTCAGAGTTCGACTAAAATATTATATCACGAAAGTGGGCAAAACACAAGAGGTTTTCTCTGAAAACGCTCGAATTTGCACTGTTTATGGTTGAAATTTCATCGTAGATGTGGTATAATATATGAGCTCAAATCATTTTCGGTTAGAAGGGTGTGTCTTGTCCAAGAAGTATGATACGTTTGCGGCCTATCTTGAGGACGTGTACTATAACCAGATTTTCAGCAAAATTAAATCATACCTCTTTAACAACAAAGGTCGCTTGGACCTATCAACTTCTGTTGTTTCCGACCCCTCCTATGTAGAATTGAGTGATTTCAAAATCATGGGAGTCAATTTCCATGAGTCAGATACCGACAGGATTGAATGTAAAGTTACAGTCCGTGCGGAAATCGAAATCTCTGGCCATGGTCGACGTGACTAGAGTCGATACGCAACTTGATTTAACAGATGAAGCTGCTTTTCCTCAACAGTCAAGTCATCTTTCCCATCAAAAAGCACACACCCTAATGATGGTTTTGCCACACTACACTTTTATGATGAGATAGCGTTGTTTTAACTCGCTTTATGTAATATATTTGTATTTTGCCTTGACAAATACAATTTCATATGGTATAATCTTTATCGACAAAACCGAAAGGAGGCGATATGATGAGAGGCGTTATCTATGCACGCTATTCCTCGGATAACCAACGCGAAGAGTCGATTGAGGGACAGATCCGAGAAAACACAGCGTTTGCCCGAAAGAATGGCATTGATATTGTCGCTACCTATATTGACCGCGCCTATTCTGCCAAGACCGACAATCGTCCCGAGTTTCAGAAAATGATTAAGGACAGCGGAAAGAAGTCGTTTGATGTGGTGATCGTATGGAAGCTCGACCGCTTCTCCCGCAATCGCTATGATTCGGCAAAGTACAAGGCAATGCTGAAAAAGAATGATGTCCGCGTTCTTTCCGCCACCGAAGCAATCTCCGAAGGTGCGGAAGGTATTATCCTCGAATCGGTGTTGGAAGGTATGGCGGAATACTATTCCGCTGACCTCGCCGAAAAGGTAACCCGCGGCATGACCGAAAATGCGCTCAAGTGTCGTTTCAACGGCGGAACAGTTCCTTTCGGCTATATGATTGACGAAGAACAACATTATCAGATCAATCCTGCGCAGGCACCGCTTGTAATTGAAATGTTTCGCAGGTATGCCGGCGGAGAGTCCATTACCGAAATCATTGAAGATCTTAACGCCAGAGGCATCCGAACATCAAGAGGTAATCGTTTCAACAAGAACTCCCTCGCCCGTATTTTTTCCAACCGTCGATATATCGGAGAGTATGCTTATAAAGATATCGCCGTTCCCGATGCGATACCCGCTATTATTTCCAAGGATATTTTTGACCGTGTAGCGATTCGTATGGGGCAGAACAAACACGCAACCGGCAAGGCAAAGGCTCCCGAAAAATATCTGCTGACGACAAAACTCTTTTGCGGCACCTGTCATTCCATGTTTGTAGGTGACAGTGCAAATAAACCCAACGGTGCAATCTACCGCTATTACAAATGCGCAAGTGCAAAGCGCCATGAGTGCGATCGTAAAGCTCTCCGCAAGGATTGGACAGAAAATATCATCCTCGAAAAAATCACTTCATGGTTGAGTGATGACAAAACGATTGATCGCATGGCAGACGATGTAATGGCACTTTTAAGCGAAGAAAATGAGATGATTCCGGCACTTGAAGCTCAACTAAAACAGATACGCTCTTCTATTGACAACATTATGAAAGCCATAGAACAAGGAATTGTGACACGAACCACGCGCTCAAGGCTTGAGGAATTGGAACGCGAGGAAGAAAGCCTTACGGCGAATATTAGAGCAGAGGAAGACAAGAAGCCGAAAATCTCAAAAGAATTTATTCTCTTCACACTTGATAAATTCCGTAAGCTCGATCTGAGAATAGAGAAGAACAAGGAACGCCTGATTGACGGGCTTGTAAAAGCAATAATTGTTTATGACGATCGTTTTGAAGTATTTCTTACTTTCGATGATACGCCTATCACCATACCGACCTCAGAAGAAATTGAATCCATGAAAAACAGTTCGGACATTGCATCGGTCACTTCACCAAAAAAGAAAAGGCGCGCGCAGGCGCGCCTTTTCTTTTTTGTCGGCTCGCTTCGCAGAAACGAGCCCTTCCGGTTGCCGCACTACCTATTGCCTTTTATCAAAATAATGCGCAACTGGAGCGGACGGCTTGCCGTCCGCAGTCGATCTCCCGTACGGGTCAAAGGCGCGCGCAGGC
>ERZ779865.2329-NODE-2329-length-12081-cov-2.838350_pt1 | contig 12081 bp, 8 predicted proteins | sample MGYA00433088_ERZ779865 | MGnify/ENA primary metagenome ERZ779865 (study PRJEB29588, sample SAMEA2151703) | human gut metagenome | biome: human gut; feature: human-associated habitat; material: faeces | place: Denmark | collected 2008/2010 ... | reverse complement strand
ACTTCTAAGACTGCCAGTTGTTCCAGTTGTAATTTTGGTGTATTGGTTGTTGCGATCAGCCGGTCTTTGGAATCTTTATATAAAAACACTTTCAGCACATCACCGATCTTTACCTCCTGCGGCACCTGCTTTGCCGGAAGCAGCACGCGTGTCTCATCCTCCGGTTTCTGTGCCGGAACTATTTCCTCCGCATAAAATACAGGTCCTTCCTCGCCGTACTCAGCCATAAACTTGTACTCCATGCGTGCCGTTACTGTCACATACTGTCCGCTCTTTATCTGCGACCAGTCATCTGCCTTGCACAAAAATCCCATAAACTGAACATCATCTGCACAACAGGTCATTGCATATCTTCCAAATACCGCAAAACCTTTATCAAGTCCACCCGGTTTTTGTATCATTCCGGTAAGTTTTAATGTCTTTCCGTTGTATGTTTCCTGATGGTCTATCATATCGACATACCAGAGTCCGAAGTCACCCTCATTTACTTCTATAACATCAGCATTTACATCAAATGGCATTTCTTCTTTCATCTCATAAAATGCATCATCTTCTGACTCGTAAACTATCTGTGCACGAGGATTTACGGCTTTTACACTTCCTCTTATCGCAGATTTCTTTGTATTCTCAACAGTACATCTGTTTACGATTATCATCTCCGCAACCTTAAACTGTTCAACCATCAGAGACGGCATATTCTTCATATAAAGTGAAAATGTCTCATCATTGACAACATCAAGTGTCTGCATAATGACTTCCCTGTCAAAACAGATTTCCTCAAGTTCATCATAAAGCTCAGGAATTTTTGCCGCAGACCACATTCCATTGTACTCGATGATTATCCTGTCAGGTCTGTGTTTTTTTAGGAATTTCTGGATAACTTTTCCGTTGAAAGACTCCTCGTCCTCAATATACTCGCAGACAGCACAGCCTTTCTTCAGGTCAGCCTCCTCATATTCTTCCTCACCCTCCTCGCAGGCAAGGATAAGTGTCTTTATCTTATCATCAAACATATCGTCAACTATAAGATCTCTTACAAGACTTGTCTTACCAGCCTCAAGAAATCCCATGACAACATAAACCATCATTTCTTCTTTTCTCTTACCAAACATATTTTTCCTTCCTACTTACTACCTATAAGATACACATACCACAAAACTATCAATAAATCTTAGATTGTGCAAGTATAACAAATAATATAAGCAGACATTTTGTCGCCGTCAGTCCTTAAAGGTGGTTTTTTCACCTTTTATGTACTGCTACGAGCGACAATATAGCGAGAGCGTGCCTGCGGTATTATTGTTATACTTGCACAATCAACACAGTATATATTTAGCTTTATATCTTTTTAAGCCACATGAAAAAGTTCTTTTATAGCGGCTTCATTGAGATTTGAACCGATTACGCATATTCTTCCTGTATAATCTGCGGCACCTCTTCTAAGCTCAGTCTCCTCAGGTACAAGGTCGAAGTGGAACCATTCACCCTCATCTGAAGCAACAATTCCCTTAGCACGGAGAACATCACCAAATGACTTATCACTTGCAAGTTTTGATACAATATCCTTAAGTTCTTCCTCTGTAAACTTGTGAGCTGTCTCAACACCCCAGCTTGTAAACACATCATCTGCATGATGATGGCCATGTTCATGGTGGTGTCCGCAGCCACATTCTCCGTCATGGTCGTGATGATGGTGCTCATGTCCGCAGCCACACTCCCCGTCATGGTTGTGATGATGCTCATGTCCGCAGCCACACTCTTCGTCATGGTCGTGATGATGATGCTCATGTCCGCAGCCGCACTCTCCGTCATGGTGATGATGTTCCTCAAGAAGTTCTTTCTCAAGCGTATTTACTTTTTCCATAGCATCAAGAATCTTCTTTCCATCTATCTGATCCCACGGTGTCGTGATAACAGAAGCTTCATCATTCTTCTCTTTTATCATTGTAAGAACTTTTGCAAGCTTCTCCTCTGAAACATTCTGTGTGCGGCTTAAGATTATCGTTCCTGCACTCTCAATCTGGTTGTTGTAGAACTCACCATAGTTTTTCATATACATCTTGCATTTTGATGCGTCAACTACTGTTGCCGTACTATTTATCTTCACATCATCTCCGATATTTTTAACTGCTTTTATAACATCAGAAAGCTTACCTACACCTGACGGCTCAATGATAACTCTATCAGGGCTGTATTTTTCAAGTACATCTTTAAGTGCATTTCCAAAATCTCCAACAAGAGAACAACAGATACATCCTGAATTCATCTCTGTTATCTGGATGCCTGACTCTTTAAGAAATCCACCGTCTATTCCTATCTCACCAAACTCATTTTCAATAATAACAAGTTTTTCACCCTGAAATGCATCTGCTACAAGCTTTTTAATAAGTGTAGTCTTTCCTGCTCCTAAAAATCCTGAGATAATATCAATTTTTGCCATTTTTATAACTTCCTTTCTCAATTTTATTATATATTAATATTGTGATGCCACTGATACCGCATATCTATACAGTTACCATGTTCCTGCAAACAGCTCTAATCTTATTGCTATTGTCTGCCTGACATTTGCATCATATATCTAAAAATCTGCCTTAGTTGCTTCGTACATTGCTATACTTGCTGCTATAGGAAGATTTAAACTGTCTATCCTGTCTGAATGAGGTATTATGACCGACTTTCCTATCTTAGAAAACTCATGTGGAAGTCCTGTTGCCTCATTACCAAATATAAGTGAAAATTTACCCTGTGGCTTTACATCATGAAGTTTTATCTTTGCATCGAGCATAAACGGATATAACTCTCTGTCACCGTATTTTTTCATGTATTCATCAAAAGAATCAAAATAAACAAACTCCGTTGAGAATATTGCTCCCATAGATGCTCTTACTACTTTTGGATCAAATGCGTCAACGGCAGGCCTTATAATAGCCATACGGTTCATTCCAAAGCCGAGTGCACTTCTCATAATCGTGCCCATATTTCCTGCATTTGAAGGATTTACGAGAACTATGTGCGAACTATCCTTATCAAGTCCGGACTCAAATTTTCTAAACTCACCTATAACATAACAATTGTCTTTCTGTGACAAAACATTAAATATTTTATCCGCATAAACAACCTCTATATCTGAGTCCTTGCAAAGTTTAAGAAGTTTATCCAATGTGTCACCCTGCTTCATTGCCGAGTGAACAAATACCCGGTTCACATACTCAGTCTTAAACTTTAAAAGTTCAAAAGTAAGTGTTATACCAAGTGAATAAGACACACTGTCTTCCTTTCTGTACCTTTTATAAGCTGCCATCCATCATTCCTCCAATTCTGTCTTTACATCTTTAACTCACGGAAAAGAGAGGATATAAAAATCCTCTCCTAATCATTAAAATCCAAAAATCATTCTTCAATAAATATGTTTATTGATAATTCTCCTATATCAGATTCAAACGGGATACAAAACACCTGCTTACCGCTGCCTGCGTAATCTTTTCCCACACAATAATCCGGTGTCGTTATGTCTATAATAGTACTGTCATTTGCAAATACCGTAGCCGCATTCCCTGCAATCATATTTCCAAGCTCTGATATGGCACTTTGTCCGATAGCATCAATCTCATTGACGGGCATCATCATCATCTTTGAAATAACCGCAAGTGCTGTTTCATAGTGGAGACTGAGAACAACTTCACCCTTTAAGGCACCGATAATTCCAAGTTTAATCAAAGAACTATCCCCCTCGTATTTATCATCTTTTACGAAAGGCTTACCCATCTTTAAATCAAGCATACATATATCTTTCATAATTTTACATACTGAAATAATAAACGGATTGATATGTTCTGCCTTCACTTAATCACCTACCTTTTCTTTTGTTTCATTTAAATGATGTTGGGACAAAATTTATTTTGCCCCTTGCATTATATAAATTTAATTATAACAAATCGTGTACTTTATGTAAATGAAATTTTACATCTAAAGTTTAAACACATCCCAGAACTTATTGCTTATATCGACACTTGACTCCGAAAGCCACTTAGAATACTTTTCTTTAAACATCTTCGTCTGGCGTTCTTCAATAATAGCCTCTTTTCTGGCATATGTCGCATCTTCGTCATTATCATTTTCACAATAAATGATGTAATATCCGTTTTTGCCTCCTATTACATTGCTCATCTTACCTTTTTTCAACGAAAATGCTGCATCTACGGCTTCTTTATCCAGAAGCTTTGTATCCTTTCCTATCGTAACCTCACTCTGTCTGCTTTCCGTATTGACAGCGGCATAGTCGGAAAAATTATCAGCCTTTTTCGCTTCTTTAAGCATCTCTTTCATTCTCTTATAAGTCTTTGCTTTCCCGGCTGCATTCATATTTACTTTTCGTCCGTTTTTGTCCGTTCCCTTAGTGATAAGCTCAATATAACTGATTTTTATCTGCTTTGCCTCATCATCGGTCACATTTGTATCCGCATCATCCGTCGCAACATAAAACATTTTGTTTGCAAGTATATTGTCCTCGAACAGCTCTTTTACGCTGTTTACATTAAGCTCATATTTTTTTCTGTCAGCTTTTGAAGCCTTTTCTATAAGCTTCTGTGCATCCTGCAATGCCTGATCCTGCTCGTCATTATCAAGAGTCACACCCTGTTTTGCAGCATTTACGCCAATAAGCTTTAACTGTGTAAGTGTACTTACGATTTCTTTTTTAGCTTTGTCCCCTATCGTTGTCTTATCATCAATCTTATATTTCCATAATTCACTTCCAAAGCTGCTTTCATATTGATTTTTGAGAAGATAACAGTAGTTTAACACTTCACTGTACTGAACACCGGCATTACCTACCTTTATCACATATGAATTTGCCGTAATATCGCCTCTTTCAAGACGAATTGTTTTTGTTGTCTCCGCTTTTTTATCTGCGGTCTTTGTACCCTCTTTTTTTCCGCATCCCGTAAATATCATCGACACGGCAAGCACGGCACACGCTGCCGCTTTTGTATATCTATTTTTTATCATATAGCCCTCCAATGCTTTTTATCACACTCTCAACAATATTAAATATTTCGTCTGCTGTCAACTTTTTTTCTTTTTTTATCATATTTTTTGACGGCATTCTATACATATTTCCAGAAACCGCCTTTTTTTTATCCTTTTGCATCATATATAAAAGATACGGCTCTTTACTTCCGGCATATTTTATTTTGCCCTGATATTCATCAAGCATTTTCTTAAGTTTTTCCGTATCCGGAAGTTTACCCTCATACAGATAAAACCTGACACCATCCTCTTTCTGTAATATCCTGCTTATATATGCCTTATGTGCATCAGCTTTAAGAAGTGCTACACGCAGCAGGTTATCGGCTGACTGCGGCATATCTCCAAATCTGTCGGTAAGTTCTTCCTGCATATCGTTATATTCTTCCACATTCTCTATCGCTGCTATCCTCTTATACATATCAAGTTTCAGGTATTCACTTCTTATATAAGTTTCAGGAATATACGCATTTACATTTATATCTATCTCTGTCTCAAATTCCTCAGAAATATCGGTATCTCCTTTTAGATGGTGCACTGCTTCGTTTAACATCTTGCAATAAAGGTCATAACCGACAGCCTCCATATGCCCCGACTGTGCTTCTCCGAGAAGATTTCCAGCTCCTCTTATCTCAAGATCACGCATCGCAACTTTTATGCCTGAACCAAGCTCAGTAAACTCTTTTATTGCGGCAAGTCTTTTTTCTGCAATTTCTTTAAGAACTTTGTTCCGCTTATACATAAGAAACGCATATGAATTTCTGTTTGACCTTCCGACACGCCCTCTAAGCTGGTAAAGCTGTGAAAGTCCCATCTGGTCGGCATTATCTATGATAATCGTATTTACATTTGATATATCAAGACCGGTTTCTATGATAGTCGTTGCCACCATAACATCTATTTCACCGTTGATAAATGCCATCATTATCTTTTCAAGCTGTCTCTCGCTCATCTGCCCGTGTGCATATGCAACATTCGCATCAGGCACGAGTTTTTGAATTTCCATAGCTGCCTCGTCGATTCCTTTTACCCTATTGTAAACATAGAATATCTGACCGTTTCTTGCAAGCTCCCTGTTTATTGCTTCTCTTATTATCTCAGGGTTGTGCTCCATAACAAATGTCTGGATAGGCAGTCTGTCAACGGGCGGTTCTTCAAGCACACTCATGTCCCTTATTCCTGCAAGGCTCATGTGGAGCGTTCTCGGAATCGGTGTCGCACTAAGCGTAAGAACATCCACATCGCCTTTTATCTGCTTTATCTTTTCCTTGTGAGCAACACCAAAACGCTGTTCCTCATCAACTATTAGAAGTCCCAAATCTTTAAATTCAACATCTTTAGATAAAAGTCTGTGCGTTCCTATTATTATATCGACATCACCTTTTTTCAGTCCCTCCAGTGCTTTTTTCTGCTGTGCCGGGGTCCTGAATCTTGAAAGCATCTCTACCCTGACCGGATAATCACCGAGCCTTTCCTTAAAGGTGTTGTAATGCTGTTGTGCGAGTATCGTCGTCGGAACTAAAAACGCAACCTGTTTTCCGTCATTTGCAGCCTTAAATGCCGCCCTTATCGCAATCTCCGTCTTTCCATATCCAACATCACCGCATATAAGCCTATCCATTACCTTGTTGCTTTCCATGTCTTTCTTTGTTGCATCTATCGCATCAAGCTGGTCTTTTGTCTCGTCAAACGGGAACATATCCTCAAATTCAGTCTGCCATACAGTATCTTTTCCAAAGCAATAGCCTTTTGTCTGCTGCCTTTTTGCATAAAGAAGCACAAGTTCATTTGCGACCTCGTTTACTGCGTGTTTTACCCTGCTCTTTGTCTTTTTCCACTCAGAAGAATTAAGTTTATTTAGTTTAGGCTTCTTTACAACATCCTGTCCTGCATATTTTTGCAAAACATCAAGCCCCGACACTGGAACATAAAGGTTTCCGCCGTCACCGTACTCTATCTTAAAAAAATCTTTAGTAACATTCTCGACCCTTATCTTCTCTATTCCTCTGTATATTCCAAGTCCGTGTTCTTCATGTACGACATAATCACCGACATTGAGTTCATTAAAACTCTGAATTGATTTTCCGTCAAATTTTTTTATCTTTTTCTTTCTACGCTTCTGCTTTGCACCGAATATATCTCCCTCGGTGACAACAATAAATTTCTGTGCCCTGTACTCAAAACCTCTGCGGAGCCATCCGTAACTCGTCATAACTTCACCGGATTTTAATTCATCACCAAGAGATTCACGGTAAAATGCAGGAATTTCATATTCATTCAAATCTTTTGCAAGTCTCTCGGCCCTTATCTTTGAACCTGATAATATAAGTACCCTGAACTTTTCACTCCGCCACTTTTTTATATCCTCAATAAGCATCTCAATGTGCTGGTTATACGATGGCAATGATTGTACTGCTATATTTGCTTCATCTTTTACTTTAATTTCCTTAGGAAGCATATCAAGCAACGAAAGATACACTGTTCTTTTTTGTTCGAGCCTTGCCATGACATAAGACGATGAATATATGACATCTGCCTGTCCCGGCAGAATATAACCCTTCTCAAGTCTGCCCTGCATACTCTCCCTGAACTCACTCTCAACCGACCCCAGCTTTTCTATACAATGTATCGGTTCATCAACAAAAAATATCGTATCTTTATCATCAAACAGGTCAAAAAAACTGCTTGTCGATATATCAAAATATTTTGTGAAACTCTCAAGTCCCATACGGCCGTGGTACATATCAAAATTTACTTTTATCTGCTCTACAGTATCGGTAAGCCTGTTAATCGCATCATGATTTTTTTCTTTTCTAAACTTTCCAAGCATCTTCTGATATTCTTTTTCAATCTTTTTCAAAGCCGCCTTTAACTGTTCATCCGACAATGTCATCTCGGCGGCAGGTGTCACCTCAACCTTATCCATTCTCTCTATCGAACGCTGGCTCTGCACATCAAATGCCCTTATCGTATCAACTTCATTATCAAAAAATTCTATACGGACAGGACAATCCATAGTTATTGGAAATATATCGGTTATACCTCCACGGACGGAAAAATCTCCCGGCTTTTCAACCTGTGTCTGTCTCTCATAACCCATATCAACAAGTTTTTTTTCAAGATTATCCATATTCACAATATCGGTTTCTCCAATAACAAATCTTGAACTTTTTGAAGCCTGGCTGTCCATAATACAGTCAAGTCCGGCATCTATTGTAGTCACTATCGTTCCGGAATCATTCTTTAACATTGCATCGACAACTTTTAATCTCTCAGTGCTTATCGCACTTCCCTGAATGTCCGCACCGAAAAATATTATGTCTTTTGCAGGATAAAAGAGTACATCCCTGTCAAAGAGTTTGTAATCATCGTATATTTCCCTCGCCTTTATCTCATTTGAAGCAATAATAACTCTCCAGTGCTCTGAATGTGATAGTCCATATATCAGATGACACTTCTGCGTATCGATACAGCCTGATATATGAACTGGAAACTTCTCCCGCTCTATATCCTCAGCCACCGTTTTATAGGCATTTATCTCCTCCAACGGCTCTAGCAGTGTTTTGAGCAGCTCAGCCATCTCTTTTCCTCCTTTCATTAACCTTAACAACAAAACTCACAGACCCAAAATGTCTGTGAGTAATTTTAATTAACAGTTCAGCTTTTCATTTCTTACATTTTAATTGAATTTATTCATCGCCGTTCTAATCTCATCATCGACAATAATGCCACAAGCTTCGGCTGCATTGTCAAGTGCTTCTCTTATAACAGGTTCTTCATCCTTTGCAAATCGTCCAAGTACATAGTCTGCAAGGTCCCAGCCTTTTGGCTTTTCACCAACTCCTATGCGTATTCTCGGAAATACCTGCGTTCCGAGGTGGCTTATGATATTTTTAATACCATTGTGGCCTCCCGCACTTCCCTTTTCACGGATACGCAGTCTGCCAGGTGCAAGATTTATGTCATCATATATAACTATAAGTTCACTCTCAGGGTCTATCTTATAGTAATCTACAAGTTCTCTCACACTCTCACCGCTTAAGTTCATATATGTCTGCGGCATCGCAAGTATGACTTTCTGTCCCTCTATATAACCTTTTCCGCAGACAGCCTTATGTTTCTTAATATCCATTGATATGTTATATTTATCCGCTATAACTGTTATTGCTGAAAATCCTATATTATGTCTTGTGCCATCATATTTTCTCTCAGGATTGCCAAGACCAACTATAATAAACATATTTTTCCTCTTTCCTGCAGCTGTTATTTCTCACCCATATGTAAAGTTTTACCCATGTACTGACTGAGAAACTCGCGGTCAACGACATGACGGTTATCCATTGTTTTCATTATGTCTTTTATCTTCATCTGCTCTGCAACCTTGCTGTCAGCAAGGTTATAAAGCTTATTATCATTGAAAGATAATACAAACGGCTCTAATACATTACTGTCATTTGCAGTAACTACAAGTCCTTTATCACCATTTGTAAACTCTACACAGACACCGGGACTTAAAACATTTATACTATCTAACAGTGCATCAACTATTTTCCTGTCAAACTGGTCTTCCATCTCTAAAAGGTATCTTATTGCCGCTATCTCCGATAACGGCTCATCACCAAACTTCATAGCTGTCATATTATCAAAACAGTTTGCGACTTTGAGTATCTCTGCCCCGATAACCTTAGGTACATTTTCTGTTGCCGAAGGTATATCAGGATGCAGAAGCATTAATCCCGCTGACAATATCCTTTTTATATCAGGAGAAAGATCTAAATTTGCCTTGAACGCATCATATGAATTCTGATAACACATAGTTATCTTCTTTTCATCCTCCATTGTCAGATCTATAGTCTTTTTTCTTCTGATATTATTTGGTATTTGCAATCCGCCTATATCATGCAAAAGTGCCGCTGCCGTAAGATCAAGCTGTGTCTTAAATTCAAGACCAAGCCTGCTTGAAATCAACGCACACAATATTGCTGTATTGAGTGAATGTTTATACACATAGTCATCATTGCTTCTGATATTCTGTATAAAGTTAATCTTATGATGAAGTGAGCCATATTTTTTCAAAAGCTGGTTTATGAACTGATACATATTATTTTCTTTTTTACCCTCGGAATATGCATCAAGTATTTCTTTTATCTCAAATATAGACATGGCCTGAAATCTCTCAAACTCTATATCATCCTCTGACATAGGCGGTACCGGTTCGGCAGGCTCAAGTATATAAATTCCTATCAGTCCAAAATTGTTTACGCTTATGATACCTTGACTTGTGATTTTAGAATTGCGTTCATAAAGCATAACCCCATTTCTGTTATATATAGGTTTTGCAAGTCTCATCCCGGGTTTTAAATCTTCTGTTTTTACAAATAACATTTCTTCCCTCCATTTTCATTCTCTTTCACTTCATCATTTATTGTTTTTGCGTTTTTCAGCCAGATTATTTGTAACTCTGTTGTAAAGCTCTACCGCTGCGTTATATCCCATCTTTTTCTGTCTGTGGTTTACTGCTGCGGATTCACAGATTATCGCAACATTTCTACCCGGTCTTATCGGAATCGAATGACACACTACCTTGCTGTCAAGAAACTCTATATACTGCTCCTCAAGTCCGAGTCTGTCATATTCCTGTTCTTTATTAAATTCTTCAAGCTTGATTACAAGATCTATCTCCTGCCAGTCCTTAACACTCTCAACACCGAAAAGTGCTTTTGCATCAATAATTCCTATGCCTCTAAGCTCAATAAAATGTCTTGTAATATCAGGTGAACTTCCTATAAGTGAGTTATCACTCACTCTCTTTATCTCAACTACATCATCCGAAACAAGACGATGACCTCTGTGGATAAGCTCAAGTGCTACTTCTGATTTACCAATTCCACTCTCACCCATGATAAGTACACCCTCGCCGTATATGTCTACAAGTACGCCGTGAACAGAACATCTGGGTGCAAGCTCAGCTCCAAGCCATCTTATAAGTTCAGCCATAAACGGTGATGTCGCTTTGCGGCTTCTAAGAAGAGGTACACGATATTTGTTTGCAAGAGCAACTATCTCATCCTCTACCCATATCTCCCTGCAATACACGATACATGGCGGCTGCCCTTTATCCTCGCTTCCTGCCATGATTCTTTCCATCATTGCCACACTATGCTCCATGCCTTTCTGCTGCATATATGTGTGTTCTACATGACCGATTATCTGAATACGGCTTGAATCAAAATAGTCAAAATCCTGCAAGCTGTAATGCCGGTCTGTTTACTTCATTTTGCGTTATCATAATGTCGTTTATATCGACATCCGGTGTGCAATTTTCCAATTTAAGTGCCTCTATCATATCTTTAAGAGACACGCTGTATTCTCCCTGCATCATTCCTTTGCTCCTCCTTGATGAAAAAATTTATAAACACTTGCCGCTGCTTTTTCATTCATACTTTCTGCCTGTGCAAGTTCATCTATCGCTGCATTTTTTATCGCTTCTATTGATGCGAAATGTTTCATAAGAGCTTTACGCCTTTTCTCTCCGATACCCGGAATATCATCCAGTATCGACTTTACCTGCTCTTTGCTCCTGAGTGAGCGGTGGTATTCTATGGCAAAACGATGTACCTCGTCCTGTATTCTTGTCATCAGGCGAAATCCCTCACTGTTTGTATCTATAGGTATCTCATGTTCATCAAAAAACAGTCCTCTCGTCCTGTGGTTGTCATCCTTTACCATTCCACACACGGGAATGTCTATGTCAAGCTCTGAGAGAACCTGCATTGCTATGTGAACCTGTCCGACACCTCCATCCATCATTATAAGATCCGGAAACTTTGTAAAACTTCCAAACTCATTAGAAAGATTCTTTTCATTTAACTGTTCTATCTCCATAAGACCATGACTGAACCTGCGTTTTAGTACCTCATACATACTGGCATAGTCGTTTGGTCCCTCTACTGTTTTTATCCTGAATTTTCTGTATTCACTTTTTTTAGGTTTGCCATCGTCAAATACGACCATTGAGCCAACCGATAAAAAACCACTTATATTTGATATGTCATA
>ERZ779865.2324-NODE-2324-length-12106-cov-2.834205_pt1 | contig 12106 bp, 8 predicted proteins | sample MGYA00433088_ERZ779865 | MGnify/ENA primary metagenome ERZ779865 (study PRJEB29588, sample SAMEA2151703) | human gut metagenome | biome: human gut; feature: human-associated habitat; material: faeces | place: Denmark | collected 2008/2010 ... | reverse complement strand
CCGCCCGCCGCTTTCACGGCGGCGCAGAAGTCGTCAATTTGTTCTTTACTGCCGGCGCAGGAAATCTGCCCGGGGCAGTTGTAGTTGACGGGCCAGATCTCGGTGAATTGCCCGCAGATCCCCTCCACGGTGGGGGCGTCCAGTTTCAGAACCGCCGCCATAGCGCCCGGATGCTCCCCGGAGAGTTTTGCCATGGTCTGCCCGCGCAAAAGCACCAGGCGGAACGCGTCCTCCTCGGTGAGCAACCCCGAAAAGGCAAGCGCGGGGAGCTCCCCTAACGAAAATCCCGCCACAGCACCGGGGCACAGCCCGTTTTCGCGCAGTGCCGCCGCGATGGCAAGATCGGTGAGAAACAGGCAAGGCTGAGTGTTTTCGGTTTTTGCCAGCTCTACTGCGTCCCCGTGAAAGGTCAGCGCCGTGATGCCGGGGGCAATTTTCTCGCCCATGTCAAATACGGCGCGCGCGGCGGGGGAAGTTTCATAAAAATCCGCCCCCATGCCGACTGCCTGCGCCCCCTGACCTGCAAAAAGCAACGCTGTTTTTCCCATTACAGTTCCTCCACCGTTTCCCGCGGGATGGCGGTGAACGCAAGACTGCCTTTCGCGCGGCAAGCCCCCGCCACATTCACCACCGCGTCAAAGGAGATCATCGGCCCCCCGTGGCTTTTCTTGGTGACGGTGATCTCCATCACGTCACCGGGCACCACCGGTTTCAGAAACTTGAAACCGTCTACTTTCAAAAGGACATAAAGCAACCCCTCGTCGCCGTCCGCTTCGCTTTGCGCCACCACGGAGCAAAGTTGGGCGCAGCTTTCCACAATCAGCACGCCCGGTAAAATCGGGGTGCCGGGGAAGTGCCCTGCAAACCACGGGTCGTTTGCCGACACGGTTTTGGTGCCGGTGGCGCCGTTTTCGTCCAGCGCCGTGACCCGCTCGATCATCTGAAAGGGCGGGCGCTGTTTTAAGATTTTATTAACCTCAAATATGTTCATCAAAGCGAAATTCCTCCGTCCACGGTGATCACCTGACCGGTGATATACGCCGCGTCATCCGAGGCAAGCATGGAGACCACGCCCGCCACATCCTCCACCGAGCCCAGCCGGTGCATGGGGATCGCGTTCAGATATTCTTCCTTTTTTTCGGGCGGGAGGGCGTCCAGCATTTCGGTTTCGATAAAGCCGGGCGCCACCGCGTTGACACGGATGCCGTAAGGAGCCAGCTCCTTTGCCATGGTGGCGGTCATGGTGTTGACTGCCCCCTTGGTGGCACCGTACACACTTTGCCCCGGCAGGGCAAGAATGCCGCTGACCGAGGACATATTGATGATTGCCCCGCACTTCCGGCGGAACATTTTTAACACGGCCTGCTGTGCGCAGTAAAAGCAGCCCTTGACATTCAGGTCAAAGCACGCGTTCAGCGTGTCGGGGTTCAGCATCAGCACGTATTCGTCGCGCACGATGCCCGCATTGTTGACCAACACGTCAATCTGCCCGTAAGCCTTTGCCACATCGCGCATCATTCGCTTCACATCGTCCAGCCGGGAGACATCCGCCTGATAGATCATCCCGTCCCCGCCGTTTTCCCTGATCGTGGCGAGAACCGCCTCGGCTTCCTTCGCGCTGTGCGCGTAGTTGACCACAACGGTAAAGCCGTCCTTTGCCAGCCGAAGGGCGCATGCGCGACCGATCCCGCGCGAGGCACCCGTTACCAGTGCTACTTTCATCTGTGTTCTCCTTTGATTATTTTCCGGTAGTCCATCGGAAAGCCGCGCTTTCCGATTGAGACGCTGACTTTTACAATCAGCTGTTATTTTCCGAGCACCACCGCGGTGTAAGAGCCGCCGGGTGCGTAAGAGATGACCAGCACGCGGGAAAGCGCGGTGCCGTCCACCCCGACCTTTTTGCCGTTTACGTAAGTATCCGGCTCGTTTGCAAGATCCCCGTGCAACAGAAGCGCCGCATGAGCAAGCGAGAGCGCCGCGGTGGCGGCACGCCCTTCACCCACACGCTCTTTGACGGTGATTACGGGGAGCGCCCCGCCGAACACGGCGGCAAGCCCCGCGTTCTCCACGTCTGCCACGCCGTTGGCAAAGCCGACTGCCGCGTCCATGTCTCCGGCGGTAAGCCCCGCGTCATCCAGCGCCGCAAGAATTGCGTCGGTCAGACCCTTTTCGGAGCCTTTGACCGTGCCGTAAGGCACTGCCGCGTGCGCCATGCCGTAGCCAAGCACCCGGCAATAGCGGGTGGCGTTTCTGGCGGCGGCGGAATCCCCGGTTTCCAACAGCAGCGAAATACTGCCGTCCGAGAGGGAATAGCCGTTCTTGTTTTCATAAGGGAGCACCGCGCCGTCCGTGGCGTCACCGGTCACGTGATACAGCTCCGAAATCACGGCGCTGTTTTCGTCACTTCCGGTTGCCAGCATCGCGCTCTCCCAGCCGTTGCGCAGGACGTTTACGGCGTAAGCCACGCTCTGCAAGCCCGATTGCGTGCCGTTGGTCACGGTCACGTTATAGCCCTTCACGCCGGAGCAGATGGAAAGATACCCGCCCGCCGCGTTGTAAACCGTATTCGGGAAACGGAAGGCACTGCCTGCCGCATTGCCCTTTTCGGCAATGATTTCCTGGAACTCACAGCTGGGGCCCAGCGCCCCGTCTGCCGTGCCGATAATCATGCCGATGTCGCCGGCGTTTTCCGCCGTGACGGTAAAGCCGCCGTCGCGCAGGGCGTTCATGCCCGAAACCGCCTGCAACTGGCTGAAATGATCCAGTTTGCGGTAAAATGCCATTTTCAGCCCCTCGGCGGCGTAATCCTCGGCGCCGACGGCAGAAAATACTTCTTTGCCGTTGGTGGCAACGTCTTCACGGCAGGCGTTCAGATACGCCTCTTTGCCGTTGCCCAGCGGCGTGACCAACCCAAGACCCGTCACGAAAATGTCGGGCTTTTTGGCGGTGTCGGCAATGTTGCCGGGCTGTTTGCTGAACAGAATGCTGGCGTTGTTGCCGCCGAACGCAAACGAGTTGTTCATCACCGTGGTCAGTTCTTTTTTCTTTGCCACGTTGGGTACAAAGTCAAACGTGCCCGCTTTTTCGGCAAGCAGAGGCAGATCCTCTTCTTTGTAGCCGAGCGTGGGGGGCACGGTGTTTTCCACCAGCGCTTTGATGGTGAAAACCGCTTCGATCGCGCCTGCCGCGCCGAGGCAATGCCCGGTCATGGCTTTGGTGGAGCTGACGCAAAGGTCGTCTTTTTTCCCGCCGAACAGGGTGTGCAGGGAAAGGAATTCCGCCTCGTCGTTTTTCGCGGTGCCCGTGCCGTGCGCATTGACGTAATCAATGCCGGATTCCGGCACGCCGGAGTGCTCCATCGCGGAGCGGATGGCGCTCATCTGTCCCTCGCCGTCCGGTCTCGGGGCGGTGATATGGTAGGCGTCACTGCTGATGCCCGCACCCAGCACCTCGCAATAGATTTTCGCGCCGCGCGCCTTGGCGTGCTCCAAGGATTCCACAATCACCGCGCCCGCGCCTTCGCCGAGGGTAATGCCGTGCGAGCGGTTGAACGGGGAACAGGAGTTTTCGTCCAGCGCGTGAAGGGAAAGAAAGCCGGAGTAGGGGACGGAGGAGAACGCGTCGGCGCCGCCTGCCACCACCACGTCGGCTTTGCCCGCGCGGATGAGATCCGCGGCGTAGGCAATGCTGATGGTGCCCGCGGCGCAGGCATTGGCAACATTGGTCACCACACCGCCCGCATGGCAGAGTTCCGCCACGTGGTTGGCAATGGCGGAAATCGGCATTTTCAATACCGTATCCCGGTCTTTTTTGCCTTTGTAGTATTCCTCCATGCTTCTGCCGCCGCCCACGCAACTGCCCATAATCACGCTCACGCGCGTGTCACCGGCAAAGTCGGTTTTGCCGGCGTCGGCAAGGGCTTCTCTTGCGGCGGAAAGGCACAGCGCCGTGGCGCGGTCAAAGTTGCCGCAGTCAAATTCGCCCTTGATTTCCGCCGCAAAGTCGGCATAGCAGTCTTTGGTATCAAGTGTGTGCGTGTGGTCAATGCCGGTTTTGCCCGCCAGAATGCTTTCCCAGCATTCGTTTACGTTTTTGCCGATGGCGCTGATGGCGCCGATCCCGGTGACCACGCATCTGTTTTTGTTGTCCGTCATGACAGCTTATTGCTCCGCGTTGGCAACCACATAAGCGGCAAGCGCGTCAATGTTCTGAAAGTGCTCTTTGCCCACGCCCGTCATCGAAACGCCGTACTCCTCGTCGATCGCGGCGATGATCTCCATCGAGTCGATCGAGTCCAGCCCGATGCCGTCGCCAAACAGGGGCGTGTCGTATTCCAGCTCGCCTGCCTCAATGCCAAGGCGCTCGCAGAGCATCTCTTTGATTTTTGCTTTCACATCATTTGCGTTCATGTCAGTATCCTCACTTTATTTTATTTTTTATTTTATCGCAACATTGTTGCAGGATAACAGGGTTATTGAGCCTCCGGCAGGGTGCCGGCAATGCGGAAGAACGTGGAAAGGCTTTGACGATAAATCTCGGTAAAGTTGCCGGTCATGCCGCCGCGGATCCATTCGGCGCACTCGCCGAACAGCTCGCATTGCAGAAAGTGCACCAGCCGCTCTCTTGTTTTCGGGGGCACGCTGTGCCCGGTCAGCAGGTGAGAGACGTGCGTGCTTGCCGTGTGGCGGCACATCCGCATGAGAAACGTTTCATAGGTTTCTCTGTCCAGCGAGGCGTAGATGTTTTTCACCGCGTTCTTGTTTTCGGCGGCAAGCAGATAAGCGTTGCTGACGCAACTGCCGCCCCCGTCCTCTGCGGTGCTGGCGGCAATCAGCACGTCTGCAATCTGCGCCACCATCTCGTCCAGAAGAGCGGAGATGTCCTTGTAATGGTAGTAGAAGGTGTTGCGGCTGATGCCGCACGCGTCGGTAATATCGCGCACGCCGATGGCGGAAAGGGGCTTTTCGGCAAGCAGTTGCAAAAAGGCTTTCTGAATGGCTGTTTTGGTCTTGCCGGACATGGCGCGGCACCTCCTCTCCCGCCGCGTTCGGCGGCGTTTTTTACATTTGAATTATAATGGCGATGTGTCCTGAAAACTATGGGCATTTTTGCGTTTTTGCACAGAAAACAGTCAAACAACCGAAATTGAACAGCAAAAAAACGCCCTTTTTCGCTTTTTCACACGCGAAAAAGGGAGGAAACGGCAAAAACCGGGGCAGTTTACTGCCCCGGTTTTGTCGCCGTTTTCTCAATCTTAAATATCCACTTCAAACAAAACCGAAAAATCCAGTGAAAAGGCGTTTCCGGTTGCCTGCATCGCCTGATAGGCGGCATCGTCAATCCCAAGCCCCGCAAAGGCTTCGTTTGCCGCCAGTTCCGCATACGGCACCAGCATCACCTGCACCCACAGGTCGCAAACGTTGACCACAAGCCCGTTTTTCTCGGCTTCCACTTGTCTGTCCATGCCCGGCAGGTCAAAGCCGGAAAAGAGTGCCAGTTCCGCAAAACTCACACCGTCTGCGCCCGTTTTTGCCGTATCGCAAAGATACTGCCACGCGCCGACCTCCACGGTTGGGGTGATTGCGGGGTCTCCCCCGTCGTTTACCATCCGGCAAACGCGCAGTGCCAGCGCCGCGCGGATGTTTGCCGCGCCCCCGGTCAGCGTGTTGCCGGCAAGCAATACCGACACGCGGTTAGTGGAGTCGCCTTTGTTGACCAGACTGCATTTAAAGGTGTAAATCTCGCTCGGCGCCATGCCGCCCATCCCTGCGCGAAGGGCAATGCGCTCCTCGTCCGCCGTGTCGGTTTTCGCCTCCCGTTTCCCGAGATAGTTGAAAAAGTAGGCTTCCCTGTAGTAGGCGGCGTGAATCTCTTCCTCGTTTGCCGCCGGGGCGTACCCCTCGCGCAAAAGATCCGGCACGCCGTTTTTTCCCTCATCCGCCGCGGCGTAAAAATAAACTTCGGAGTTGATGCGGGCAAACTGAAATTTCATCGGCGTGACCCGGTCGTTTACGGCAAACCAGGCGAAAACCGAGCCCGCCGTCACGGCAAGGACCAGCAGCAGGGCCAGCAGGGGGGGCAGGAGCGGAGAAATGCGTTTCTTTGCTTTTTCCATTTACGCGCCCTCCCCCGGTGCCAGCACCACAGAATGAATTGCCGCCGTTTTTTCGGACAGCAGGTTGGAATAAATGCCTTCCAGTTTTTGATATTGCGCAAGGTCAACGGTCAGGCGCAACGTCACCGACCAGTACCCGTCCGCGTCTGCCTTGTCGGGCGCCAGCGTGCCGCGCGTGATTTCCACCGTGTCGGAAACGATGGAGCCGCCCTCGCCGTAGTCGGCAAGAAAGCCCTTGTCCTCCCACGCGCCGCGCTCCGCGTTCCATACCGACAGCCGGTAAACGCCGAGAATGCTGTATGTCACGCCCGCGGTGGTCACAAACGTGTCGCTTTCGGACAGACCGCTGAAATACATCCGGTAGGCGCTGCCTTCCCGCCCCGGCGCGCAGGTGAAGCGCAGGGTCATCTCGATGTGCTCGCCGGGGAAAAGGGAATCATAAAACAGCGTGTTTTTCTCGCCGTTATCCGGGTCGGTGAAATAATAGTTGCCGTCCTGCCCGCGCACAAACTCGCAGGAGGCGATTTCCACATCGTTCATCACCGCTTTGGCGGTAAACGTGTCGGCAAAGCGCAGATAATCCTCGGCGGCACTCAGGGTCATGCCCCCCGCGGCGGTGTGCCGGTTGGAGGCAAACCACGCCAGCGACCGGGGCAGCATGATAACCACAGCCGCCACCAGAATTGCCAGCGTGACGGCAAGGGAGAGCGCGGTGGTCAGCAGCTTGGGATGGTTTTTGATTTTTTCAAACAGTTTCATTTGCCACCCTCACAATCTCAAAGTTGACGCGGATGTCCACATCCGGACTGATGGTGGCACCGCTGCTTGCGGTCATCGTGGTGATGTGATAAATCACATAAAACTGCGTGGCGGTGGTCGGGTCGTCTCCGTCCACCCCCCACCGGAGCTCGGAAGCGGTCACGGTGTACGTGGTGGTGCCGATGGTGTAGCTCAGCGTGTCAAGCCCGAGGTCTGCCGCCGTTGCGCCCGCAAAATCGGCATAAACCGCGGAGATGGACTCGCCCTCGCGCAGTTTTTTCTGATATTCAATCCCCAGTAAAATTTTGTAGGCATTCACGCCGGAGGCGTTTTCAAACAGCAAAGGCGTCGTCTCGCTGACGGTATTGTAGACCGCCACCCCGGCGCTTGTCAACTCCCCGAAGTATTCCATATTGACAAGACCCGTCGAGCCGTAGAAAATCTGCTTGACGGCGGCGGTGGTACTGCTGGTGTCGGTGGGGGTGTTGCCGTAAACATACACGACGGTAAGAGAGGGAATCTGCAATAAGAACTCAAACGACTCAATCCGGTTGAGGTTTGTCGTGGTGCCGTAGGCGTTGCCGAGATACAGAATTTTCAGATTTTTCAGCCCGGTCAGCCGGGTCAGGTTTTCGTCGTTCGGCGCGGTTGCCGAAAAGACGGAAACAATGCCGCAGTTGGTGAGATTCAGCGTTTCGATGGCGTTCATCTCGCCGAGATAGTTCAGGTTATCGGCAAGCCTGCCGGAAAGGTCTACCCCTGTCAGGTTGACGAGCGTGGCGCCGGTAATATACTGGATGCCGCAAAAATCACGTACCGCGGCAAGTGTGGCGCCGTTGACCTCGTCCGTTACGTCCACGGGCAGGTTCTGTTTTAACCAGTCGGTCAAAATCGGGTCGCCGTCCCGGAATGAGCCGCCGCCGAACACCGCGCCCATCCAGGCGTACAGGTTGGCGTCCCGCAGAACAGAACCAGCGCCTCCGAAGGTCAGCACGCCGGGCAGGGTAAACCCGGTCACGATCGGCACAAAAGAGGAGTCCTCATGCCGAGAAAACCCGGTGCTGCCGGTGGAAAGCTGGCGGTAGTTATACACAAATTCAAAATCCTGATTGGCGGTCGGCAGTTCGTCCGCCGTGACGGTAAACTGCCATTTCGCGTCTCCGTAGGCGATAATTTTCTGCAAGGCGCCAAGCACCGTGGTGCCCGCGGTATCCGCCAGACTCACGAGGTACGCGTTCAGCGCGTTTACATAAGAGGAGTAGGCAAAGGGCGCGGCACCGGTTGCCGGGGTCAGCGTTACCTGCACCTTGCCGTTGTAGTAAAGCCCCACCGAAATGCCGGAGGGCGTATTCCAGCTCACGGCACCGTCCGCACCGGTCACGCGCATATCATAGCAGACCGCAAAATCCGCGGCGGAGTTGCCCGTGGCAAAGGGCATGGTAAAGGTTTTCGCCGTATAGCACGCGGTGGTGGAGAAAAACATCTGATCGTAATAGTTGTACCAACTGACAAACCGCCCTACGTTGGTGCTGACGTCATTACTGCACCGCACGGGGATCTGCAACTGTGCGGTGGTGCCGTCGGTAAAGGTAACCAGACAGTCCAGCTGCACGGTCTGGATATAGTCCAGCGGATTTTTGCCCGCCCGTACCGAAAGATAACCGTTGGTTTCGCCGTCCAGCGCCGCGTCACACCCTGTCAGTTCATACAGGGCGTTGGTGTCGTTAATCAGGGAATATTTGATGCTTTGGATGGAGCTGTGCGCGCCCCCTTTTGCGGGGGAGAGCAACTCGCGTCCGAAAAACTCCGGCGCGCTGTCCGGGGAGCCGGACACGCGGGCAAGCGTGATCTGCCCGCCGTAGTTGGCAAGGATAAAGTCCTGCGCAAGGGAGACCTGGGTGCGCACCAGCCCCGCGTCACTGGCGGTGACCTTGAAGGAGGAGGAAAGAGAGCTTTCGCCGCAGGTGACGGTGACGGTAAGATACTGCACCGCCGAGGTCGGCTCCAAATAGTAAACCTCGTCATTGGAAACCGTGGCGCCGTTTTCGGTTTTCTTCGGCACGGTGATCACGTCGGCGACCTCATTCGTCAGCGCCGCGTCGGAATAGGCGCCGAACGCGAACGTGATGTATTTTCCGCCCCCCACCGGCACTCTGGCGGGCAGATACAGCGAACGCTTGAACACCAGCGTCCCCGCCGTGTCGCCCTCCTCGGAGTAATAACGGGAAAGGAAGGAGTGAATCATCGTTTCCCCTGCCGCCGCCAGCGCCGCGTTGTTTTCCGTGTTCAGCACGTGGAGCGGGAGCGCACAGGTGCCGATGACGGTTTCGCCCCGGCGCACGGTGATGGTCAGGGTCACGGTTGCCGTTCCGGTATTCGGGGTCACCTTGCCCGCGGGGCTGATGACCGCCTCATCGGAGGAGGCGTATTCCAGCGTGACATCTTTCAACGCCAGCACGTTGCCCGGCAGGTCCAGGTCGCGGAAAACAAAGGCGCACGCCTCGGTTGCCCCTGCCGCGGTGCAGGTTTTGGAAGTGAGAAACAGCGCGGGGTCAAACACGGTGTCGCTTTTTGCCGCCAGTTCCGCAAAGGCGGGGGCGGCAAGCGCCAAGTCGGTCAGGTTGCAGAGCTTTGCCGTGGCAATGCGGAGCGCGTGATACGCCGCCACCGCCGCGATGCCGGAAACATCGGTACTCACGTCGGCAAAGTCGAGTGCCGTGCCGTCACGCCGCGCAAATGTGACCGTTTCTGCCGAAGCCACGGCATACGGGGTGTCAAAATAAATTTTCCCGTCCGTCGCGTTCTCGCCTTCCTCCGGGTCGTTATCCACCACCACGGTGCCGTTTTTTAAGATTACGGTGCCGTGATAAGTGTGGGAGAAGGCAAGGGAATGCCCGTTCAGATACAGCGTGTTGCCGCCAAGATCGAGGTGGCAATCCGCCGTCAGGGTGAGGTCGGCGGCAAGCGTGAGGTCTGCCGTCAGGGTCAGAATGTAGCGCCCGGAGAGGGGAGAGACCGCCGCGCTGTCGTTGAAAATCCCGTTGCCGTCCGCACCTACGGAATAGGCAAACAACTTGTCAAACGTGGCAATTTCCACTACGGTAACGGTGTCACCGCTCCCCTCCACCTGCCCTGTGAGGGTCTTGAAAAAGGAGGAAGTGAAAAACGCCACCGCCGCCACAGTCAGTGCCGCGGCAAGCAACGTCACGCATAAAATAAGCACGATCGGTTTTTTGCTTTTTGCGCCGAAACGCATCACGTATCCCTCCTTTTTTAATAAATCTTTTAAGCGGAAACGGTTACTTTGAATTTACGGATATCGTCGGTGCCCAGCACCCGTGCCACAATCACCACTTCCTCGCTGCCGCCCGTGCCGCTGTAAAAACTGGTAGACGAGGTGCCCACATGGCGGACGTTGGTGAATTTGGAAAGCCCGTTTGCACTGAGGTTTTGCCCCTTGCTTTCCGTGATGTTGAAACTGGCGGCGGTTTCGGTGCCGGAAGAATCCTTGGTGATGTTCATGGAAATGTTGCCGATACCGCCCATGGTTTTGAAGTAGTAAACTTTGGTGGCGGTATTCAACGTCAGCTCCAACATGCCGTTGGCGTAGAAAATGTCTTTTCCGCCGGTGTAGTAGGCAATGGAACCGACCGCCATCGCGCCGGTTTGCTCTTTTGCGGCGGTATTCAGCGCGGTTTTCAATGCATCCGAACTGCTGAATACCGTAAAAGTGCGCTTTTCGGCGGGCAACCGGTCGCCGGAGGCATAATAGAAATCTCCGTTTTCATCGGTCAGCAGGCGATAGACCGAATACCTTGTGAAAGTTTTGCCGTTGACCAATACATCGGGTGCACTGTCTGTGCCGCCGTAGAAGCAGTAATACGTGCCGTAATAGTTACCGAATTCCACAGTGTCTTTTGCGGCTTGCGCCGCTTTCAGAATCGCCTCCATCGTGGCATCACCGGTATCGTTTTGCAGGGTGTGCGAGACCCATACAAAGCCGTTGGTCCCGTCAAAGGTCAGGCGATACCCCTGCGCATTGGTTGTCGCGTAAGGGATGTAACTGCTGGTTACCGTATTGCCGCCCACATAATACGTATTGCTGTTGTTTGTTCCGCCTTGGAATTGATACAGATAATACCCGTTTGCCACCGTCGCCGCGTATTCCACCGCGCTGTCTCTGTCGGCTTGGCTGTTGACGATTGTGGTATAGGAGTAGTGCGTTTTTTGCGTAATCGAAGGTTCGGCGGATTCCGATTGCCACAGGGGGCTGGTGCTGCTCAGACTGCCGAGATAACTCTCCATCCGGGTTTGCGCATCGGTGCCCGTATAGGTTTGTGTGCCGCAGGCAGCGCCGGTAACGGCATCGCTCTCCGGATTACAATAATAAAACCCGTCATAATTGTTCTGATATGTTTTTCCCCTGCATACCAGTTCCGCATTTTGGTAGGGAATCAGGGTCAGCGTTCCGTTAGTAGGCGAGGACGTGGCAGAGCTGCTGTAATAAGTGCTTTCGGTATAGGCATAGTACAAAGTGTAGACTCTTGACAAAGTCACGGTATAGTCCACGTACTTTCCGTCGGCGGTTTTGGCGTAATTGACCGTTACCACGCTTCCGTCATTCAGCAGATAAGTGCCGGAAACTTCCGCATATGTTCCTTTCCGATACCGGTAAGTCATTGTTTTTGTGACGGTTTCCGTCTTGGAGTAAAGGAAGTAGCAGTCCTTTGTGGTTCCGTTTTTATCAACAAAGGAGAACAGCTTGGTCTCAAAGTAGTAGGTGTAGTAAAACCACCCTTGTCGGGTGGGGGTGCCGCGCTCAACAAGCGTAACGCCCCCTCCGCTGATTTCGACCTGAGGAGCGGGGCTTGGCAGTGACCAGCCGGTGTCATTGATTTTTTCGGAGCCGTTTGACCATTCGCTTTCCGTTGCATTGCTCCAATCCACACTCCCCGCGTCGGGCAGGGAAGTCACTTTTTCGTCAAAACGGTCACCGGTTTCCCGGAAGGCATAACTGCCGTTTTCATAAACCAGCCGGTAGATTTTCTGATCGGTGGTGTCGGCATAATAATTTTTCAGCATCCGATCCATATCGGCGACCAAATGGATTACCCCGATATCATCGGCGAAAGAGGTAAATGAATGACGCTCGTAAGTTGTTCCACGCCTGACGAACGAGGTTGTCGCGATCGCGTCACCCAAATCCAGGCGTCGCTGGTAATTCCTTACCGA
>ERZ779865.2291-NODE-2291-length-12246-cov-6.370355_pt1 | contig 12246 bp, 15 predicted proteins | sample MGYA00433088_ERZ779865 | MGnify/ENA primary metagenome ERZ779865 (study PRJEB29588, sample SAMEA2151703) | human gut metagenome | biome: human gut; feature: human-associated habitat; material: faeces | place: Denmark | collected 2008/2010 ... | reverse complement strand
CAAACCCCGGCAACAGAAAGCCGGGAAACGCGCAGCGACGAAAAAATCCGGCAAACGCCGTATGCCGGATTCGATAAAAGCCATACCATCGAATAACCCGAGCCGATTTTTTAACCCCGAAGACAAAGCGCTTCGGGGTTTTATGGGGTGTTTTTGACATTGAACTTGTTTCCATGTTTTCCCCTCTTTTCCGCGCCGGTTGTTTTTGCGCTTTTTTCTTATTCCGGGCAGAAAATGAAAACATGTGAAAGATGATCGTTCTCCTCGGTCATTCAGGTTGTTTCGTCCCTGTCATGTCGTTTTCGTTATCGTACCGATGATTCCGGGTTTTTCAGTTTATCCGCGGCAGTTTGCCTTTGACTTTTGGTCGGTTTTTTTCCGCCTGCTCTTTCATCTGCTGCAATCCCGTATAGCGCAGAAGAAAAGCGACGAATTTATGAATTGCCCGCTGCGTTTCCTTGCTCTGCGCGGCAATGAACATTTCCAGTTCCCTGGCGTTTCTGATCGGTTCGCCGAGATCGTCATCTTCGTTTTCAGTTTCCGTTTGCCGCCGCGCGTTTTTATCAAATGATTTGTTAACCATGTCAGCCCCCTTGAAAAAATGAAATTTGAAAAAGATTATGGAGTAGATATAGGCATTTTATTAGATGCTGTTATGCTTACTCCGAAAGTAAAGGAGATACATATAGGTAAGATTGAAAACACCTCGCAATCATGGAAAGCACTTTCTGGGATGGCGAAAGAAGTTCAAAAGGCAATTTTAAAAAGAGCTAGATACATGTAATCGAAAAGCTGTCTGAAAAAAATCAGACAGCTTTTTATAATATTTTAAACTTTTATTTTGTGTTTAAGATTTATACTTTGTTTATAAATTTTAAGTTGATGTATATTTAATTTAAGTATAAAATTTTAAGCGTTTGTTATTATTTATTATTTAAATATTTTTCTCTGCAATAGTCTAATAGGTCCATATATTCTTTTGTGATTATTTTTTTATTATCATTTCCACAATTAATACAGTCAAGTAATTCTTGTGATTTGTATCTTTCATAAAGAGTTTCAACTCTGTCACTTAAGAATTTTACATAGTCTTCTAATTTATCTGAACTAAAGTCCCATGGCTTTTTTGAAAGAATAAAGTGGAACAAATATAAATTATCCAATTTGTAATTTAAGTGATTTATATAATAATCTAAGTATGTAAAGAATACAGTGTATTTTAATTCTAAATGTAATTCTGGTTTATTTGTCCAATCTTTATAATATTCTTGCAATATGTCTTGGTCTCCAACTGAAGCTTTTTTTTCTGCGACTTGAGTAAGAATATTTAAAAATTTTTCGATTAATCCTTGTTCTGGTTCTACAACTAATAAACCTGATACTAATTCATGAGGTACTGTGACATTTGGACCAAATTTATAATTACAAGGTGCTGCCATATTTGGAAAGTCAAATAATGAGTCTATATTTTTTCTAATATAAATATCAGCATCTAAGTAAACAATTTTATCAAATTGAGTTAATTCAAAAATTGACAATTTATCAAAAGTATATGTCCAATGTGAGAAATCACCTTGAGCATTTTTTTCTTTTATTTCAACAGGAATTTCAATACTTTTTTTTCTTATTGTTTTTATTCCGCATGAATGTAAAAGTTGTTCTGTTTCATTTGAAATTTTGTCTGTGATTAGTACATAAAATGGATAAGCAGAGTTAACTCGTTTTAAACATTCTTGTACTCCTAAAATTCCAAGTAAATAATTATCAGTGGATAATACACCAATATATGCATAGTTCATAAAAATTACCTCCAAATTAGTAATAATATATCATATAAGGCTAAAAGTATCAATAAAAACTTGATATGGAGAGGATTAAAATATATAATAATATCAGGATTTTTGAAAGGAGAAATATATGAACGTTTATGTTGTTAGACATGGATTAACAGATTATAATATTCAGAAAATTTATCAAGGAAGAGTAGATGTTCCATTAAATGAAGAAGGAAGAAAACAGGCTGAAGAAACTGCACAAAAATTTAAGGGAATAAAAATAGATAATATATTAGTTTCACCATTATCAAGAGCAAGAGATACTGCTAGTTATATAGAAGAAGTGACTGGGGTAAAGGCTGAGATTGTTGATGGATTAATTGAAAGAGGTTATGGTGATATGGAAGGACATTCTGCTACTCCAGAATGTAATACTCCTATATTAGTTGATTATGATAGAAATTATAACTTACATGGTGTAGAGCCTATAAAAGAAATGATTGAACGTGTTAAAGTTTGTTTAGATCAAATTATGAAAAAATATAAAGGAAAAGATATTGTTTTAGTTACTCATGCTGGTGTTACACAGGGAATAGAAATATATTTTAATGGTTTACCTCAAGATAAAAATATAGAAAAACTTACGTTAAAAAATTGTGAAGTAAGAAAATATGAGAATGTTAAAGCACATGAGGATGTTGAGAGATAAGAGATTTTTATACAGTAATGTATAAAGGAAATAGACAAAAGAATTGGAGAATTTTATGAATAGAAAAGAAACAAGAAAAATAAATGTTGGTGGTGTTACAATCGGCGGGCAAAATAAAGTTGTTATTCAGTCAATGTGTAATACTAAAACAAAGAATGTAGAAGATACTGTAAAACAAATTCTTGAATTAGAGAAAGTTGGTTGTGAGATTATTAGAGTTGCATGTTTGGATATTGAAGATGCAAAGGCAATAAGAAGAATAAAAGAAAGAATTCACATTCCTATTGTTGCAGATATTCATTTTGATTATAAGATTGCGTTAGAAGCTATAAATTCAGGTGTTGACAAAATACGTATTAATCCAGGAAATATTGGTGATGATGCAAAAGTAAAAGCAGTTGTAGATGCTTGTAAAGAGAAGAATATTCCTATTAGAATAGGTGTAAATGCAGGATCTTTAGAACCTGAATTGTTAAAAAAATATGGGCATCCATGTAGTGATGCTATGATAGAAAGTGCTAAAAGGCACGTTGAGATATTAGAAAAGTTGGATTTTTATGATATTTGTATTTCATTGAAAGCATCTAATCTTGATATGTGTATTGAAGCATATGAAAAGGCTTCAAAAGAGTTTGCATATCCATTGCATTTAGGAATAACAGAGGCTGGAACAGCTTTTTCAGGAACAATAAAATCAAGTATTGGGCTTGGAATCTTGTTAAGAGAAGGAATAGGAGATACTTTAAGAGTTTCTTTATCAGATGATCCTGTTAAAGAGATTAAGGTTTGCAAAGAAATTTTGAGAGATTGTAATTTATTAAATAATGTTCCTGAGTTAGTATCTTGCCCAACTTGTGGTAGAATTCAATATGATTTGATACCGATAGCTAAAGAAATAGAGAGTTTCTTACAAAATATTGAAGCTGATATAACGGTTGCAATAATGGGATGTGCTGTTAATGGACCGGGAGAGGCAAGAGAAGCAGATATAGGAATTGCAGGAGGAAAAGAAGAAGGTTTATTATTTAAAAAAGGCGAGATTATTAGAAAAATAAAGCAAGAAGATATGGTAAGTGAACTTAAAAAAGAAATTATGGAAATTGTAGAAGAAAAGAAAGCTAATAAGTAGTGGGAAGGGTTTAGATAAATGAATTTTGATGATGAAGAATTTGATGATAATTTATTAGTACCAGAAGTAAAAAATAAATCTGAAGAAGTTCAGGAACTTTCATTAAGACCTAGATTTTTAAATGAATATATTGGGCAAGATAAAGTTAAAGAAAATATGAAGATTTGTATAGAAGCGGCTAAGAAGAGAGAACAGCCATTGGACCATGTTTTGTTATATGGACCTCCTGGACTTGGAAAAACAACACTTGCAAATATATTAGCAAATGAAATGAATACTAATATTAAAGTTACATCTGGTCCGGCGATAGAAAAGCCTGGAGATTTGGCTGCAATATTAACAACTTTATCTGAAAATGATGTTTTGTTTATTGATGAAATTCATAGAATGAATAGAAACGTTGAAGAGATTTTATATCCAGCTTTGGAAGATTATACTCTTGATATAATTATTGGAAAAGGTTCAAGTGCTAGGTCTATAAGATTAGATTTACCTAAATTTACTTTAGTTGGTGCTACAACTAGAGTTGGAAGTTTGTCTACTCCTTTACGTGATAGATTTGGAATTATAAATAGATTAGAGTTGTATGATGCTGAGGATTTGGATACTATTGTAAAAAGGTCTGCTGATATTTTAGGAATTAATATTAATAAAGATGCATCTTTAGAAATTGCTAAAAGATCAAGAGGAACTCCAAGAATTGCAAATAGATTATTAAAGAGAGTGGCGGATTTTGGACTTGTTTTAGGAAATGGTGACATTACATTAGATATTGCTAGAGTTGCATTGAATAAGTTAGAAATTGATGAATTAGGGTTAGATAATACTGATAAGAAAATATTAGAGTCTATAATTTATAATTATAGAGGTGGACCTGTTGGTATTGAAACTTTAACAGCGACTATTGGTGAAGAAAGTGGAACAATAGAAGATGTGTATGAACCATATTTAATGCAAATTGGATTTATTGCTAGAACTCCAAGAGGAAGAGTTGCAACGCCTTTAGCATATGAGCACTTAGGATTGAATTACGAAGAAAAATAATTGTTGAGGTCTTTAAAAAATGAAAGAAGAAAACAAAAAAGTTGAGTTTATAAAGAATTGTATATTAATAGTGATTATTGCAATAATTGCCTTTTCAGCTATATTTACGAATTCGATTTCAAATTTAGATGAGATATGGAATTTTAATTTTGCAAGAAATATAGCTGATGGGCTAATTCCTTATAAAGATTTTAATATAGTTCAAATGCCGCTAGTTTCGATGATTTGTGGTTTGTTCTTGAAAATATTTGGAACAGAAATAATAGTTATGAGAAGTTTGGCTGTTATTTTAATGTGTGCAATATTTTTTATTGGATATAAGGTTTTGAAAAAGTTAGTCCCAGAAAATGCAGCATTTTTAGTTACTGCTATATTTTTATTTTTGTTTAAGGATGTAATGTGTATTGATTATAATTATGCGGTTTTATTAATTGCATTGATTATGATGTTAATAGAATTGAATCATAATAAAAAAGATATGTTTGAATATGATTTTAAATATAATTTTTGCTTAGGATTGTTAGGAGGATTAGCAATTTTGTGCAAACAGACTACTGGATTTGCTGTTGCTGCTGCATGCACAGGTTATAAGATTTTTGCAATAAGGAAAAAAGAAGATATACAACCTTTTTTAAAAATTGCATTTACTCGTTTGTTAGGATTTTGTATACCTGTTTTGATTTTTGTTATATATCTTTTGGCAAATAATGCTTTTTCAGATTTTGTTGATTATGCTATTTTAGGAATTAAAACTTTTTCTAATAAAATAGAATATACAAATTTATTTAAAATTGAATTAGTTTCTTATTTAAGTGTTTTGGTTCCGATTGCTCTTGTTGTATTTTTTGTTTCTTTATTTAGAAAAAAAGCTAAATATGAAGAGTATGTTATTTTTGCATATGCTATATCTACGTTTATTGTTGTATTTCCAATATCTGACCAAATTCACTTTTTAATTGGTGCAATGATTTCAATTATAGGGATTGCATATTGGATTTATGAAAGTTTTCAAAATGGACGAGAGAAATTGTTTGGTAAACGAATTAAAGTGGCGTGTTATGTTGTAATTAATTTTTTAGCAGTTTTTGCTTTGTTATTACTTACTTGGAATTCAATTTTGAAGATTAATAAAGAATATATTTCTGTAAAGAAAGAAACAGAGCTTGAACATTTTAAAGGCGTTCCTGAAGATGAAGGATTGAAAGAGATGATACAGATAGTCGATGATTATATTTTAGAAAAACAGTCTGAAGGAAAGAAAGTATATATATTAGATTCAACTGCTGGAATTTATTATATTCCGTTAAATCAATACAACAAAGATTATGATATGTTTTTGAAAGGAAATTTAGGCGGCAAAGGTGAGGATGGCATTATAGAAAGAATTGATACTGAAGAAAATGCAATATATTTATTAAAAAAGAGTGGATTGAATTGGCAAAATCCAGGAGATGTTAGAAATTATATAATAGATAATTTAGAATATAGTGAGGATGTTTTATGTTTTTGGACATTTAATTCTAAAATCTAGAAAGGATGGTAACATGCATACAAGTGTAAGAGGAATTATTGAAAAAGATGATGGAATTGTTTTGATTCATAGGATTAAGAAAAAATCAAATGAGGAGGTCAAAGATTATTTTGTTGTGCCTGGTGGAAAAATGGAACCTGGTGAAAATGAAGAAGAAACTGTTAAAAGAGAAATTTTTGAAGAACTTGGTATACATGTAAAAGTTGGAGCTAGATTGCTAGAAATAAATAATGAATTTGATGATAGTATTCAAGTTTTTTATAAATGTGAATATGTTGATGGAATTCTTGGAACGGGCACAGGACCAGAATTTACAAATCATAATGAGTATTATGGAATATATAAAATTGAAATTATTAGATATGATGATTTAGAAAGAACTAATTTAGTACCAGAAAAAATTAAAAGATATTTGATAGATAATAGAAAGAAGGATTAAAATGAAGTTATTAATGCATACATGTTGTGCACCTTGCAGTGTTTATTGTATTAAAAGTTTAAGAGAACAAGGAATTGAACCAACGTGTTATTGGTATAATCCAAATATTCATCCATACATAGAGTACAAAACGAGAAGAGATACTTTAATTGAATACAGTAAAATGGCTAATTTTGAGTTAATTATTAATGAAGAATATGGTTTGAGAGAATTTTGCAAAAATGTAATTGATGATTTAAATAACAGATGTGTAAATTATTGTTATAAAGTTAGATTAGAGGCTACTGTTAAGTATGCTAAAGAACATGGCTATGATGCTTTTACTTCAACTTTATTTGTTAGTCCTTATCAACAACATGATAAATTGAAAGAAGTATGTGAACAATTAGCTGAAAAATATGGTATTGAATTTTTATATAGAGATTTTAGAGTTGGCTTTAGAGAAGGACAAGCAGAGGCAAGAGAACTTGGATTGTATATGCAGAAGTATTGTGGTTGTGTGTTTTCAGAGGAGATGAGATATTATAACCGCAATGCCACAAAACCTAGTATTTCCAATGGTTACAATATACCAAGAGAACCTAGAATGCAAGTTAAAAAAATAGAAAATAAAGAAGATTATATTGATTTACTTTTAGAGGCAGATCCTTCAAAAGACATGATACATAAGTATTTGAACAATTCTGATGTATATGCTTTAAAAAAGGGAGATGAGCTAATTTCTATTGCAGTTATTTTGCCTATTTCTAGAAAAATATTAGAATTAAAAAATATAGTTACAACAGAAAAATATAGAAACAAAGGTTATGCAAAAACACTTTTAAAATCATTATGTGGTAATTATAAACAAAAATATGACAGAATGTTAGTAGGAACAACGGAGAATAACATTCCTTTCTATGTTAAGCAGGGATTTGATAAATACGAAAAAACAATTAAAAATTTCTTTATAGATAATTACAATGAAGAAATTAAAGATGGAGATTTAATTTGTACTGATTTAATATATTATTCAAAAAATTTAAAGAAAAAAGTTAAAGATAAATAGTAATTTGAAAGTGAGATGATATTTTTGAATAAAGACATATTATTATCTAGTATAGATAAAATTCATACTACTGAAATGGGTATTGATAGAATTAAGAAGAATCTAAAATTGAATACTAATGATGTAGTTGAATTTTGTAAAAATAAAATTTTAGATAAGAATTGTAATATTTATAAGCAGGGTAAAAATTGGTATTGTGAAATTGATAATATTAAAATAACTATTAATTCTTATAGTTATACAATTATTACAGCACATTTAATCAAATAAATTACAATTAATAGGAGTGCTATATGATAAGAAAGTTTGAAAAAAATGATATAAATGCAGTAATGGAAATATGGGGAAATGAAAATATAAGAACTCATAATTTTATTGCAAAAGAGTATTGGAAAGATTGTAGGATTTGTAGGTGTAAATAATAATTATGTTGAAGGAATTTTTGTGGATATAAATAATCAGCATAGTGAAATAGGAACATCTTTACTAGATAGAATAAAAGAAAATAAAGATAGCCTAACATTAAATGTATATAAGAAAAATGCAAATGCTATTAAGTTTTATGAAAAAAACAATTTTATAATTACAAGCGAAAATATAGACAAAGATACAAATGAAATAGAATATACAATGACTTGGAGTAAGTAACAAATTACGAGTTATAGAAAAATAGAGAGGAGGATGAGAGTATAAATATGAATCCGATAGAAAATTTAAAAGATTTAATCGTGTATCAAAGTCAAAATAATGAAAATATATCAGTAGAAGTTTTATATGATAATGAAGATTTTTGGTTAACTCAAAAATCAATGTCAAAATTATTTGAAGTAGAAGTGAACACAATAAATTATCACTTAAAAGAAATTTTTGAAACACATGAATTAGAAGAAAATCGAACTATTCGAAAAATTCGAATAGTTCAGAAAGAAGGAAATAGAGAGGTTTCGAGAGAAATATCATTTTATAGTTTAGATGCAATTATAGCAGTTGGATATAGAGTAAACTCAAAACAAGCAACGGATTTTAGAATATGGGCAACTAATACATTAAAAGAATACATAAAAAAAGGATTTGTTTTAAATGATGAATTACTAAAAAACGGGCCAAAATTTGGAAAAGACTATTTCAAAGAATTATTAGAGAGAATTCGTTCAATTAGGACAAGCGAACGAAGAATATGGCAACAGATAACAGATATATTTGCAGAATGTAGTATTGATTATGATAAAGATTCAGAGATAACCCATCAATTTTATGCAATGATACAAAATAAATTCCACTATGCAATTACAGGAAATACAGCGGCAGAAATTATATATCAAAAGGTAGACCATACAAAGGAAAATATGGGATTAACAACTTGGAAAAATTCACCAGATGGAAGAATATTAAAATCAGATGTGATGATTGCTAAAAATTATTTAGAGAAAAAACAGATAAAGCAATTGGAAAGAGCAGTAACTGGATATTTTGATTATATAGAGGATTTAGTAGAAAGAGAAAATACCTTCACAATGGAGGAATTTTCTAAAAGTGTTAATGAATTTTTAGAGTTTAGAAAATATGATATCCTAAAAGATAATGGTAAAATATCAAGAAAACAAGCAGAAGAAAAAGCAGGAAAAGAGTATGATGAATTTAACAAAAATCAAAAGATAGTTTCAGATTTTGATAAGCTAATTATTGAAGCAAATAGATTAAGTAATAAAAAGTAAGTAGATCAAAAGAGATAAAGAATAGATTAAAAAGGAGAGAAAAAGTTGAAAGTAATATTTTTAGATGTGGACGGTGTGCTAAATTCAAATGATTATGTGGATTATACATTAAAAAATAATGTTGAAGGAATACTTGATGAAATAGATCCAAAAACAATAGAAATGCTTAAATATGCTTTAGATGTTACTGGTGCTCAAATTGTTGTATCATCTTCTTGGAGAAATATTCGTAAATTTGAACAGTTAAAAGAGTTGTTTTTAAGATATAGGATTAGCTTAGGTGAGAAAACGCCGGTACTTGGACATGAGAGAGGTTTAGAGATTAGACAATATTTAAAAGAACATGCTGATATAGATCAATATTTGATATTAGATGATGATATGTTTGATTCTTTTGACGAAGAGTTAAGAAAAAATTTGATTTTAACAAAAGAAGATCAAGAAGATCATAGTTATGGTGATGGTTTGCAAATGAAACATATAGAGCAAATTATTAAAAGATTTGGAAGAGTTAAAAAGAAGGAACATGATATTGATGATGAACGTTGATTAAAAATTTTTGAAAAATGTAGGAGGGTGTGAAATGGACAAGTTTAAAGAGATTAGACCTGTTGTACTTGGCTTAGTTAGAAGAAATAATAAGATTTTGGTTAGTGAAGGACATGATAAAAATAAAAATGAGACATTTTATAGATGTTTAGGTGGTGGTATAGAGTTTTTAGAAAAAAGCCAAGATGCATTGAAAAGAGAATTTAAAGAAGAACTTGGAATTGATATTAGTGTGGGAGATTTTTTAGGAATTTCTGAAAATATATTTACATACAATGGAAAGAATGCTCATGAGTTAATATTGTTTTATAGTGCTGATATAAATGATGCAGATTATAAAGAAAAATATCATGTAATTGATGATAATAGTGAGACTGATGCAATGTGGGTTGATATAGATAAGTTTAAAAATAGAGAATTAAAAATATATCCTGAAGAAATATTTGAATATTTAAAGTAAGGTTTATGAAAAATAGAGAGAAATGGGGGAAAAACATGGGAACATGGAAATGTCCAAAGTGTGACAATGAAGATTATAAAAGAGTGATGTAGTATGATATAATCTAAAAAGTTTTTAAAATACAAAAGAGAGGTTGTTTATATGAATAAAAGTGAGTTTAAATTGAAGTCAGTAGATGAAATTACGGATTTATATGTGGTTGCTTGGTTTCCAAGTGATGAAAATATAAAAGGTGTAATTCAAATAGCTCATGGAATTACTGAACATGTTGGAAGATATGAGAAATTTGCAGAGTATTTCACAAATAAGGGATATGTAGTTGTGGCTAATGATATTATTGGTCATGGAAAATCTGTAAGTGATAAGAAAAATAAAATGTATTTTGGACCTGAAAATAGTTGGTTTTGGGTTGTAAAAGATTTTTATAATGTGTATCAGATGTTTAGTGAAAAGTATGAGAATAAACCATATATTGTGTTAGGATTTTCTTTAGGTTCATTTGTAGTAAGATCATTTTTAAGTATGTATCCTGAGGCTAAAGTAACTGATGCTATTTTGGTGGGAACAGGTTATACTTCTAATTTTAGTCTAAAGATTGGAAAGTTTGTCGCTAAATCAGAAGCTAAGAAAGTTGGAGAAGATAATTCAACAGAGATGATTAATAAATTGGCTTTAGAAAATTACAATAAATCTTTTAAACCTGTTAGAACTAAATGTGATTGGCTTTGTGCTAATAAGGTAACTTTAGATGAATATTTAAATGATCCTCTTGTTGGAAAAGATGTTTCTTGTGGGTTATTTAGAGAGTTATTGAATGGGATGATGTATACTAATAAATTGTCTAATATAGAAAAAATTCCAAAGATGTTGCCTATATTAATGATATCTGGAAAAAATGATCCTGTTGGAGATTTTTGCAAAGGAATAAAAAAATTAGAACAGACTTATCGTGTTCATGGAATTCAAAAAACATTAACTAAGTTTGTTGATAATGCTAGACATGATGTTTTTCATGAGGAGAATAGTGAGGATGTTTTTGAATATATATTTAGATGGATTAAGAGTAATCATAAATTTGATGAAAAGAAGTAGAGAGGGATAGAGTTGGAACTATTTTGTATTATAGTATTTTGTTTTTTATTACCGATTATAGTTTTAGTGAGACCTATTAAAGATTGTGTAAAAAATAATAAAAGTTTATTTAAAGATTATAAAGAAGAAGTGATTTTATTTTTTATACTTATTGTTGGAAGTTTGGTAAGATTGGTTGCTATTGGTCAATTTCCAAATGGTTTGAATGTGGATGAAGCTTCAAGTGGGTATGATGCTTTTTCTCTTATGAAGTATGGTGTTGATAGAGGAGGAAATTCTTATCCTGTTTATTTATATGCTTGGGGAAGCGGACAAAGTGTTTTGTATTCATATCTTATGATTCCTGTATTGATGGTAACAGGACTTTGTGAATACGGAATAAGATTGCCAATGGCGATTATCGGAATTATTTCTTTGTATTTTTTTTATTATTTGATTAAAAGTATTTTTGATAATAAAAGAATGGCTCTTATAAGTGTTGGATTTTTTGCGATTTGCCCATGGCATATTATGAAAAGCCGTTGGGGAATGGAATGTAATATTTTTCCTGATATTATATTATTATCTACATTATTATTTGTGCTTGGATTAAAAAAGAAAAAAACAAGTTTACAGATTTTAGCTTTTATTGGTTTTGCAATTTCAAGTTATTCATATGGCACTGGGTATTTATTTTTACCAGTATATATACTTGGAATGTTAGGATATTTGATTTATAAAAAAGAAATTACCATAAAAAAATCTATAATATATTT
>ERZ779865.2286-NODE-2286-length-12261-cov-21.812469_pt1 | contig 12261 bp, 10 predicted proteins | sample MGYA00433088_ERZ779865 | MGnify/ENA primary metagenome ERZ779865 (study PRJEB29588, sample SAMEA2151703) | human gut metagenome | biome: human gut; feature: human-associated habitat; material: faeces | place: Denmark | collected 2008/2010 ... | reverse complement strand
CTGCTGTCAGTACTAAACTTAATACTTTCTTTTTCATGTAAACCCTCCTGTTAATACATACTGTTATAGCTCTGATCCCGGATCCGTTTCGTATCGGTTCCTTGACTGTAACTAAAGTATAGCGAAAATGGTTCGGACATTACATGGAAAAATTTATTATATAATTCACATTTTTTTATAATTTCTTTATCTTTTTTCTGAAAGTGCTTTCTAAAAATGTACTTTTTTATTTTAATATGCACTTTTTTTAGCATCTTGGTTTTCCAACTACCTTTTTTCTCCTGTTATGTTATACTGAATGCATGAAAAAGACTGTATATCACTCAAAAAGCATACGGAATCGCATACTTATTTTCACTCTGAGTGCCATTTTAGGCATGTGCCTGTTGATCAGCGTGTTCAGCTACTATATTTTCCGACATTATTTGCAGAACACTCTGATCCAGTCCACCGAGACCAGCCTGCGGCTGTTGTCGGAATCCATGGACTCCAGTATCAACGATGTCTATCGGCTGGTTCGTTATTGTCAGACGGATTCCTCGATTGCCAATTATATTGAGCACAATCCGAATCCCGGCTCCGTTCTGTCTGTATCTACTTATGATTCTTTTGCCGAAGAGTGCAGCCGAAACGGTGCTTATAATTACATGCCGCGAATCGCCGTTGTCTCACAGGCGCATTATCTGCAGGTAGTTGCTACCACTTATTCCTCCACTGCAGATCTGGCGGAGCAGATACCGCTTCTTCCTTTTTATGAAGAATTACTGGCAGCGGATGATTATGATTTTTCTACCGGTATTATTTCAGATCCTTTTCACTGGGCCGGACGAAAAGTGCTCCCCATCATCCGTCCCATTACCTATCAGTATAATAACAAACAGGCGGGGTACTTATTTATAGAAGTATCTACCGATCTGTTTACTGTTCCGTTAAATGATTACAGCCGTCCTGATGACAGTTATCTCTATCTTACGATTGCTGGTCACACTTACATATATGAAGACAATGGATTGCGGGAATTCACACCGGAATACAGTCTGTTGCAGGATATGAGCAATCATTCCCTCACCGGAGACACACAGATCTCCCGGATCCACAGTCAGACAAAAGGCGAACAGATTCTGTTAACAACCCCTTTGAATATGCCGGGCTGCTACTTAAGCCAGAGCATATCCCACGCAGAACGTACGAATCAGGCTATTTTATTTCTCGGAATCCTCACCTGCATTCTGATCGGCATTCTATCCATTGGCGTGATTCTGATGCTTTTGATGAACCGCATGATCACGGTTCCTGTGTCCCACCTGCAATCGCGCATGAAGCAGATCTCCGAGGGAGATTTCTCCAGAGATCCTTCTATTGAATGGAATCATGAGCTTGGAGACATTGGTCGCGGAATCAATGATCTGTCGGAAAATGTATGTCAGCTGATGGAGCGGCGTCTGGAAGACGAAAAACAAAAGCAGGACCTTGAATACAAAATGCTACAAAGCCAGATTAATCCCCATTTCCTGTACAATACACTGAACTCCATCAAATGGATGGCAACGATCCAGGGTGCCAACGGCATCTCGGAGATGACCACTTCTCTGTCCCGCCTGTTGAAAAGCATTTCCAAAGGCACCAGCCTGTTGATCGATATTCGGGAAGAGCTGTCGCTGCTTGAAAATTATTTTACCATCCAAAGTTATCGCTATGGCGGCACGATTTCCATGGATATACAGGTAGATGAGGAAAGTCTGTACAATAGTGAGATTATTAAATTTACCTTACAGCCTTTGGTGGAAAACGCCATTTTTCACGGGATCGAGCCCAAAGGCTCTGCCGGACATATTCAGATCCATGTAGGCTATGAAATCGCTGATGCCACTGACAGGATCCGGATCGATGTGACGGATGACGGCGTCGGCATGACCGCAGAGAAATCCGCTCAGATCTTAAGCTCCAACGACGACAGCTCGGCAGATTTCTTCCGGGAGATCGGTGTAAGCAATGTACACAAGCGCCTGCAATATCAGTTCGGCACAGAGTACGGTATTACTATAGAGAGTAAAGAGGGCGAATATACCACCATGTCCATTCATATTCCCAACTGTCCTCTGGAACAAAGGCAGGCATAAAAGGAGTTATTATGTATCAACTGTTAATTGTAGATGATGAACCTCTGGTTCAAGCAGGAATCCGTTCCATGCTGAACTGGAACGAAATGAATATCGATATCTGCGGTACCGCCATGAATGGTCAGGCGGCGCTAAAGATCATTGAGGAGACATCACCGGATATTGTCATCACGGATATCAAAATGCCCGTCATGAGTGGGCTGGAGCTGGCAAAAGTTTGCAGAGAGCGCTACGGGGAAAACAGTCCCTACTTTATCATCCTCACCAGCTACGAAGATTTCCAGATGGCAAGGGATGCCCTGTCTTATCAGGTCTCAGATTATCTGGTGAAGCTGGAGCTGACTCCGGAAGTGCTGAAAAACGCAATCGACCGGGTCATTACTCAGATCTCGCAGTCCCGCAAAAAGCAGATGTCTGCCGTAAATATTCACCCTTTTTACGACAAATTTCTGATCAGTCTTCTGCATGACCTGTTTGAATCGGAAGAACAATTCCTGCTACAAAGCAGGGATCTGAACCTGAATTTTGAATATGGCTCTTATGTCTGCTGTTATGGTGAAATCATAAGTCCCCAGGCAGATCAGCTGACCACGGAAAAACAGATGCCTCTGTTCACCAGTTCCCTGCAGATGATCCGGGAACTGGGTGCAAAATATCTGCCTCTCTATGCGCTGTCACTGGATCTGCGGCATTTTGCCCTGATCTTCTGTTTTTCGGATACGGCGGATACAGGGGACTATGTAGAAAGTCTCACAGACATTCTGCAAAGCATCAGCGACACTCTGCAAAACTATTATAACGTTACTCTTTGCTGTGGCATCGGTACCCCGGTCCAGACACCCGGTACGATCTGTGATTCCTACCAGTATGCGAGACAGACTTTCCAAAATACCGATGCAGATACTTCCATTGCCGCTTTTGATATGGATCATTCCAGAGAGAACGTCCGGAAACCCTTTAATATCAGCCTGTTCAAAAACGATCTCACCAGGGCTTTTGAGGAATACGATCCCGATATTCTGCGAACCACGATTGGGTCTCTCTGTGACCTGTTCCGGGATCATCCGGGACATTACGTGCAGGCTCTGGATGCCGCCAGCAATATCCTATATCTGTCCATTTCACTGTTGCAGGACGGCGAATCCATCGTCTCCGGCTTCTTCGCCGATGATCCGGACGGATACCGCTCCCTGTATAAGCAGTCCAACGTGGATCATGTGATCCAGTGGCTGCAGTCCTTCTGTGATAAGCTGTGCGAACTGTTCCAAAACCGCAGAAAAGACTACAAGAACCACATCGTGACTAATGTGCGCAAATACATCAACGAGCATGTGAACGAACGGCTGTCACTGAATGAAGTAGCCGCTGTCTTCGGCATCAGTCCGAATTACTTAAGCCAGCTGTTCAGCAAATACAACGATACCGGCTTCAGTGAATATATCAACATCTGCAAAGTCACAGAATCCAAACGGCTGCTGGAGGAAGAAAATATGAAGGTCTACGAAGCCGCGGAAGCACTGGGATTCGAGAGTGCCTTTTATTTCAGCAAAGTATTCAAACGGGTGGAGGGCGTCTCCCCCACGGAATACATCAACAATAAATTTAGTTAGCTCCCATTATAGAAGACACGTTAAATGTGTATGAATTACGGAATTGACAGAAAGGTACCATTATGGAAATGAATTTGCAGGCCGGAACTATTGAAAAACCTTTTTTGAAAACAGCAATTGCTTTTCGCGGGGACATCCACCCTTTTCAACCATTCCCAAAGGCTTCTGCCCGGGAAGCATATGAAACACTGCCTGCTGCACTGAAAAACCGGCTGGTTAAGATGGGGGAATCCCGGCTAAACTATGCATTCCCGGTGATCCGCGCCACAGATTATATGCGTTTTAAAAGAGATGGTGACCGCGCTGCCTTTGAAGCGCTCTATTTTGGCAAACGCAATGCCTTAAATGATCTGATTCAGGCAGAATGTGTGGAACATAAAGGACGTTTTCTGGACGATATTATCAACGGTATCTACTCTATCTGCGAAGAGAGTGCCTGGCAGCTTCCGGCGCACAATTCCTATATCCGGGATACTCCGCAGCTCATTCTGCCGGATGTGACCAGACCTGTCATGGATCTGTTCGCCTGCGAGACCGGGGCTTTGCTTGCCTGTGCGGCTTATCTACTGGAGGAGGAATTCAATGCTGTCAGTCCTTTTGTGCTGACCTGCATTGAGGATAACCTGAAACGCAGAATTCTGCAGCCGTATCTGACCGCACATTTCTGGTGGATGGGACATGACGATGAGCCTATGTGCAACTGGACCGTATGGTGTACACAGAATGTACTGCTGACCACGTTCCTGATGCCCTGGAGTGAAAAGATGTCCTCCAAGCTGGCTGCTCCGGTGCGTGCCCTTACCGGGGATGCTCCGTTGTTCCTGCCGGAGAATACGTCTGACACAGTTGTCACATTGCAGGCGATTCTGTATAAAGCAGCTGAAAGCTGTGATTATTTTCTCAAGGATTACGGCAACGACGGCTGCTGTGAGGAGGGTGCCCAGTACTACCGTCACGCGGGACTGTGCCTGTACGGTGCCATGACAGTGCTTAACACCGTTACGGGCGGACATTTTTCCTCACTGTTTCAGTGGGATAAAGTGAAAAATATTGCAGCATATATTTTAAATGTGCATGTAGATGATAAATACTATTTTAATTTTGCCGACTGCTCTCCTATAGCCGGTCGTGCCGGAGTACGAGAATATCTCTTCGGCAAAGCCACCGGGCAGGAGGATCTGTGCCTGTTTGCCGCGAAAGATTTCCAAGCAGGTCAGGGGCAACTTATTACTGATGAAGTAAATGGTGGAAATCTGTTCTATCGGATGCAGACCGTATTCTATTATGAAGAGCTGATGCACCGGGATACTTCCGCTACACTTCCTCACCGGGATGTCTATTACCCCAGTGTCGGACTGTTCCTCGTTCATTCCAATACAATGGATCTGGCGGTAAAAGCCGGTGACAACGCTGACAGCCATAATCACAACGACACAGGAAGCGTTACGCTGTACAAAAATGGTCTGCCGGTTCTCGCAGATATCGGTGTAGAGACCTATACGCAGAAGACCTTTTCTCCCAGACGCTACGAGATCTGGACGATGCAGTCGGGCTATCACAATCTGCCGACAATCTGTGGCTTTGACGAGCATGATGGCGCGGAATACCGTGCGCAAGATGTAACTGCGGTTCTCACTGGAGCGAATCCTTCGATCTCCATGGAGCTTGCCACCGCTTATCCTGTTGGCGAGATGCAGGCTAAAGGTACGGTTTCCGGTGTGCTGACCTACCGGCGCACTGTTACGCTAAAGAAACCGGAAAATACGGTCATTCTGGAAGATCATACGAATACAGGGGACGTCATATTAAATTTTATTACGTATGCCAAGCCCACCTTACAGGATCCGGCTATGGGTACAGCTGATGACGCTACGTCCGCTGCATTGACTGGTGCTCTCACGGTCGGTGAAGCCACGCTTCTCTGGGCGGGGGCAGAGCTGCTTGCAATCGAGACTCTCCCCATTACCGATGCCCGCCTAAAAACTGCGTGGGATCACGACCTCTATCGTATCCGGTTAAGGAAGCGGGGGGGAGTATTCCGGCTTACCATAAAATAATGCAAGTTTAATAAAAGATCACATATTTCTATAAATAATCACATGGCATTCCCGCCTTTCCGATCCTATAATAAGCACAAAACTGCCGGACATAGGGCAAAAGGAGGGAATGCCATTGTTATATCCAAAAATGAATCATGCGCGCTCGCTGACCGATCTCGGCGGCATCTGGCGATTTAAACTCGGGGATGAAACCGAATCGGGAGAGATCTGGAACTCCCCGCAGGAAATGGAGCTGATCTCCGTTCCGGCTTCCTATAATGACCAAAAGGACGATCCCGCTTACCGGAATCATTACGGCTGGGCGTATTACGAACGTACCGTAGAGCTTCCTGCGTTTCTCTATAAACAGAGTGGGCAGCACCAGGTACTGCGCTTCGACGCAGTAACCCACACCGCCAAAGTATATCTGAACGGCAAACTGATTTTGACACATAAGGGCGGATTTCTCCCGTTTGAGGTGGAGATTACTGATCTGTTGCCTGAAAATGGACAGATTACGATCGGCGTCGCCGTCGACAACCGGATCAGCCACAGCACTCTGCCGGTAGGCAACGAGGACAATATCGCCTTTTTCGGCTCCGATAACCCCGGAATTCCCAGCGTGGAGGCTGCAAAAATATGGCGTAAAAAGCAGAATCTGCCGAACTTTGACTTTTTTAATTTTGCGGGCATCAACCGTCCGGTGCGCATATACAGTACACCGGCTTCCTATATCGAAGATATCACTCTGGTTCCATCTCTGGATGGCGATACCGGAATTTTAGACTATCGTATCGTAACGGCAGGAGTCGATACCGATACTCCTGTCCGGTTGAAAATCATGGATGCTAACGGCAACTGCGTGACGGAAGCTGCTGGGAGCGTCGGACAGCTTCACATTCCACAGGCCAACCTCTGGTGGCCTTATCCGGGTACTCCTTATCTGTATCAGGCGAAGGTATATTATGGAGAAGACTGCTATACAGAAGAGTTCGGTTTCCGCACGGTAGAAGTCAAAGGGACAAAGTTTCTGATCAATGGAAAGCCCTTTTATTTCAAGGGCTTCAGCAAGCATGAGGATTCGCCGTTTCACGGAAGAGGGCTGGATCTGTGCCTTGATGTAAAAGATATCAATCTGCTGCACTGGATGCACGCCAATTCCTTCCGCACCAGCCATTATCCCTATGCAGAGGAAATTTACCGGCTCTGCGACCGGGAAGGCATCGTTATCATCGATGAAACACCGGCGGTCGGCATCGGTGCCGGGGAAAGCTGTGATCCCTATAAAACATTCCCAATCCGGGAGCACCATGAACAGGTATTGCGGGATCTCGTCGCACGGGACAAAAATCACCCCTGTGTTGTCATGTGGTCCATAGGAAGCGAACCGGATACCGAACATTTTCCGGAATCCGCTTATGATTACTGGCATTCCCTCTATGAGCTTACCCATAAGCTGGATCCCCAGAACCGCCCGGTAACCTTCGTCTGCTGCCAAAATAATTATGAGCGGGATTTTGTAACCCGAACGATGGACGTCGTCTGCCTCAACCGCTATTACGGCTGGTACAACCTCTCCGGCGATCTGGAAGCAGCCTCCTACGCCTGGAATATGGAACTGGATTTCTAGGAAAAAATCGGCAAACCCGTAATGATGACCGAATACGGTGCGGATACCCTCGCTGGTCTCCATAACTGCTCGCCGGAGATGTGGAGCGAGGAATTCCAGGTGGAATTCTACAAAATGTACAGCAAAGCCTTCGACGGAAGAGATTTCTTCATCGGTGAACACGCATGGAATTTCGCCGATTACGCGACATTACAAGGCTGTATGCGCGCCGCCGGCAACCGCAAGGGCATCTTCACCCGAGAACGCCGCCCTAAGATGATCGCCCATTACTTCCGAGAAAGATGGGATAAGATACCGAATTTTGGATATAAAACAAGCAGCGGTGCGTGATGCATCACTGCTGTTTCACTATTGAAGTGCACTCAGATCAATCGAATAGATATATTCTTCTATTTTCTCTTTTTCCAGAAAACCAATCATGTAAATCGGCAGATATACGATTTTCTCTTGAGTACTGATATTCTTATTGCAGAATACAAACGCCTGCGGAATTGCATATCTTTCCTCTTTCAATACATTATCCAATGCATTATGCCTTGTATATGCTTTTCCAGACTTTATCTCCAGTGGAAGCACATTTCCCTTGTATTCTATGACGAAGTCTAATTCTCCCTGCTTTTTGCTGTTAAAATAATACAGCTCAAATCCATGCGCCTTTAATTCCTGTGCCGCAACATTTTCATAGATGGCACCAAAATTGATATCTTTTTCTCTGCTCAATATCTTAAGCTGCAATCCATCCACATACATGGATGCCAGTAATCCGACATCTGATAGGAACAATTTAAACAGGTTCGTTGATTTCGACAGAAGTAACGGTAACTCCGGCTCCTGCACACAATATACGGGGAGCGCAACCCCTGCTTCCTTTAGCCAGATAAAACTGTTCTCATATCGGGAGAATCGGAAATTTTCATTGAGATCCTTCATGATGAACCTCTTATTTTTATTATTCAGTTCACTGGGGATCAAAGTAAATATTTCATCCAGGTACAGCTTATTGTCCTTGTCATATTTTGCAATATCCTTGTAATACAGCTGTACAATACCCTGTTGGATCCGAAGCACTTCTTTTAAGTTATTCGTGCGTATATAAGCATCGACCACAGCCGGCATTCCGCCCACGATCAGATATAACCGGAACAGCTCCATCATTTTCTCATGAATCAGTTCATCCACCGGCTGCTTTTTTTCAAAGCATTCCTTCAGCTTATCCATGACTGTCTGTGACACCCTGTTTGCCCCGCAAAATTCCCGAAAATCTAAGGGATACATTTCCAGAATAGATAAATAACCCACCGGTACAGAACGGATATCTTTTAATTCCACACCAAGCAGCGACCCGCTCAGTATATAACGATATTGTCCGTCTTCCACCAGGAACTTTATTGCCGTTACGATCTCCGGGCATTCCTGCACTTCATCGAAAAAGATCAGAGTCTCTCCCGGAATCATCGGTACATCCGTCAATGCAGAAAGCCGCAGCAGAATATCCTTACTGCCCGTGGTATTTGCAAACAGCTTTACTGCCTGCTGATTCTCCACAAAATTAATCTCTACAATATTTTTATAAATCTCTTTGGCACATTCCCTGATAATATAGGTCTTTCCTACCTGTCTTGCCCCGGTTACCATCAGCGCTTCTTTCCGATCACTGTTCAGAAAATTCCGAATTTCCTGTCCTATCCGTCTTTCCAACATCCTCTTTCACCTCTTTACCCTTCACCTTTTGAAAGTTTCTCTGATATCAGTATGCCACATTTTCCACTTTTCCACAATATTTTAAGCTGTTTTTGTACACTTTTCCAACAGTTTTCGTCTATATTTTGTACGTTTTCCATTTCTTTAGAAAACAGTGAGCACTAATTCATTGACTTTACGCAAGCCATATGCTAATGTTTCTGTAAAGAAATTCTTATGACCATTCGGTCATTTTCTCCCATTTATTTTTTACTAGTAATTTTTTGCATTTGACAATATGGAATATATTCCATATACTAAGGAGGTAACATGAATTCATTTGAAATTGTCTTTTATAAAACATCAAATAATATTTGCCCGGTAAAAGATTTTTTATTAGACACAGATATTAAAATGAGAGCAAAGATTTCTTCTCTCATGGAAATTCTCGAAGAATATGGAAATCTTTTACGGGAACCATACAGTAAATACTTACGTGACGGTATTTTTGAATTAAGATGTCAGTCCGGCAATAATATTTCACGTATTTTATATTGTGACAATAAAATCATAATGACCAACGGATTCATAAAAAAGACAAACAAGACACCTAAAAAAGAAATCGAATTGGCAAAATTAAGAAAAGCCGACTATATAGAAAGGATGATGAATAAATGAGTGATTTATCTGCATTTCTCAATGAACAAATGAACAATCCGGAATTTGCGCAGGAATATAATGCTGTTCAGCCGGAAATGGATGCTATCCGTTCTATGATCAAAGCACGAAAATCTCAGAATCTCACGCAAAAACAATTAGCTGAACTCGTCGGCATTGATCAGGGTGATATCAGTAAATTGGAAAATGGGCTGCGGAACCCTACCATTCAGCTGCTAAAGCGAATTGCCGACAGCATGAATATGACCTTAAAAATTGAATTTATCCCTAAGCCGCAGAACAATAAGAAAAAGATATAATGATGGTACAACCTCTTTCGTTGTGATATGATGGAACAAGACAATGTTCGACATTTTTCGTGAAAGAGGTGCCCTTATGACAATATCCTGGTTATCCCTGTTCTGGCTGTTTTTCTTTTATTCGTTTATCGGCTGGTGTATTGAAGTATGCTCTGCCGCGGTGCAGCATCGGAAATTCGTCAACCGAGGATTCGTAGCGGGTCCCCTATGCCCGATCTACGGTTTCGGTGCCATGCTGTTCGAGATCTTCCTGCCGGAGCTGACGGAATATCCGTTCTTCCTGTTCCTGGGCGGCTTTGTACTGTCCTCTCTTTTGGAATATTCCACGGGAATGTTTTTTGAAAAAGTCTATAAGAAAAAACTATGGGATTATTCCCGCTTCCGCTATAATATCGGCGGTTATATCTGCCTGCCGTTTTCCCTGCTGTGGGGCGCATTAAGCGTTGTGACCGTGATGTTCGCGGATCCGCTGCTGTGCGGGCTTTTTGACCGCATTCCGCATCTTCTCTCCGTAATACTTCTGTTAGTCCTCGGAGGGCTGCTCCTGTTAGACACCATCGGTTCCGCCCTGTCAACAATAAGCTTACAGCTGCAGGCGAAACACCGGGCGGACTATGCATTAGAAAAGCAGACCGCCCGGCTGGATCAGATCACCGAAGGGCTGGGCGAGACTTCCCGTTTCCTGGAAAATGCTCTGACCAGGCATATGCAGAAGCGTCTGCAGAAATCCTATCCTTCCATTAGTCTGGATGCCCTGGTAAAAGCCCGGGCAGAACGTAAGAAATCTACTGTTTTTGCCGAGGGCTGTTGCTTTTATAAATTGTTTTCCCTCTTTTTCATCGGTGCTTTTTTGGGTGATATCACAGAGACGATCTTCTGCCGTATCACAGCCGGTGTCTGGATGAGCCGCAGCAGTGTGATCTACGGGCCTTTCAGTATCGTATGGGGACTGGGTTGTGCCTTTCTGACTCTGCTGCTCTATCGCTACCGGAATAAAAGTGACGGTTCCATTTTTCTGGCAGGAACACTGCTTGGTGGTGCATATGAATATATCTGCAGTGTCTTCACGGAAATGGTCTTCGGCACGATTTTCTGGGATTACAGCGGATTCGCCTTTAACTTAGGCGGTCGTATTAACCTGTTGTACTGCTTCTTCTGGGGAATTGCCGCTGTGGTATGGCTGAAGTTCATCTATCCGAAGCTGTCCGGCTGGATTGAGAAGATTCCGAAAAAAACAGGTACGATCATTTGTAATATTTTAATTGTATTTATGATTGCCAACATGCTGATTTCCGCACTGGCACTTGCCAGATACACCGAACGTAACGATGCCTCCTATTCTGTGGAAACCACAGAGCTTAACGGATTGCAGAAATTTTTAGATGAACACTATCCTGATGCACGAATGGAACGCATCTATCCGAATGCGAAAATGGTAGATTAATTTGGATTTATTAACGATGGGAGACCGACCGAACCATGCAGATTGATGACTTGACCGCAGGATTATCCCTTAGCTTTATCATTCATCTGAATAACGAAGAGCTTCAATTTGAATCCCGCATTTTGGAAGTCTATTCCCGCAGACATACACTGTTGGCTGAGGGTGTGTTTACTGACGATAAAATCATCTCTTTCCGGGGAAAAGGTCTGCTCGTCGATCTGCTGGTCACTCTCCCGGACGATAAGCCTCAGCTGTTCAAAAATGTCACCACCAACGTGGTGAAACGCGCCGACGGAACTCTCTGTTACACTGTCTTCAGCATCGCCGGAAGCAAAACTTACAACCGCAGGCAGAGCTACCGCTGTTATGTGGGAATTGAAACAGCCATTCAATGTGGACTAAACCGTGCTGCCCACGATGTTATTATCAAGGATATCAGCTACAACGGATTCGCCGTAGTCAGCAAGGAAGATCTGGAACTGGGTGTCAATCAGACCGTGCACGCTGTCCTGAATGATCATCTGGAGGAGACTGCGGAGAACTTTAATTTCCATCTGTATGGACTGGTTGCACGTGTGCAGGAATTAGAAAACGGGCTATTCCTCTACGGCTGCCGGCTCAGTAATCCGGTTCCCGGGCTGGAACAATATATCGTAAAGAAAGAGCGGGTTATCTTACAAAAACGGCAATTAACCTGAACTTCTCTCTAACGCAAAAAACCGCTGCCCTTACGGGCAACGGTTTTTGTATTCAGAGATTAT
>ERZ779865.2284-NODE-2284-length-12274-cov-4.324822_pt1 | contig 12274 bp, 9 predicted proteins | sample MGYA00433088_ERZ779865 | MGnify/ENA primary metagenome ERZ779865 (study PRJEB29588, sample SAMEA2151703) | human gut metagenome | biome: human gut; feature: human-associated habitat; material: faeces | place: Denmark | collected 2008/2010 ... | reverse complement strand
TTAATCCGGATCGAGCCGCTAACGCGGCATTTTCGAAGCCGAAGCCTATACGGCTTCGGCTGACCTCAAACCAAAGGCGGAGAAATCTCGCATTGTCAGCAGTTTGCAGCCCAACGCAGGGGCTAGCAACTGCTGACAATGCGAGATTTGATGTAAATATTCTTAGAATATCGGGTGAAACCCAATATCCAACCGGACATCCCGGAATTTTCTCGAAGTTGGATTGAAATACATTTTGATAATATACCTTAGAAGTATGTTCCCTTAATGCTCGCAAAAACATATCTTTCTTATCAGTACAATTCTTGCCATCAACTAGCCGGAAATAAACGCCACCTTCATCAGATTTATGCTTGGCAATTACAAATGCTGTATTCTGAACTACTTCACCGCTCAATTCATCAAATGTTCGAGGTCCCAAGTGAAGCATATTTTCAATATGAAAATTATTAAGCAAAGTATTACGAAGTTTTTCGAACGAAGAGAGGAACATCCAGCTTTGCATATTAATCATGCCATATTTTCCATTAGCTACAAGTCGGTCTATAGACAACATCATAAATGTGGAGAATAAATCGGCTTTTCCCTCTTCGTAGTTTTTCTTTACATACTTACTCAGCACCTCATTCATACTACCTGCCCCCATATAAGGCGGATTCATCACCAATGCATGATACTTTTCCGTCAAGGCCAGAATCAGTTCAAATGCAGGAAGCTGGGCACGAATGGCCTCCGGTATAAAGTTTTGATTGTGCCAATATTTTATCGTCTGTTTTACCAGCAATCGGGTACTATCGCTAAGCTCAAACTTCATGATAGAGCCTAACGAATCCGCGTGCTGCATCAAGTCGAAGCAAGCGATGAGTTCATTGACGTGAGTCTGATTTTCCTGTCCCAAAAAGAAATGAGGAAGGAATTCTCTGACCAGCCCATTCTTTTCTTCATTCCAAGGCTTCGGCATGGCCAATACATGAGGCAAGCAATGAGCGTCGGCAAATGAAGCATCCTTCTGGCAAGCTTTCAGCAAGAGGGCAAAAGTGGTTAGTTGCTTGGCACGATTGTCAATGTCTACTCCGGTCAAGTTATGCTGAAAGATATTCTCTATGGCCTCCCCACGGCCATAGCCTTCGGCAATATAAAGATCGTAGAGCAAATCAAAACACTCGTTCAGAATATGGCCTGAACCACAGGCTAAATCGGCTACTTTCAGGTCTGTCAGTTCTTCGTATCTTAAGATATTTTCTGCCGGAGTCTTTTCATAGGGTTCCACCAGATATTGCCACTTCTTCTGTAGCGTAGTTTCGTATGGATTATTGTCGAGGTAGATACGGCCCACCGTATTCTGCACCATATATTTCACTATCCAGTTGGGGGTGAATATCTGCGTAGCGGCAGGAATCTCGTCTGCCTCGAACTTGCCTTTCTTGGCAAATACTTCATCCTTACGTTCTGAGATATAGAACTGGTAAAGCCAGCCTATCAGTTCCGGTGATTGAAAATCCTCATCAGTAATGAATTCCGTATGATTGAGCATGTCCACAAAGCCACCTTCTGTCAGAATATTGTTCGGCAGAAGCAGCTCGGTATAGTCGGCCATAGAGCCGAAACACTGGTTGATGATGGGATTGTCATGACACCACGCGGTTATGAGCAGGGCAAACTGTTCGGTTACCTTCGTGTCATCGTCAAGTAACTCTATGACGCGCTGACGAAGATCTTCTTTCATCGGAGGAAGGTGGCCTTGGCGGGCTTGGTCCACAATAACCGGTGTACGTGCGGCATCGGCATACTGGAGTACAGGAGAACAGAGATTGTTCTTCTGCAAGATGCGAATGGCACACAGCCGGTTGAACCAGGTATAGGCAGCTTCTTCGTACACTTCATTGATACCTTTCTGCTGTACACGATTGAAGAGGGACATCCACTGATGGTAGAATCCTTCTGTATATAATTTTCCGTTCCAAAGTGTACCTCCCTGCATAAGTTGCGGTCGGTGTTCTTCGGCCACATTCCCTTTCCGGTCGAAACCAAGTGTCATAATCTTGGCAGCGATGCCGGTTTTCAATATGTTGCGTGCTTCGGTGGCGAAGCGTTTAATCTTATTGGTGTCCATATATCTTTCGTTATCTTTTTAAGCTAATTATCCAAAATAGCTTTCAAGTCATTCTGTAACATTTCAATCTCATCATATCCTGTGGTATGCAATCCTTTATCAAGAATGTCTGTCCTGAAAGCAATGCCCGTTCCTTTGCACAGCAGGGTCCCGATGTGCAGTATCAGCTTATACAGTTGGTGACCTTGAATGTGCAAGTAGGCATTTTCCGGGGTTAAAATACCATTTGGATTGGCCGGTTCTTCTGTCAGTCCACCTGTTGCGGCTTCAAACAGGGACTGAACGGTTTGCAGATATGCTTTGCCGTTATCTGCTAAATCAGCACGTTTAGGTTGCAGAGGAATACAGGCATTGAATTTTGATACATTCCACAACTGATTGAGATGGCTGTCTGCACCGTACCGAATCAGATACAACAACGGCTTATAAACGATTCTCGAAAACGACGTAAGAAATGCCTGCATGTCAAAATCTGTTTCAGGTTGTATCAGCTTCATGCGTTCATTGAGATGAGAGGCTTCGCATAAGTGATTCTCCCACGAATAGGCATAGGTCTGAGCAATGAAATTCTTTGCTGAAAGTTCAGTCTCACCTCTTAACAAACGCAAATCACTGTCTATGCAGATAAAGAAACGCGCAGTAAGGTAAGGTCTGAATTTCAGGCATTGCTCACATCCGCGGGTGTCTTTACCGTCATCACTTTTGCTGAAATACAGGTAGCGGTAACGTCCCGGCTTAATGGTTTGAAGTTGATAGTCCCAAAATGTCTCATCTTCCTCGTCTTCCAGATGTATCACGGCTTGATAACGTCCTGTCAGGGCAAGATTCCGATAAAGCTTGGCTTGTTTCTCTATCCAATTGATTCCTTCCATACGCCGTGTTACTTTGTGATTTGTTCCATATACCAGACTTTATCTCCCCATCCATCTCCGAACAGGGCAGGAGAATGAGTCGTAATGAAAAACTGAGCGTTGGGATTGAAACGAACCAACAGGTTGATGAGTTCAAACTGCCAGTCTATATCCAGTGAGTTTTCCGGCTCGTCTATCAGAACGATAGATTCACGTTTGCCCAATAAAAATACACGGAGCAGAATCAGCAGTACTTGCATCTCTCCGGAAGAAAGCGCTCCCACGGGTAGCGTACCGTTATCAGTAATCACAGAAAATTTGCTTCCCTCTATCTCTATCCGTTTGCGGGTTAAAGCGAACAAGCCGTTGACTGTTTTCTGAAAATCAGCAATCTGTGCTTTTAATTCTTCCTGTTTCTCAGCAGAACTGTCTATCATGGACATACGAAGATTCATCAGTGAAGGACCGGTTTTCATGTCATAGATGAAATACTCCAAATCTTGCGCTAATGCCGTAGCTGTTTTCCGCTTATCTCGCATGGCAATATTATCAATGGAAGGCAGATAAACAATGTATTCACTTTGTCCATGGTTATCCGCCACCAGTGACTCGTAGAGGTTTTTCAGAAACGTGGTTTTCCCACTTCCATTTACCCCCATTATAATGTTGACATCGGGATGGGCCGGGAACTGGACCTTCTGTTTATTCCAAAGGTCGATATTTACTTCCGATATTCTTGACAGTGACATATATTCTAAGGTTTTAGGATTGCTGTTATTTGATAATCATTACTCCATCGTGGTCGACAAGCAGACGCTCCAATTGCTGACGCAGTCCGTCCAGATAGCGTTCGATGTCTTCTGCATTCGTAATAGGCAGTTGGGTCTTGGTCTGAAGTGAGGCCTGACGGATTCTCTTTTCCTGTTCCGGTAATGTTGGAGGAGTATACGACATGATTCTCTCTACCTGTTCCTGATAGAAGGCATCGGTATTGACATTGTTCTGCAACACCAGAATATTGGTCGGAGAGGTCTTAAGTTGAATCGTCGCTTCACGGTCGGACAATACACTCACAGGCACATGTTGCTGCTCTGCCACCTGCTTGAGATAGTCGAATATATCATTGTAGGCCGCTTTGATTTTCTCACGCAAACGGTTTCGTACATCATCCAAGATTCCTGAAAGCTGGTTCATCAGCTTGATGTAGTTACGGAATGTCTTTCCGATAGGCCATGGGTCCTCCTTCACTTTACAGAATTCACCGACAGCTCCCTGCTGCTCCATAGGTACAAACGGGAAGTTGTAGATATTGTCATCTGCAAACTGAATGAGCTGTTTGTAGGTAGAAAGCTGGTCGTGCGTGAATTGCACCACTTCCTTGCATTTGTCGGTAAGAGTCTTGGCTTCATCCTTTGACGCGATGAGAAGGTTGAAGAATTTCAACGGATCACGCTCATCAAGCCATGATTCAAAGAGTTCAACAGCCTGGCGGATTGGCCCGGAAAAAGGATAGGTGATTATCTGTTGTTCGATATCCTTATAACCTTTGACTAATCTGGCAAGACTGCGCTCACTTTCCATGTCACGGCAAGCACGGAACAGTTGGGTGCTGTCGGTAGTGGATGGAGCGGAAGATATGCCAAATATATCTTTCCAGGCTGCAATGAAATTCTGAATGACCTGTGGCGAAATAACTTGTGCCTGACGGAGTGTAAACTTGTTGCTTTCGTTCACAATGCGGTTGGCTACAGTCGTTATTTCTACGTTCGGATTGTTCGCATAAGAATAGTCGCGGTTGTGACGACGTACCAGTTCATTGATGACATAGAGGGTACAGATATTGTCCCATCCGTATGGCGCTTTTGAGAACTTGGCAAGCACATCCGATACGTTCACCTCTGCAAACTGCTTGTTCAGGTAGATTTCCACTTCGTGTTCTGCATCAGTAAGAGCGGCGTTCATGCCTTCATATTCCCCTGCTTCAATATTGCGCAGAATGGCCTTCTTCAACTGTTCCGTAGTACGGGGAATGTTTGGAGAATCCACCAGGTTTGCTTTCGTGTAAATTCCTGCCAGATGTTTCTCGATGGCTGCACGGTAACGGTCGTTTCCTTTCTTTTGTCCCAGTTCCGTTTCGTCAATCACACTCAGTCCCGAAACAATGGGGCAAGTGTCAAGAATCTTCTCAAATTCTTTTTTGATAAGTCCTTCGTAGAGTTCCTCAGCCCGTTTGGCAAATTCTTTGCGGGTGTTGGCATTGTCCTCGTTGGGAACAGGGGTAGCCATGTAGCGTTCCGCCTGACAGTACCAGTAGAAGGCGTTGTATAAACGTCTGTTCTCACGATACTGCGGGCCTACATAATAGACCATCCGGTTGGCATTACTATTTTGCAAGGCAAGTTGCTCGGCGGTATCATAGTCCGGGTCCATCACAAATTCCACCATCACATCCGGATTGTTGCTCAGGAAAGTACGTTGTTTGATGGTCAGCCCTACCGAAAAGCTGCGGGTTTTGTATTGCTCCTTATTACGGAGGGCTGTGATATATTTATTGAAAATATCCTTCAGCTGCTCGGCCTGTGTATTGTTGTCCACCACCTGGCTTTGAATGAGTTGTGCCACCTTCATCTCTTCCTCGCTGTAGAAAGTGAACGTGTCTGGTGTGCCCTGCTTGCCTTGCTCGCGGCGGATGATGTTGTTATCGCAAAGAAACTCCACAATTTTCTCCACCTCATTCTTGATGGTTAGACGGGGCGTTTCCATATTGTTTACCAGAAGTGAAGTCACATTATCCACGGTAGCCGGGAAAAGTAACTGGTCGGTCTGCGAAATATTGCAAATCATGAAGAGTACGTTGGCCACACGAACAGCCAGACGGGTCTTTTCGGGCTTGTCTGTCTGGTAAGTGCGTGCCATGCGGAGGGCATTGTCCACGGCCTTCTGTCCACGAGCCTGCAAGCCTTCCTCGAACATGTTGTTATAGAGTTCATCAAAAGAAATGAACTTACCCAACTCAGCCTCGGCATTGGCTTTGGCTGTAGAGTGAATCACCTTGATGATGCTTCGCTCATTTCCCTTTACTTCTTTGGCTACATAGCCTAAATTCAGGAAAGAGTTGAATACCTGCATAATCAATTTGAACTGATAAGGCACAAAAGGGTAGTAGTCTACAAAATCTTCCTGAGAATCATAACTGCTGTATGAATTAGGAAGTTTGAACTGAAGGTCAAAACCGGCTCTATATTTATTGTATAAGTCAGCCAGCACAGGCTTTACTTCTTCCTTCTTGTCGAGGATACGCTTCTGCGTAATTACTTCCGGTTGTGTTCCCTTGAGCGACACTTTTACTTCGAAACGCCCCTTGATTTTACCTTCTTTGTCTTTCTCTTCGGCTATATGGCAATCGTCCATAATCTCCGAAAGGTCTTGCTGTGCGGTACAAGCTACCCAGACTTTGTTGTCACATGCTTCGGACAGTTTTGTGATGATTTCCTGAAGGTTGAGATAACGGTCGCGTTCCTTGTTGATGAACTGTGAAACTTCATCGGCAAGGAAGATCAAGCGGTAGTCATCGCCTTTGTCTTTCAAATAAGTCGCCAGTTCCAAACCAAAACGGTCGATGCTCATGTTCGTGTCACGCTTGATGATACGTTCGCGGATACTATCGACAGAGAGTGTAGGGGCCAGTTCTTTGGCGATGCCAAGCACCCAATCGAGTTCATTATCAATCAAATCGGCTGCCATACCAGGATCATTCCAATCGCCACCTTCTTCGGCAATGCGTTGCTTGAAAGCCTCAAACACACCTTTTTCTTCCAAGGGCTTTTCCAGATTCTGGGCTAGCGTAATGTTGAACTTATTAAAGCCACGTTTGCCATTGAACTCGTTCCAGAAGACATGAAGGAAAGCCTTCTTTTTGTCGGTGGAGTTGTCGTAACTGGTTTCCAGATTGAAAATGCAAGTATCGATGGTGGCACGCTTCATCCAGTTGGCTATGGATGCCAGCTGTTCATAGTCGAACCCCAGATTATGCTTTTCATCAAGGGGGTCGATGGCCTTGACAGCTTCCAGTAAACGGGAAAAAGCTTCGTCACGGGTAGACGGAGTGATGCAATAGTCAAGGTATTTCAAAAAATGAGATTTTCCTGATCCGTAGTAACCGTCAATCCAGATACCTACGTGGTCGTATGGCCGGTTATTCTTTACCGCATCGAGAATACGGAAAAGGCCGTTGATAATCTCATCGGTGAACACGTATTCCTGTATTTCCACACGTTCTGTTTCCGGGTCAAACTTGGTGGCACTTACGGCAGGATTGACTGCACGGTCGATGGGCTTGCTATATAGTTCTTTCAGTTTCATGGGTTATTCGTTAATTAAAAGGGTGGCGCGATAGGTATGATTATCGGGAAGGGTGTCAAACAACCGGAAAGAGTTCTGGTCACGATGACCTGGATAAAACACGATAATCTTATACTTCTCCGTCTCGTTGTAATCTTCATAAAGAGCCAGAAACTCATTGACTCTCAAATAGGGATACATACTGCCGATACCGTACATGAAAACGTACGGGCGACGATACTGGTCCTTGATGGTGATATGGTCAATGATACGTTGATGAATAAACCGGACAAACTCTGGAGAATGTGCGTTACGGGTAAGCGTATCTTGCGTATTTTTTGCAATAGACGGATCGCGCTGTTCTTTCTCCATCAAATATTTCAACATGGACGGATGACGCAGGAACTTCTTTTGGTCCAAGAAGTGACAAAACTCCTCAAACAGGTTCAACGTAAGCACATCCACATAGTTGATGGGGCGGATAAGATTCGCTTTAAACTCCTGTATCTGTCTACGGATATCGTATTCCTTGTCTGCCGGATATTGGTAGATAAAGAAGTTGTAGAACAAGTCTCCATTTTCCGGGTCCTGAAAACCGGGACTGTTCAGTTTGTCATCAAGCTCTTTTAGGGTCATAATAGGGTTTTCTTTATATTTTCTATTTCGTAGGGTTGCAACAGACAGGCTTCAAGAAACCAGGATGCACCTTTGGCCAAATAATAGCTGAAGTTGCTGCAACCGAGTGCGTTCAAATGGCTCTCCCGGTCCAGCATACCGACTTTTCGGAGAATGGTCAGATAAGCACTTGCCACCCGATCTTTGGTATTGTCACTCCAGGAATCAACAAACTCATCTTTCGCTGAGATTTCATTTAACTCCATCATGAGGTCCTCTTTTTTTACACTTCTGGAAATGCTGTTCCATTTTTTCATGGTCACATTGACATGAAAATCAAAGCATATTTTATAGGTCTTCAAGATCACATAGAAAAGGGCGGCTACCTTGTCAGAATCATTCATTTCCAGGAAGTCATTCCAGAAATAGGCCGGCATCGCTTCATAGCGGCGTTTGATTTCAAGAATGGCTTTTGCACGTGAACGTTCAGCATTTATTTGCAACAGATGGTTGTTCACCTTCTCCTCATTCAGCAGTTCGTCGCTATTGGTTGCTTGCAATAAAGGTAGAAGTGTGACGGTTTCTTCAAATAGAAAACCTCCCCCCGTTATGGCTGCTGTATATGGACTGTTTTTTTTATTCATTTTATGTTAGCATGTTTGAGCCATCCGTTCGTTGTTTGCTCTTCTGCAAAACGACTTGAAGGCGATTCAAAATTTTGTTTCCCCTATATTTATATATAAGGTCATATATTTCAACAAAAATAATGTTTTTATTCGAGGTATCATTCTGAGACTAGGATTAAAAAGGCAATTCGCTTAAAAAAGTGTATTCCTAGATTCTTCTATTCATTCGTTCCGCACCCGACCGATGGCAATTATAGTTCTACTTAAGAATGATCATCCATCAAAATCTATATGTTCAATCACTTTCAAAGATACAAAAATATTCCTTCCGACAAGAAAAATCCTCCTCCAAACGGTCGTTTCCCCGCTTTTCACGATAATTTTTGTAACAAGATGTTTTTTGATTATCTCATTGGAAATGGAAACATTACTTTCTGAAAAGGCCGAATAAAAAGGCTGCACTCTCACCGGACACATACATTTCAAAGGAGTATTGCAGCTTTCCACCGTAAAGTGGCATAGATACCTGTGAGTGACATACGCTTAGAGAATAAAGTTAAATGATTGAAGATCTTCTACCATCTTTCTTTGAATTTCATTTTCATTCCAAGGCACGCCATAAATCAATGCCAACCTTTTAATCGCTTTAATGCCACGTTCCTTTAACTCAGATGAAATGGCACCGGTTATTTTTATTTGTGCAAAGGCAGTAGCATAAGTAACCATATCACTTTGGATCATATCCATTTTCTTATCCATTGCCATTTTCATCACTTCGTTGGCATCAAGTGTATCGACAGGAATATACTCCATACCCCAATCTTGTTCTATCAACTTTCGTGGGAAAGCGGAATAATCAAAATTGGGATTTTTCCTGACGGCTTCAAATATGCAAATCAACGTATCATGTCCTTCATCACTTCCGAACGGAGCATCTTCATCGCCTCCCGAATAATATATTTCGTCGTTAAAATGTTCGGAAAATCTCGGATGTGATGTTTTGGGATTAAGACCATATTCCTCACTGTCAATATACAGCCGATTCAGGAAATTAAAGTTTTCGTCTTCCACATATCCTTTTTTTATCTTTGAACGGATTAACTTCTCGGCTTCCTTCTGGCAGTCTTCTGTGGTGTCAAATTCCTTTAATTCAAATTTTCCTATGCTACCGTATTTTCCATAATTTACAGCAAAACTACAATCACTATAATCTATCCACCAAAATTTGTTGGATTTTTCATCTTTGTATACAAAGGCTCTTTTCATATAGTTTCTGTTTCAATTGTTGCTAATATGACGCTGACAGCGAAATTATGCAGTTATTTTTCAAGTATAGTGCATCTGTTATTATTGATAACGCGGCATATATGCTCGCAAACAAAGATATAAAATTATTGCTAACCAATACAATACGAGTCATCTATTCCATGAAAAAATCATTTTTTGTAGTTGTTCTACCCACGGATAAGTCGCGTGTATAATATTCACAGGAAGCTATCATCTTGTTCTTCAGTTTTGTAGCTTTCTTCCGAATGCGGAAAATACAAAAACGGACGAGAGGGAAGTCCAACGGGAACATTTACTGATTGCTAACCCCTGGGTATTTTCAGAACCGGCATATATCCGGTTTACATTATTTTTTCTGAATCTATCCGAAATCGGGCGAGTTCCTTTATCTTTGCGCCATGAATTACCTGGAACTGTTTGGAACCCTCGTGGGGTTAGTCTATCTGGCATTGGAGTATCGCGCCAGCATCTACTTGTGGCCGGTGTCCATCATTATGCCGGCCATCTATCTGGTGGTATATTATCAGGCCGGACTGTATGCCGATTTCGGAATCAATGTCTATTACCTGATTGCTTCGGTCTACGGCTGGATTGTCTGGAGCAGAGGACGGAAAAAGCATGATGCACAGCAGGAGGAAAAGGAAATCCCTATCACCCGCATGCCGTTCAGGAAGTATTTTCCTTTGACGGTGGTCTTTGTCCTGTGCTGGGTGTTCATAGCGTGGATACTGATTAAGTGGACAGACAGCAGTGTGCCCTGGACGGACAGTTTCACGACGGCCCTGAGCGTGATAGCTATGTGGATGCTGGCCCGCAAATATGTGGAGCAGTGGTGGGCCTGGATGATTGTGGACTGGGTATGTTGTGCCCTCTATATCTACAAGGAGCTGTATTTCACTTCAGCTTTGTATGGAGTGTATGCGATCGTCGCTTTCTTCGGATGGAGAAAATGGCTTTCATTGATGAGAACCGGATCATGAACTGAAAACGAATAATCAGCAGGCAATATGGAGAAGAATAAATCAGGGATATATCCTGCTATACCCGAAGCCGTAGTAGTAGGGAATGGAGAGTTTCCATCGCATCCGTTTCCCCTGTCCGTTCTGGATCAGGCACCTTGCGTGGTGTGTTGCGATGGAGGGGCGAATGCGCTGGTAGAAAGCGGACGTCTGCCTGACTGGATTGTAGGCGACGGAGACTCTCTCTCGGAAGAAAACCGGATTCGTTTTCAGGACCGCATTCATCGCATTCCGGATCAGGAAACGAACGACCAGACGAAAGCTGTTTCCTTTCTGGCTTCGCAGGGCATACGTCGGATTGCCATTTTGGGAGCAACAGGTAAACGGGAAGATCATACGCTGGGCAATATCAGTCTGCTTATGGAGTATCAGCAGATGGGGCTGGAAGTGGTGATGCTGACGGATTACGGTTTCTTTACTCCGGCTGCAGATACACAGACCTTTGCCGGATTCCCGCACCAGCAGGTGTCCGTCTTCAATTTTGATGCGGTGCAGTTGCGGAGCGAAGGATTGAAATATCCGATCTATGATTTCCGGTATTGGTGGCAGGGAACCTTGAATGAGGTGGAAGGCGATTCGTTTCGGATTATGGCGAAAGGGCATTATCTGGTTTATCGCACTTATGAGGCGAAGGGGTAATCATTTTTGCTTGCTATAAGGACTATTCTCAACTATTCTGCCAATTGAGTGATTGGTTTTCTTTGGGTGGTATTTGTGCTAAAAATAGCATGATTCATCTTATAGATTTATATTTATTATTATCTTTATGTATGACGCAAAGATATTGATTATACAATGGCCGATATAAACAGATTAAAAGTTGTTTTAGTAGAAAAGATATGGTAAGAAAAATCCTGTAATCAGAAAGGATAGAAGAACGGAAGAGAACAAGATGATTATTTATATCTCCATCGACGGGCAGACTAAAATTGATGTCAGACTGGAAGATGAAATTTTGTGGCTACACAAGCGCAGATGTGTGAACTGTATCAGACCAGTAAATCGAATGTCAGCGAGCATATCAAGCATATCTTTGAAGAGGGTGAATTAGATGAAGAGTCAGTTGTTCGGAAATTCCGAACAACTGCTTCGGATGGGGCAAGTTTATTGTGGTGGTGCCCAGTATAGCCATTCGTGAGGGCGTAGCCAAGAGTTTCATTATGCTAGAAGAACACATTTATGGAACTTTACGCCAAGAAAGCTCGGTGGTTTGTTTACGACAGCAGCAATCTGCAACAGTTGGATAGCTTTTTGTCAGATTCGGGATTGTGTGTGATGATTATCAATACGCAGGCCTTTGCTGCCTCTATGAAAGAGGGTGGTCGCAGTAAGGACATATAAAAATATTTTATTTTTATATGTCGGTACATTAGTGTCCAATAAAAATGGACGAGTTAAAAAATTAATCAAATAGTCCTTCAA
>ERZ779865.2280-NODE-2280-length-12289-cov-11.332516_pt1 | contig 12289 bp, 10 predicted proteins | sample MGYA00433088_ERZ779865 | MGnify/ENA primary metagenome ERZ779865 (study PRJEB29588, sample SAMEA2151703) | human gut metagenome | biome: human gut; feature: human-associated habitat; material: faeces | place: Denmark | collected 2008/2010 ... | reverse complement strand
GGGTGCCGACTGGCGCCCGTCTAAAAGGGGATACCCTAAAATTGGAAGTTTACATTAAAAGGTTTTCAAATATATTCTTTTCCATAGATTAAATAATTATATACGAAAAAAGAGCGTAAACAAACTTTAAACTTATCCGTTAGAGAAGGCTCTGGTAAACCTGTAATCATGAATAAGTAAAAGCAGTCCACGCCCTTAAAAGGGTGTGAACATCACTTTCAACTTATTATCTGTGATTACTAAATAAATTTACCAGACTTATCTCTTAACCAAATAATACGTTGATGACGTTCTGTTTATTATGTCTTTTCTTTATTTTATATCATACTATTCTTCTTCTCTGTTTGATACTACAAAACTAAGAAAAATGAAATAATAATTCAATAATTCAAGAACATAAATAAAAGGACTGCTTTAATTTTGCAAAATTATGTATACCTTGCATTGTTTTATTAGGCAAGGTATAAGTTATTTTTGCATTAAATTAAAGTTTGAATTCAATGAGGACACAGTTTTGTATATGGTTGGTTAATCTTTTATTGGAGCGGGAAGTCACAAGGCTAGAAATAAATGAAGCTTGGAGAAAATCCTATTATTATGATTCTAAAGAAATTTCTAGAAATACTTTTTTAGAGTACAAGAAAAGAGCTGAAGATTTATTTGATATTGATATAGTTTGCGATCGTAGGACGAACAAGTATTATATAAAAGCTCCAGAACTGCTTAAGGCAGATCCATTGAAGCGCTGGTTGTTGTCCTCTATGGCTGCAGTTGCATGTATAGATTAATGTAAAGCTTTGTCGAAGCGTATTATGCTGGAGCAAACTTATGGTGGAGAGCTATTCCTTCCTGTTGTTACGGAAGCAATGTCGGCTGATTTGTGTATTAATATATTGTATCAACCTTTCTGGTATGAGAAGCCGTATTTATTAACTGTTGAGCCTTATTTTGTTAGGTTATTCAGACAGCGCTGGTATCTTATCGGCTTTTCTCATAAGCATAACATGATGAGGACTTTTGCTTTTGATAGAATTCAGAATGTAAATATTTCTGATAGTAAATTTGTGATGCCGGAGGGGGTAAATGTGGATAACTATTTTTCAGATAGTTATGGTATAATGTTACAGGATAATCTTAAAAAAGAAACTATACGTTTAAAGTTCATGGCCGAACAAGGAATATATATTGAAACGTGTCCGTTGCATAGTTCTCAACGCTTGGTAAGTAAAACGGATGAGTATATGATATTTGAGTTAAATTTAAAACCGACTTTTGATTTTTTTCAGGAGCTATTATCTTACGGTTCTGATGTGGAAGTTATTTCTCCACAATCATTGCGTGAGCAAATAATAAAGAGTATACAATGTTTGTCTGCAATGTATCTTTAACTATATGTACTAAATATATTCTCCTGAAAATGAGCGACTAACAAATCCTTCTAAAATAACGCCTTATTATGGATTATTTTTGTACAAATTTTTAGAAAAATTCTCGAAGATTTGGGCAAAAGATGCTGATATTTTTTTAGAAATAAAGTTTATTAGGAATTTTCCCTTTCGCACCCTTCACAAAGTCTTGCAAACATGAATCAGCAAATAATATTTTATGATATGTGAAGGGTGTGGAAAGATGCAGTTAGAATATTTCTTTTCCTTTATACACGAGCTCTGCTACATTCTTTGCTTCCAGTTTTTCCATCAGACGTTTCCGGTATGTTTGTATCGTATTTGTGCTGAGGCACAGCAGGTCTGATATCTCGGAAGTGCTGAGACCTTCGGAGAGATAGGTGAGCACCTCTTTTTCGCGTTTTGACAATTCTGGTATTTTATGTAAGTCAATATTTATCTGTTTTTTATGAAGAATGGAGAATACTTCGCTGAAATATTTATGCCCAAGTCTGATTTGATTGATAGCTTGCTTCAGTTCGCTTGTACTTGCATTTTTTGATACGGCTCCTGATATTTCTTCTTCTGCTAATTTAGCTATAACCCATGGCTCTTCATGCATGGTATAAATCAGAATCTTGCAGTCGGGCATTTGTTCCTGCAAAAGATGAATAAGCTGAAAGCCGTTTATTTCAGGAAGTTCCAGATCGATAATGCAGAGATCGAAACTTTCGGCGGATATTGTTGGCAGCAGATTCTCCATGCGGGTTATGCTTTTGCATAGTATGTTGTTTTGCTGTGAAGCGATGCTCACAATGCCTTCTGCTACAATTGGATGATCGTCGACAATCAGTAACTTGTATATATTTGGATTCATTTTACTTTAAATTGTAGTGTGAATATATTGTTTTTCTCAGACGATTCTCTTTGGATAGTACCGTCGATTGCTTTGGCACGGTCGTTTACAGTCCGAAGTCCTATTCCTCTGCTGTTTGCTTTATGAGGGGTAGTTACAGTACCATCGTCGGTTATTTTCAATGTATATTGCTTTTCGTGCTCAGCATAAAGGCTGACGGAAATACAGTGTGCATTGGCGTGTTTGACAATATTCATGGTGATTTCCTGAACTATACGGTATAATTCGTATGCTGTTTCATTCGGTATCGGGTTGCACGAACCGGATGTATATGTGACTTGTATACCTGTATTTTCACTTAATTTGTCGGCATATTGGTATAATATTTCATCCAGACTTAAATGCTCAAATTCGGGAGGCATCAGCTCATGGGAAATATTACGTACATTGTTTCTTACCTCTTTGATGAGCGTACCTAGTTCCTGTACGTTGTCAGAATTTGTGGTATTCTCTATTTTCATTTGTAATCCTAACAAATCGTTGGCAATGCCGTCGTGCAACTCTTTGGCAAAATATTTGCATTCTTCTTACAGGCCTTCTATGTAGCGTCGCGCTGCATTCAGCTCATTTTCCTGCTGGAGCAGTTTGATTTTTCTTTCTGCCATTCGTTTTTTGTAGTGTAATGTCAGTATAACTATCAATACGATAACCAGCAGGCATCCGACGCATACGGAGGCTTTGAGCAGGAAAGCTTGATGTGCCAGTTTCTCTTGTTCCAGTTTGCTGATTTGCTGCTCTTTTTCCTGAGTCTGGAACTTGACATTAAGTTCTGCCATTTTCTGAGTCAGATTATGCTGCGCTAGCGTGTCTGTCCACATACGTGCGCTGTCCATGTATATATATGCCAGTTGCTTGTTCCCTACAGCATCGTAACATTGGGCTATTTGTGTCAGTAGTGTTTTGGGTTCGCTGCCTGTGTTCCTTTTACGCAGCCACAACAGATCTTGAAGGGCTTTTGCATAGTTTCCCCTTTTCATCTCCATACTGGCACGTACCTGAATATAGCCAATGGCTGCGATTCCGGAAGATGGAATTTCTTTCAGAAGCTTGTCTCCAAGCTGAAGATACCAGTTTACCGAATCTGCTTGCTCTTTCTTTTCGAATATTCTTAATAATGAGGGCATACATCTTATTTTCCATGTCGTGGAGTTATTGCCGGCTTGACTGGCTATTTCCCAGGCTTTTCGGATTGAATATTCTGCTTCGTCCAGCTTGTTTACTTCAACTTTAATGCCGCTACGAAGCTGCCAGATATGGAATGCTACAAATATGTCATTGCTGTCTTGTGCATGCTGGGCGGCCAGATCTGTATATTTTTCGGCTTCGTTTAACAGACGTATGTTGAAATAAAATATAGAAACGTTGTTGTAAATATGTGTAATCCATCCTTCGTCTTTGTATTTTAGGGCAGCATCGAGGGCCTTATTGTAGTAGTAAATGGTTGAGTCGTTCATGTGCTGCCGGCGATAAAAGATAGCAAGGTCATTGTATACGCTGATGTGTTTTTCCAGATCTTTGATTTGTGGCAGATAAGGAAGAACACTTTTTTTCATGTTGAAGGCTTCGTCATCTTTTCCTACGTACGACATAAGGGTAGCTTGTTCATTCAATAGGATGGGGTATACAGGAGATTGTTTTGCTTCGGGCATGGCAAAGGCACTGTCGAAAGTCTGCTGGGCTTGATCAAGCTCACCTTTTTCCATTAAGCTGGCTGCACGTTCATATAACCTCATCAGCAATGTGTCGGCTGGTATTGTTTCTGAATGGAGCGGACAGATTCCCGATAATAGCAGTATTAACAGTAAATAGCGGTATATTTTTTTCATAGTGTTTAGCCGTGAATGTTCTGAGAGCAAATATACGGCTTTTATTTCCATTATTTCTTTATCAGGAAGAGATAATGGCTTTTTACTTATGATCTAAAAAAATAATCACCTTTTTAGGTGACAAATAGTAATCAGTTTTATTTGTTAATTTGCAAAAATAGCAATAAAGAGAAGTTTGCTTGCTCAATATGGAGCGGGTGAACCGGGGTGGGAAAGCTAATAACATAAAAATAAAGGCATATGTATATGAGAGTATTAGGAGCAACAGCTTGTTCTATTGTTGCATTGATTTTATCTTCTTGTGGTGGAAGCACATCTTCTTCGGAAGGTATGTTGGGTGAAATTCCTGCATATTATGAAAAGCAGGGATTGGATTTTTGTGCTCAGGTATCAGAAATAGGTAAGGCAAGTGGGTATTCGCAAGATCAGGAAACAGTTGAGAAAGTGGTTAAACTGGCAATGGATCTTTCGGAGAAAAGCAAGGAAGAAGGAAAGACACTGGCTGATAAGTTGATTGGGAAGGTTGTAAGTTATCAGGAAACGGAGGGCTTGCCTTATAAAGTTGTATCGGATGTAACTATTACGGATATTGAATTACCTTCTTTTACTTTCAATTCGTTCATGTTCGACGAACTGAAAGTTGAGCTGAAATATCAGGTTGTTGCTACGGAAGACATATCAGAACGTTATCTTTTTACATATTGCTTTGTAACGGATACGGAAGGAAATAATCTGGATTGTGCCTCGTTTACCGGAAAGGCTGAAAGGAACCCTATAGCCGCGGGTGATACGGTAACGGTTGCTGATGATATTAAGATAGCAATGGTATCTGCTGATGTCTTGAATAAATTTCACACTTTGAAATTTGTTTCAGAAGCTACTTATGAAGAACAGCGTGAAACTATTAATAAGCAGATGGAACAATGGATTAAGGAGTATGAAACGAAAATGACTCCGGAAGAAAAACAGTAATGACTGATAGAAATATTGGGGCTTTGGAAGAAGCCTGAATGTCCTTTTTATTTAAAAATGGTTGTAAAAAATCCCTTCACATTAGCTTGACTTTGGAGTGTAAAGCTAAGTGAGGGGATTATTTTTTAAGTGTATCAGATATGAATTATGTTAGAAAGTAGGTAATGTTACTTTAAAGAGGTCGCTGGGTTGGTGTTCACGCTGGATGACCTCTAACATTTTTTTTACTATTGACGGATTTTGACTGGCTACATCGTGATCTTCATGCAGATCTTCCTTCAAGTTGTATAGTGATGGGATTCCTTTCTTGATGATAAGTTTCCAGTCGCCCATACGCACTGCCATCTGATCGGTTTCATGGAACTCCCAGTATAGGAATTCATGTTCTTTCTGTTTTTTGTCGTTCCCTAGAAGGGTAGGGACAAAGGATATTCCGTCGAAATGATCTTTATTCTTACCTGGGAACTTTTGGTCACCTATCAGTTCGCAGAAAGTAGGCAGGATATCATAAAAAGCAAGTTGGTGGTCGTTGGTTGTTCCGCTTGCAATATGTCCTGGCCAGCGTACGATGAATGGAATACGGATGCCTCCTTCATGGCATTGGCGCTTCAGGCCTCTTAGCTTGCCGTCTCGTCCGAAGAATTCAGGATCGGCTCCTCCTTCTTCGTGAGGCCCGTTGTCGCTGCTAAAGAAAACGATGGTATTTTCATCTAGTCCTTTTTCTTTGAGCTTTTTCAGAATTTCTCCTACGTAGCTGTCCAAACGGGTAATCATACCGGCAAAGTGTGCATGAGTGTGGTCAGAAGGATTATATCGTGATCCTTTTTCGCCGCCCCATGTCTTGTCGGTAAAGAACTTCTTTTTATAATCGTTAAAGATGGAGTCGTGTGGTTGTGCCAGTTCTGCATGGGGAAGGGTGTATGTGAAAATGCCGCAGAATGGTTGCTCTCCAGTTTGTGCGTCCAGCCATTTCAGCGCCTCTTGATGAATAAGGTCTGCCGAATATTGCGGGCGTTTGAAATAGTCGTCACCAAACATCGGGTACTTGATATTTTCTTCCAGTACGATACGTTTCACTTCCTTGTCGCCTTTCGAACGGCTATAGCGATTCAAAAAATTAGGATAGTATAAGTGTGCCTGGAACTGACATATGTATCCGTAGAATTCGTCTACGCCTCGTTTATCGGGAGTAGACCAGGAGCCTTCGTAACCTCCTGCCCATTTGCCGAACATACCGGTTGTGTATCCGTTCTTCTTCATGACTTCGGGTAGGATAACATGAGCTGAATCGTATGGTTCCTGACCGACAACTGCGTAATCTTGGTTCTCTCCGTAGGTTACGACTGCCGATTGAGGCCAGTATTCCTTGTTGCCTCGTACGTGAGTGTGGCCGCTATGTTGCCCGGTCATCAGGGTTGCACGTGAAGGAGCACTTACAGGACTTCCTGCGTATGCTTGTGTAAAACGCATCCCTTCTGCTGCCATTTGGTCGATATGAGGGGTATTTATGTATTTCTGACCATAGCAACCTAAGTCTCCATATCCCATGTCGTCGCATAGTATAAAGATGATATTAGGAGCTTTATGCTGGGAGAAGGCGCTGGCAGTACTTATTAGGGCAGATAAAATCAAGCATTCTTTTTTCATGGTATTGTTAGGTTTTTATTCGATAAGTATTGTATAAAATATGCTATTGTAAGGTTTCTCCAAGGTATATTATTACAAAGTTAATTAAATCGTTGTAATTCTTTGTCTTACATGATCTTAAATAGTGTAAATAGGGATGAGCCTATGGATATAGTATACTAGATATCAGCTTGAGTGTTCTTCAAGTTGGTATCTAGTATTCTGTTTTATAAGATAATGTTTTGCTGCTTTCCTTCCAGCCATGTTTTGATATTTTGGAATACAATTTCTGCCCGCGCTTCCATTGACTCGGCAGAAGCGAAGGCTATATGCGGAGTTACAATTGTATTTTTACTGTGCAGTAACGGATGATTTGTATTGAGTGGAGGTTCATTTTCGAATACATCGATTCCGGCTCCGCTCAGATATCCTTCGTTTAAGGCTTGGGCTAGTGCTTCCGAATCAATTACTCCTCCACGGGCTGTATTTATTAAATAAGCTCCCTGTTTCATTTTGCTGATACGTTCTGCATTAATCAGGTGATGAGTTTCGGGAGTGAGCGGACAGTGAAGTGATACGATGTCTGATTGTTCCAGCAGTTCATCCAATGTTACGAAATGAATGAAGGAAGGTTCATTACCCGTTACATGACGTTTGTTACCTAAAATTGTACATCCGAAAGCGTGGCACAGTTCGGCTGTACGTGTTCCGATGGCTCCTGCTCCTACGATACCGACAGTCTTTCCTCTCAGTTCACATCCTACCAGACCGTCTTTTGTCCTTCCTTCCCGACAGCGTTCAGATACCTGAGGTACGTTTCGGAGTAAGGAAATCATCATGCAAAGGACCAGCTCTGCTACCGATTGTGTAGAATATCCTGCAGCATTGCTTACTTGTATTCCTTTGGCGCGGGCTGCTTCAAGATCAACATGGTCTACACCTGTGAATGCAACGTCAATATATTTGAGTTTTGAACAGCTGTTGATAACTTCTGCTCTCAACGGCATGTTGGCTATCATAATAATGTCGGCATCTTTAGCTTCTTCTATTTGAACTGCTGGATCGGTATTTTTAGGATAGGCCTTAAATTCATGCCCGGCTTCTGTTAGTGGAGCTATGTGGCGTTGCAGGGATGATTCGCTGATTCCTAATGATTCTAATAATACGATTTTCATTTTCTTAGTTTATTTATAGTTATATAAAGGTTCTTGGTATGTTCGGTTAGAACCATTTTATTCGGCGGAAAATGATGAAAGCCATGGCTGACAGGAAGATCGATGAAAAAACAATGATAGAAAAAGCATGTGGAACTTCTTCTATATGTATGTCGACATTCATACCGTAGAAACTGGCTATCAGTGTAGGGACCATCAGAATGATAGACAGACTTGTCATACGTTTCATGATGGTATTTACGTTATTCGATATGATTGATGCAAAGGCGTCCATTGTTCCGGTCAGGATATCGCTGTAGATATTTACCATATTGTGAGCCTGTTTCAGTTCAATCAGGACGTCGTCTGTCAGTTCTGGATTTTGGTAATCTTTCTCATTGAAAATGTTTTGTAACTTCCCTACCATGACTTCATTTCCGCGGATGGAAGTGTTGAAGTATACCAATGTCTTCTGCAGATTCATTAATCGGAGCAAGTCTTCATTTCTGATACTTTGCTCTAATTCTTTTTCTGCCATGGTTACTTCATTATTTATCTGCTTTAAATATTTTAGAAACCATACAGCTGATGAATAGATAATGCGTAAAATCAGTTCGTATTTATTCGGAATATTGATTGATTTACGGCAGATATGCTGAATGAAATCAGGTATCATTTCGGTTGAATGGTAGCAGATGGATACTATAATTTCATTGTTAGTAATAATACCAATGGGTACAGTTGTGTATGGCACCTTCTGATTAGGTGTTTGTACGGGTATACGTAAAATGGTAAGTAGCCAATTCCCTTCTGTATCTGTACGAGGACGTTCGTCGGTATCGGCTATATCGTTTAAAAAGGAAGTTGGAACTTTTAGATCTTCTCTTAAAAATTTGAAATCATCATCGGTAGGGCATTCTACATTTACCCAGCAGTTAGGAAGCCAGTTGTTTTTTTCTACGAAACCTCCTGTTTCACTGTAAAGATACTTTCTCATTGCGTTGCTCCTTTCTTATTTTGTATCCGCCGGTGGTGTGAGCAAGGCAATAAATGGATTCAGAACCTCGCTTACTCCCGGAGGAGAAGGTTAATACTACTTGTGCACGTTCGCGAGTTTGAATCGTCCATGATTATTTTTATTTTTAGGTTACAAAAAAAGTTCGTCTTGTGAACGAACTTTTTTGCTCTTCAGGTTGGACTTGAACCAACGACCCTCTGATTAACAGTCAGATGCTCTAACCGACTGAGCTACTGAAGAAGGTTTTTCTCAATTGCGTGGCAAAGGTAGTAGGATATTTTGAAATATGCAATATCTTTGCAAAAAAAATATTGATAAATGGATAAAATTATTGGAATGGGCAATGCTTTGGTCGATGTTTTGGTCTTAATCGATAGTGATGAGGTGCTAAATGACCTGAATTTGCCTAAAGGAAGTATGCAGTTAATAGACGAGGACACATTATTTAATATACGTACTAAGACAGCTGAGCAGAAACTTCATCGGGCAACTGGAGGAGCAGCAGCTAATACAATATGTGCACTTGCAGGGCTGGACGCAGAAGTTGGATTTATTGGGAAAATTGGTACAGATGAATTCGGACAATTTTTTGAGCGGACATTAAAAAAAAGAGGAATAGAAACTTCTTTGTTGAAATGTGACTGCCCTTCGGGAGTTGCTTCCACATTTGTATCACCTTGTGGTGAACGTACTTTTGGTACATATTTGGGAGCATCAGCCAAACTTTGTGCTGATGACTTGTCGCGTTCAATGTTCGAAGGTTATTCCTATTTTTATATTGAAGGTTATTTGTTGCAGGATCATGATCTTATTGTACGTGCCATGCAATTAGCAAAAGAGGCTGGTTTGCAAATTTGTCTTGATATGGCTAGCTACAATGTGGTTGAGGCCGAGCGTGAGTTTTTCGATATGTTGATTACAAAATATGTAGATATTGTATTTGCTAATGAAAGCGAAGCACGCGCCTATACGGGTAAAGGACCTGAAGAAGCTTTACAGGAAATATCATCTAAATGCAGCATTGTAGTCATAAAAACAGGTAAAAGTGGTTCATTGGTAAAAAAAGGTACTGAGGTTATTCGTGTAAATCCTTTCCCTGTCAAGAAAGTAGTTGATACAACGGGGGCTGGCGATTTTTATGCAGCAGGTTTCTTATATGGTCTTACATGTGGCTATTCAGTTGAAAAGTGTGCACAGATAAGCTCCATTTTGGCTGGGTATGTTATTCAGACAGTGGGAACAGCCCTGACAAAGAAGAAATGGAACGAAATAAAGTTAAATATTGAGTCCGTCTTGCAGGCTCGAGCAGAATAATATGTTTATTTGCAAGCTAAAATCATGATAACTATGAATACAAAAAGAACGCTGATTGGAGCTTTTATCATTTTTCTTGGTCTGGGACTTTCCAGCTTTAAAGATGATGACCGTAATTTTCAGATATCAAAGAATCTGGATATTTTCAATTCTATTTTTAAGGAGCTGGATTTATTTTATGTAGATACTATCGATCCTGAAAAAATGATTCAAAATGGGGTTAACGGTATGCTGGCTCTGACCGACCCATATACCGAGTATTATCCGGAGGAAGGTATCAACAGTCTGAAAGAAATGATTACGGGAAAGTATGGTGGTATCGGAGCTGCTATACGATATTATAAGAAAAAAGATCGTATTGCCATTGTGGAACCTACTGAAGGTATGCCGGCTGCAGAAGCTGGTGTAAAGGCGGGCGATATTATTCTTTCGGTTGGTGGAAAGGAAATGCTGAGAGGAAATATGAAACCTCAGGAATTTTCATCGAAGGTAAGTGAGGCTTTGCGTGGTGAACCGGGTACTTCTTTTGTTTTAAAAGTGCTTCGTCCATTGAAGAACGATAGTACCGTGATGGAGTTTAAAATTACGCGCAAGAATATCCGTAACAATCCGGTTCCTTATTATGGTATAATTAAAGATAGTATAGGCTATTTGTCGCTGACTGGTTTTACAGATAATTGTGCCAAGGATGTGAAAAAGGCATTTATTGAGTTAAAGCAGCGTGGAGCTAAGTCTTTAGTAATAGATTTGCGAGATAATGGAGGAGGTTCTTTACAGGAAGCTGTAGAAATTATTAACTTTTTTGTTCCGAAAGGAAAAGAAATAGTAGTGACGAAAGGAAAAATCCGTCAGGCTGCCAGTTCATTCAAAACTCAGAATGAACCAATAGATACAGAAATGCCTCTGGCTGTGCTTGTAAATGGTAATACGGCTTCTGCTTCTGAAATTTTGAGCGGTTCTATGCAAGATATGGATCGTGCGGTGATTATTGGTACACGTACTTATGGAAAGGGTCTGGTGCAGACTACTCGCCCATTGCCGTATAATGGTACATTGAAGGTTACTACATCTAAATATTATATTCCAAGTGGCCGTTGCATTCAGGCTATCGATTATGCAAAGAAGAATGCAGACGGTTCGGTAGCACGTATCCCTGATAGTTTGACAACTGTATTCCATACTGCTGCCGGACGTGAAGTTCGTGACGGTGGAGGTATTCGTCCGGATATTGAAGTGAAAGGGGATAAGTTCCCGAATATATTGTTCTATTTAATGAACGATGATTTGATTTTTGATTATGTTACTCAGTATTGTCTGACGCATCCTGCTGTTACTTCTGTCGATTCGATACGGATTACTGATGCTGATTATGCTGAATTTAAGAAACAAGTCAAGGCTGCTAACTTTACTTACGACCGTCAGAGTGAAGGACTTTTAAAGACGTTGAAAGAAGTTGCCGAATTTGAAGGCTATATGGAAGGGGCAGCAGAGGAGTTTAAGGCCTTGGAACAAAAGTTGAATCATAACTTGGACCGTGATCTTGATTATTTTGCAAAACCGATAAAGGAACAAATTGCTGAAGAAATAGCAACCCGATATTTTTATCAGCGTGGAGCAGTTATGCAACGTCTGAAAGACGATGAAGACTTGGATAAAGCTATTGAAGTCCTGAATTCTCCAGAAAAATACAAGGAGATATTGTCGGTTCCAGTGAAAGTTGCAGAGAAGCAGAAATAGGAAACTGTAAGATAGAAGATGAACCATCAAATCAAATTATAGGAAAAGATGGAATCTCTAATTTGAAGCTTACACATCACTTATAGATGAAAAGGGTCGTATCATTACTCAAAATGAGGTTTGATACGACCCTTTTTTAACCTTTTAGTTTATGCTTTTAAAGTAAGACCTTTTCTGTTTTGACGCGTTCTTTATTGACAAAAGCTTATACCTGCGGCTTCTTATTTATAAAGAGCAAGAATAGAGAAAGAATCTCAAAATAAAAACAGAGATAAGCTTATTTATAATTATTACTGTCCGATAAAAATTTTACAAAGCCATAAAATTAGGGCTGACTTCAT
>ERZ779865.2272-NODE-2272-length-12337-cov-3.120502_pt1 | contig 12337 bp, 7 predicted proteins | sample MGYA00433088_ERZ779865 | MGnify/ENA primary metagenome ERZ779865 (study PRJEB29588, sample SAMEA2151703) | human gut metagenome | biome: human gut; feature: human-associated habitat; material: faeces | place: Denmark | collected 2008/2010 ... | reverse complement strand
GTCGGCGGTGTCTGCCAGCGCTGCTTTCAGCCGGTCGAAGTTATGACGTCTGCGCTCCACAAAGCCCGGGAACTTGTCTAGCTGCGCGCATCCGATGGATGCCTGCAGGTCGGTTGCCTTTAAGTTGTAGCCGAAATGGGAGTAAGTAAAACATTTACGAGTAAGGCTGAATGGTATAACACTACTGCTAGACCTAATGGAGTTATGCCTACTGAGTTCGTAGAAGGAACAACAGCAGGTGAAGAAAAGTTTACCAAGATTAAGGATGAGTATCTTAAAAAGGTTAATCCGGATACTGGCGCATACACAGGAACGGAAGGAAAAGACGTTTATATGGAAGAAAGCAAAAGTGATGTATTTGCTTGCGATTTCTATCTCTATCTCACCGGTGCAGAAGCTACGAACAAACAGATTAATTGGAAAATTACTATTGGCAATACTGCTGGTTTGACTGACGTATGGAAGGCTTTGTCTGTTCTTGTTTGTAAAGATGGTAAAAAGGTAAAAGAAGTTCACCTCGGGGATGCTGCTGCTAATGGCATAGGAGCATCTGCAGAATTTGATACTATTGTTGCGAATAAGGCGCCCACCGGATATACTTTGTATTTCTATCTTGATGGTAACAACGCTAATTGCAACAATAAAGTAGCAAGTAAGGTTGCGCAAATGGAAATTTCTATTGAGTTTACTATCTAATTTTTACTTCTTTTGATTACATAAGCTTATACGGCGGCGGCGAACGCTGCCGCCTACAGGCTTAGACTATTGGTAATTTCCGAAATACGGCGATTTGACGCTAAACCGTTTTCGGAAAGCCCAAAGTGATAGTTTTATGCAAAAAATGTGGCAAAGTAGTATTTTTTGCAGCTGTTAATTATTGACTTGTCCTTAGTTATAATGATATAATAAGTATGCGACAGGTGCGTTTTATAGGCGACACCAAGCATACCATTAAGGAAGATTTTTTATGAATAAAGTTTCTAACAAGACGAAGAAAACTATTGACATTGTCGTTAACGTTATTTTGTGGATATTTGTAGCGTTTGCGGTAGCAGTTACCGTGTTCGCCTTTGCTACGAGTTCCAACGCTAAAAACGTCCCCGTAATCGGCGGCAAATGTTATCTTAGCGTTATGTCCGACTCCATGAAATCGGACAAAGCAGAAAGTTTTAAAAAAGGCGATTTGATTATCGGAGAATATATTTATGATAAAGCCGACGCTATTGACTCTCTTAAGGTAGGCGATATAATTACTTTTGAGATAGACCTTAACGGCGACGGCGAAATAAGCAAGGGCGAATACGATACTCACCGCATTACCGCTATCGACAGAGATGACAACGGTATGCCGTTGGCTTTTTATACAAAGGGTGACAATCCCGAATTTGCCAATCAGGATCCGAGCTTTTTGGGCGACAGAGTAAGGAGAGTAAACGTTATAGCTAAATATAACGGCTCTAAGGTAGGCGGCGTAGGCGGTTTTCTCTCATTTATAGGCAGTAAGCTCGGTTTCGGACTGTGTATAATATTGCCTCTCGTTATCTTTTTCGGCTATGAGGTTTATGTTTTCGTTAAGACCGTTCTCAGCGTCAAAAACGAAGGTAAAAAGGTTATTACCGCAGCCGACGAAGAACTTATCAAGCAGCGTGCAATAGAGGAATACCTCCGCAGCCAAAATCAGGCAAACGACGAGCAGAGTCAAAGCGAAGATAAGTAAATATAAAACCCGATATAGAAGAAACTAAAATCAGCGTAAGGCTTGTGTTTTTGCACCGCAGACTTTTATTTTTAAGGTTCGGAGCATTTGCCGCCGCCGTAACGCTACGAAAAACTATATGTTTTTCGACTTTTATTGAGGTTGACTACGACAAGGTTCGGTTTGTTCAAACTCGAACCTTATTTTTTAGGCGATTATCGAATTGTAATCGCATGGTATTATAAAAAAAGGAAAATTTCTATGGACGAGGGTGTTTTGTACGGCTTTTTAGATTGGTTTAAGGACTTTTTCGGGCACATGCTCGGAGGCCTGCTGGAAATATTTAAAGGCTTGTTTTACGGCATAATTCATATATTCGATTTTCCGTACTACTTTAAGCTGTGGTCGCAGAACGGCGCAAGTATGGGCTTTTTCGACTGGGTACTGTCCATACTCTTTTTCTTGCTTTCGCTTGCGCTTTGGGCGGCGGTGATTTTTCTTATAGTTTTAGGCGTTCGCAAGTATATTCGATTTCGCCGCACTCTTATCGGCAACGAAGACTTGCTCGAAGAAATCGCCGATTTGCATAGAGACGTCGTTAGACTTAATAACGAAAAAGAAAAGATTATGCAAATAAAGGTGCAGCAAGCCGGCATAACTTACGACGAGCTTAAGACTGTGATTGACGGTAACGAAGAAGAAGTTAAAGAAAAGAAGAATAATGCGTCGGACCCCGTTGCGGCTTCGGTAAGCAGATTCGCCAGACTTTCCGCAGTGGATAACAAGTATCTTATAGATTACGTTCCGCCCGAGTATAACGACCAGATGTCGCTAAGTCAAATTTGCGACGACTTGCGTAACTTTGCTTGCTATAACAGCAAGCTCTATTACGATCCTAAGACGATAAGGCTTATGTTGGCGGGATTTGCCGCTACCAAACTTATAATTTTGCAAGGTATTTCCGGTACAGGTAAAACTTCGCTTCCGTACATTATGGGTAAGTATTTTTTAAGCGACGCTACCATAGCCGCAGTGCAGCCGTCATGGCGAGATCGTAACGAGCTGTTCGGATACTTTAACGAGTTTACCAAGAAATTTAACGAAACCGAAGTGCTAAGACGTATTTACGAGTCCGGCTACAACGACGATATAAACATTATCGTACTGGACGAAATGAACATTTCCAGAGTAGAGTATTATTTTGCGGAAATGTTGTCTATTTTGGAAATGCCTGATCCCAAAGAGTGGAAGCTCGAACTCGTGCCTTCGGTATGGGATAACGATCCGAAGAGACTCGACGGCGGCAACTTGCAGATACCGCAAAACGTGTTTTACGTAGGCACTATCAATAATGACGATTCGACCTTCTCCGTGTCCGACAAAGTGTACGATCGAGCTCTCGTCATCAATCTCAACAGCAAGGGAATACCGTTCGACAGCCCCGTTACAATATCGAAAAGAGTTTCGTACTCGCATGTAAGCGCATTGTTCGAAAAGGCTATCGCCGAAAATCCCGTAAGCGCCGAAAATCTCGAAAAGATAAATCAATTGGACTTGTACGTTATTCAGAGATTCCGAGTTGCGTTCGGTAATCGTATCGTTAAGCAACTTAAGCGTTTTGTGCCTGCTTTTGCGGCGTGCGGAGGCGACGAATTAGAGGCAATAGACTATATGCTTGCCACTAAAGTGTTCCGCAAATTCGAAAGTTTGAATCTTTCGCTTATTAGGGACGAGATACGAGGCCTTATCAACTTTATGGATAATTTGTTCGGAAAAGGTAAGATGAAAGAGAGTGAGGAATACTTGCTTAGATTACAAAAAACGTACTGACGTTTTTGAGTTTTTATTACGATTACCGTATATTTACAGACTCGTAAAGCTGCAGATAAAGCTACGAGCAAAATAATTAGCAAAAACGCATCGAGGAGCAAATGACGCAGGAGAACGAAACGCACAATATTATATCTGACGACGGTAACGATTGGATAGACAAACTTCGTTACAGTCGTTCGTTTATGGCAAAACTCATCTTGTCGGATAATGCGGTAAAAGAATATTACGCAGCAATAACGGCAAGGCTTTTGTCGTATCAAAAGGTGCGTTCTAAGACAGGGTGGAACGGCGTGAGTTTTTTTGCAGGCAGAGAATCGATTGCAAAGATAACCATATCCGGCAAAACTCTGTGCGTGTATCTCGCTTTTCAGCCGGACGAAGAGGAAGGGGTAAAGTACAAAGCAAAAGACGTTTCGTACAAACGTAAGTACCAAAAAACTCCGTCGCTTTATAAGATAAGAAGCAACGGTGCGCTTAACCATTGTTTAAAAATAATAGATGCGATAGCGGCAAAACTCGACCTTGTAATGCGTACCGATACGCCTCAGGTTTTTACTTCGGCATTTCGGCAAGACAGTTTTAACAACCTCGTTACGAGGGGGCTTATCAGGCTGCTCAAGTCCAAACAAAGGTCGGAAAAACGGGACGAAGAGGGACAAGTCGAAGAGGAAAAAATCGATAACGTCGAAAAGGCAGAAACGGAAGGCGAGCCGATATTCGGAGCTTTTGAGGACGCAGACAAGACGGTGACCGACCTTGTAGGTAGGTATAAAGTCTTTGGAGATATTCTCGGCGCTATGTCGAGCGGCAACGCAAAAACTCGACTAAGCCAAATGTATATGCTTAGGTGTATCGATGAGACCTGGATAAAGGCGGTGGAGGAATCGTTACCCGCCCTCGATGAACTTATCCGTAATCCGTCGCACTCTATAGCCGAAACCGAAGAAATTTTGCCTATAGAAATGACAAAAAAAATTACGAGCAGATCCGTAGCGCACTTAAGCCGTCACACCGATCTGATTTCTAAGGTGGAAGGCGACACCGTAACGCCGATCAAAATGCTTAACGTCTTTAGAGAAGACAGTATTTTGACGTACGAAAATAAGTTCCTTAATACCCTTATATACAAACTGTTTGTCTTTGTAAACAGTAGATATAATACCGCACTTAATTACGGTGTGGACGAAAAAGTTACGGCGATAGAATTTGAAGATAAATTTTACCATGACGAGTATAAGGCAAAAGTCAAAATAAACGTAGAATTAAGCAAAAAAAGCAACGGCGAGGAGCGCAGCGAAGAGGAACGGATAAATCGCATTACACAGTCGGATTTGTGGCAGAGGGTAAGCAGACTTAACGATGTCGTAGCGGCATATCGCAGTTCTGATTTTTGCTTGGCGATGGGAACTCATTACGTTCGTCCGCCCGTTATACGAACCAATGCGATTCTTAAGAATAAGTACTTCAGACAATGTTTGGCATTGTGGGAGTTTATCGAAAGCTACGAGGACGACGGATTCGGCTTTTCGGTTGGCGAAACGGTGCTCGCTACGCCCGACGCTTATGTAAAACAGCTGTACGAGCAGTCGGCAATAGCCTATTTTATATTTAGGCATAACGCTTTGGGCGACTACGATTCCGAAAGTATTTTGGCTTCGTTTATGGAACAGTTTAATCTGTACGCTACCGACGACGCAAACGAACGCAGTTACGTCTTAGGCGAACGCATGTCGGGATCCGATACGCAGAACGACGATTCAGCCGTACAGACTACGGATTCGCCGCTTATGGACAAGAACGATGCAGGCGAGGACGACATTTTGCTTGCCATAAAAGTGGCATTGGCAGCAGAAAAGAAGATTGCGCAGCAAATGAAAGCCGAGCTCGAATGGCAAAAAGCCGAGGAGCAAGCCGCTATTCTCGCAAAACAAGCCGAGGAACAAGGCAGTGCCGATACGGAAACGTTCGAGAATCGAGTCGAATCGGATATATCGGCAAGCGATGACGAGGACGAATATTTCAAAGACGGCATAAAGTACATCAAGTCATTTAAGGCAAAGATGATGCTTGCATCGGAGGAAACTAAGGAGTATTTTGCAAAGATTGTCAACGGCTTGCTTAAGTATGCAAAAGTCAAGATGCGAGAAAGCCAGCAGTACGTGACGTTTAAGCGAGGTAAGGATTTACTCTGCAAAATAGCCGTAAGAGGAAAAACGTTGTGCGTGCATTTTGCATTGGAGCCGAGCAGATTGGACGATAAGTATTTTATAACCGATCTTAGCGGCGTAAGGAAGTTTGCGGAAACGCCGTCGATGTTAAAAGTAAAGAGCGAAAGAGGCGTAAAATACGCATTCGAACTGATAGATGCGGTAAGGGAAAGATTCGGTCTTACCGAAAACGCAAAGTATAAAGAAAGCGTAACTACGGCAGATTATCCGAGTGCGGATATGAATACTCTTATAGCAAGCGGACTCGTAAAGATAGTAAACGAAAACGGCGAGGCTGTTACGATAGACGGAGTTAAGGTCGGAGCGTCGGATAATGCTATTTCGGCAGTAGCGGAAAAAGAAGAAGTTATCGCAGAGGAATCGAGTGAAGATTTAATCGATACGGAAAAAGAGCCTGATACCGTCAAAGAAAATGTGGTTGTCAAAGAAACCGCAGGTGCGGGAGACGTAACAAACATAGATAACGAAATAACGAAAAACTTTGATACGTTAAGTACATCTTCGGACAGCGGATACGGCGAGAATATTCAAAACGAAATAAACGACACAGATGGAGCTGCTGCAACGCATACCTCAGACTTGGGCGAAAAAAACGGTGGCGGTTTGGACGCAGACAGTGACGAAGCCGTGTCTTTGGCGGACATTGCCGTGGCAGTCAACGAGGAAGAAAGAGATGTATGCGGTGATGACAAAAAGAATGGCTCCCAAGAAACCGCAGGTGTGGGAGACGCAACAAACATAGATAACGAAATAACGAAAAACTCTGATACGTTAAGTGCATCTTCGGACAGCGGCAAACAGGAAAAACAAAGGAAACAGGGATTTTTTGCGAAAGTGAAAAGCTTGTTTTCCAAGAGGAGATAGAGGTGGAAACATTGACCGAGTCTACTCAAAAAAAGCATAGAAGGACTGCGGCAAAAGTGATTATCGACGTAATTATGTCTTTGCTCGCTTTGACGATAGTGCTTGCTATGGTTATAGGTAAGTATAACGGTAAACCGGTGTTTTTGTTCAGGCACAGTTGCATGTGGGTTATTACCGGTTCTATGGAGCCTACAATAGAGGCGCAAAGTTACGTATTACTTAAAAAGAGCGACGGGAGCGACGTAAAAAAAGGAGACGTTATAACGTTTTTGTGCAACAAACAAGGCTCGCAGATGTATGGCAAACTCGTTACGCACAGAGTTTATGACGTTACCGAGGACGGCTCGTTTTTGACAAAAGGCGATAGCATTTATTCGGGCGTTGACGATTGGACGGTGGCTCAGAGCGACGTGGTCGGTGTATACGTCAAGAATTTAAATGCGCTTACGTTTATAGGTAGGTTGTTTTTCAGAGGCTACGGCTTAATTTTGTGCATAGCGTTGTTTGCCTTTTTGTGCGCATTTTGCTATATTCCCGACATCGTGGCGGGAATTAAAGAGGCTCAGAAGGAAAAAGAGGATAAACGTCGCCGTCAAATCGATTTGCTCGTAAAGGAAGAAGTAGAGAGGCTTAAGGCGGAAAACGGTAATTTAACGTCGGACGCATCGGCAGACAGTCAAAAAAATCATAGTCGGGCGGTCGATCTTAGTGAAATTTGTTCAATGGGGTGCAAAACGCCGCTTATCGGCATCAAATCGTTGACATTTGAGCTTTACGAGTATAAAATAATAAAGGGGGATGAGTCCATGTTTGAAAAACTAAAGCTAAAGAAGCAATACAAAAAGTGTTTGCTTGAGATAGAGCAGCTCGAGGCGAAAAGAGCAAGACCGCAAGCTGCCATAGTAGAGGCAATATTGACTAATTCTACTCCGTCCGACGACGATACCGATTATTTTAATATGTACACCCAAGAAATAAACAAACGAAGAGAACGGCTGAGAGAGATCAAAGCAAAGCTCGACAACGTTTAATTGGTAAAATATGATTGTTTTTTTGAAAAAACACGGCGCCGAAATACTTTTTGCGGTTATTATTTTTGTTTGTTTGATTTTTTTGTTTAATATCGTAGTTTTGCTCCGACAATATTCCGTCGGCGTAGACAATCAAGCAAAGGATAACGCCGAACTTTATACTTTTAAGCAACGGCTGTTGGTGGATTATTGTGTAGACGATACGCTAGGTACCGCCGACGTGGCAGCCGGTTTTTTTGCCGACTGTGAGAGCGACGAAGATATTTTTGCGGCTATAGACAGAGTAAACGCTTATTTGAGCGGAAACAAGTACTTTAAACAGCTGAGGTACATAGCGGACGGAGAAGAGTACTATAGATACAACATCGCCGTCGAAAGAAATATTATATCCGATTCCGAAGCTGGATTGACTCAACCGATTCGACTTGATAATCAAACGTGTTTTGCGTTTATTGCATCCGTGCCTACCGGAAGAGTAAGTAAAATAGGTTTGATTTTTAATAAATCTATTGTAACAGATTCGTTTAGCGACCTTTATAAAACAATCGAAGATAAATTCGTTTATCCGGAGTTTGCAGTGCTTTGCACTCTTGACGGCAGAATTCTTCAATCGGTCGACGATGGGGAAAAGTTCCCGATAAGCGCCACTTTCTCGGATACGTACGGGACTATTCTCGGAGACAGCGACTATAGAAAAACGCAGGCGCTTTTTTTGAAAGAAGGTTCGGAGATTGTTACGTACGGCTCGAACAAATACGTAGTTACTGCGCTCAAGTCCAACGGATTGGTAATAAGCGCATTTTATAACGTAAACAAAATTTACGGCGAAGGATACGAACTCATAGGTAGCATTTGGGCGACGATGATCGCATTCTTTCTGATGATGATAACGGTAGCCGTATCGTTTATTCTTAACAGACGTAAAATCGCAAAACGTATATATGAAATCGGCGCAATAAATCCCATCCTAAATTGTCCGACTTTACTGAAATTCGAACGTGATACTCAGGAAATTCTCGAAAGGAATAAGGCCACTCAGTTTGCGATTATCGTAGCTAAGATAAATAACTTTAACTTTATTATGGAGAAGTTCGGCGAATATGCAAGCTCTGATTTGCTTAAGTATGCGAGAAACATGTATAAGCATGCGCTTGTAATAGACGAAACTTACGCCTATATCGCAGACGGAGAATACGCCTTGCTTATGCACTACAAAGATAAACAGGCTCTTATCGACAGACTTAATTCCGTTTATTTGTCTATAGGCAACTATTCGGGCTTCGACGACTACAAGATTAAGATAACTTACAGTATCTACGAGGTGGAGCAAAACGTAGCTCAGTCCGTGCCGAGAATGATAGACAAGGCAATGGTCGTTAAGGATTCGTCCAAAGAAAATAAAAGTCTGGTAACATACAATTTTTACAGCGACGTTTTGCGCAGCGACTTCCTTAAAAAAGCCGAAATCGAAGGCAAAATGGAGAGTTCGCTGAAAAACAGAGAGTTTTGGGTTTTTTATCAGCCTAAGTACAACATCGTTAAAAAAAGAATGGACGGCTGTGAATTGCTTATTCGATGGTTCGATTCGTCCATAGGCGATTACCGCTGTCCCGACGAATTTATGCCGTTGTTCGAGGTAAACGGCTTTGTCGTAAAAATTGACAGATTTGTATTTTACAGAGCTTGCGAAGATATATCTCAGGCTATAGAAAAGGGACAAAAAGTTTATCCGGTATCCGTCAATGTTTCCAGAGTAACGGCTACTCAAGACGACTTTGTCGATTACTACGCTAAGATAAAAAAGAAATTCGCCGTTCCGGATAAGTTTATCACGCTTGAGTTTACGGAGAGTTTTGCGTACGAAAACAACGAGTATCTCGCTTACACGGTCAAGCGGTTAAGACAAAACGGTTTCAATTGTTCTCTCGATGACTTCGGTACCGGATATTCGTCGTACAATACGCTTAAAGCGCTCGAAATAGACGAAATCAAATTGGACAAATTCTTTCTTACGGACGGAATATCTCGGCAGAGAGATTATATGTTGCTAAAAAGCGTAATTCAGCTTGTCAAAGATATGGGCATGAAGGTCACTCAAGAAGGAGTGGAAACGCAAGCAGACTACTATAAGCTCAAAAAACTCGGATGTGAGGTAATACAGGGATATTATTACGCCAGACCTATGAAGTATACCGAGTATTGCAAGTTTTTGGAAAACGACGATTTCGATCCCGAAACGGGGAGAGGTATAGTCGAGAAAGCTTAACAATAAAGCAGTTAAAATAATAAGCTGTTATAACGAAAAAACGTATTTGCATGTCAAATGCGTTTTTTTTGCACAATAAGTTGTTTTAGGGCTAAAAATGACGGTAAATAATAGTATAACATGCAGGTCTTGACATAACTTTTTTGATATGATACAATATTAATAGTATAGTGCGTATAATTAGTATAGTGCGTATAATCGAATATGTAATTATACGTAATTATTGGCAACAAGGAGAAGAAAATGAGTAGAATAGATTTGAAGAAGGCGAAAAGATGGTTGCCCGCGTAATATGCCAGGGTCACAACGGCGTGGCTAAGGAAAGGTATAAATACGACGGATACACCAGCTGCGCCACCGCCGCATCCATGGCGGGCGGCCCGAAGGAATGCGCGTATGCGTGCATAGGCCTGGGCGATTGTATGCGCGTTTGCAGCTTCGGCGCAATAAGCATGAACAACGGCATCGCCAGCATAGACCCCAATGTTTGCGTTGCCTGCGGCAACTGCGAAAAGGCCTGCCCCCGCAGCGCCATAAGGATAATCCCCGCGGAGACGAAGGTCCTTGTGCTCTGCCGCAATAAGGACATAGGCCGCGTTGCCCGCGCCGCCTGCATGAAGGCGTGCATAGGCTGCGGACGCTGCGTGAAGGAATGCAAATACGGCGCCATCGCCGTGGAAGACGGCTATGCCCGTATCGATCCCGAAAAGTGCACCCGCTGCGGCGCCTGCGCCAAGGTTTGCCCCTGCGGCTGCATAATAGATTATTCCGTCACCGCCGAGGATAAAGCGGAGTAAGATAATAAAAATGCAACTCAAGGCCTCCCGATGGGGAGGCTTTTTTATGCCGTAAATACATACGCGAAATTGTATTATCCCTTCATTGGGAAAACGTTGACACAATATATTGCAATGTGTTACCATAAGTTCAACGAAGAAACTACAGTAATCAATTTAACTTTAAGGCCAACCGTAAACCCGCTGCCCGTTCCCAACCGGAACGCTGTTGACCTTTCAGGCTCGTTATATATGGGGGAGTATTTTATGCTATCCATGCACCTGCGTCAGCTAACCCGCAAACCCGCACGTATAGTTATATTTATTCTGATTTTGGTGCTGCTTACGGCGTTTTTCTGCGTGAGCCTGAACTTATACGCAAACAGTATACATAACTTGAAGCTTGCGGACGAAACATATACCACTATTGCTATTATGGAATTGTATGCGGACGTTGATACGCATGGCAACCTGATTGATGACATTACAAATGTTGAAGATTACGCCGGTTTTCATGCACTGACGGTGTATGGATACGATTTAGAGCCGATAGTTACAGCGCCAAGCGTTATAAAATACGACCTGAGGGCGAGATACGGCGCGTTTTCTGATGAGAATATTGCATTGGCAAAAAGGGGAAAGGCGCCGCTATTTACTAACGATGTCGTGCGGTTCAAAATTCGAATTGAGGATCAAGCCCAGGGACTTATGGGACAAACTCATTCAGGATACGAACTGCCGGATGACGGCAACTTTCATATTGCCAGCATGCTGGACTCTAATAAACATATCGGAATAACTTTAATGGAGCATAATCCTATTATTATTGAAACAGCCACGAAGGCTTTCAACACTACAAATAAAGTATATTTTCAAATGGACCTTGACGAAACATTTGCAAAAAAATATGAAAACGAACTGCGTTTATTAAACGGCGATCAGGATTATGATTTTCTGATAACCATAGAACCGGATGTTGAATATATTGGCATTGGGCATTTGGATGGCCTTTTTGATAAATGGAGCCGAAGTAAAGACGGTACATTCCGTGCCAACTATATAGCATTCATACCCGATAGTCTCTATTCGAATTGGAGCTATTATTATGATTTGAACAGAATAGCTCAGGCGAATGCAACGCCAACGGACGATGCGCCATTTTGGCTGTATAAATACAGCGACATTTTGGAACGACCTGATGTGTTGGAAAAATATGAACAAATCGGCAGAGCGTACTATATAAATACACGCTCGTTCGGAGTTATGGCGTTAGATGATATTGTAGGCATTCCTGCATTCCATAACGGCAATCTTTTTATAAGGACTGGTCGTGTCATAACTAAAGAAGAATATGAATCCGGCGCGAAAGTCTGCATGATAAGCGGAAATCTTTCACAGGCGCAAAAATGGGGTATTGGTACAAAAATCAACTTTGACTTTTACGAATATGACTATTTCACAAACGCAACCTCGTGGAACTCCGAACTAATGCCCCGCTACACCTACACCGACCCCGACAACTTCTTCGACAGCGGCGAATACGAGGTTGTCGGCATATACGACGTGCGGCCCATGACCGGCAGTTCGACCATATCCGAGGCCGCGATAAGCGTCCCCTGGAACACAATCTACATTCCCGAAAA
>ERZ779865.2267-NODE-2267-length-12356-cov-6.473701_pt1 | contig 12356 bp, 14 predicted proteins | sample MGYA00433088_ERZ779865 | MGnify/ENA primary metagenome ERZ779865 (study PRJEB29588, sample SAMEA2151703) | human gut metagenome | biome: human gut; feature: human-associated habitat; material: faeces | place: Denmark | collected 2008/2010 ... | reverse complement strand
ATACCTCACTTTCTGTGGGTATTATTGGCATTTACACGGTTCGGCATTCAGCCTCAATCAAAAGAATCCTCGACACATTAAAGCTGCACACCTGGATCGCCGATTATCATGTAACTAATGATGATCCACAAAAACTCACGGTGATCAAGACAAGATGATACAGTAAACGCGCCCTGTAACTCCAGGGCGCGTTGTCAATTATATTACGCTCGACCCGAAATAAGCGGAACGATTACATCATAGAATTTGCTGCTCCATTCGGCGTGAAACGCCGCCATTCTGTCCCAGTCCGCTTCGTTCTCGATGTTCACGTTATCGAGCTGATAGCTGATTTTCGACAACTTGATGTTGTCGTTTCTGCTCCATCTGAGCGGCACTCCGAGTCGGGATTCGATTTCGGATTTGTGCCCGATAAGCTCGTCGAAAGTCTTCTTATTCTGCTCCTTATCGGATTTGCTGAAATACAGCTCCACGCGGGCGGAATCAAGATTAGCCACGCAGCAGAGAATGAATCCGCCGATTCCGAAGAAACCGTTTATACAGTTTCCCTTTGACGGACCGACATACTTAAAAGGGCCGTTTTCGCCGTTTGTTTCCTTGATTTTCTCCAGAGCAAGCGCCCAGTAGCGTTTACGCAGATTGGCGTGTTCGTCGGATTCATCATCGTCAGCGCCCGCGCCGTTTTTGAGATATAACACTAAATCGGACGGGTCGGCGCCGTACAGCTTGAAGAAACGCTTCAGCAGGGAGATTTTCAGCCTTGTGCTGGTATTCCGCTCAATGTAAAGTCCATCTTCGATTTCAATGGAACCTCTCAGGTCAGCCGAGTTGGTGCTGACATGAATGGACAGGTCGTTGTCGGTACTTGCCGCAAGTTTCAGCAGAACAGTCTTGTCCTCGGAATGGAGTATCTTTATAATATCCTCGTACATCTCCACCCAGCTGTTGACGGGCTGCTCCATGTTCTTGTAGCTGAACTTCGCGATGTCGCGTCCGGTAAGCGACATGTCGTCGTCCAGAGTGACCGCGTCAAGCTGCTTTTCGGCGGGTCTGAAATCTGTTTCGGGCAGGCTCCAGATCTCCAGCGCCTTGTTCATCAAAAATTGATCACGCTCTTCCAGCTCGGTAAGGCTCCACCTGGATTTCCCCGCTATCCACTGATTCATACGCAGTCCGCTTTCGGCAAAGCCGTTCTTCATGGACTTCTTGTCGGCAAACGGGCTGTTGCTGTACTTGGAGTTGTATGCAGTCAGGGTGAGGTTCGCGATACGGTGCAGCCATATTTCGTGAATCTGCTCGTAGTCCTCGCCCAGCTCCGTGCGCCATGCGGGCGTTAAATGCTGCGGCATTATGTGTTCGATGGAGTACCCTCCGTCCTCGTAATCGGCGTCCATGTGGCGGTAAATATCCTTGTCCTCGCGGGTGCCGAAGTTCTCGAAACGCTCGAGAATATACACGCGATAGCGGTTCATGGTGTAAACCTGGCGCTCGGAGAAGCACTGCGTGAATTCCACGTCGCCGGGGAACCTGCCCCTTTCCTTTTTTGAGAGGAGCGCGTATTTGAACTTCGCAAGGTAGTTGTCGTCCGTGCCGTCGTAGCGCATGATTTCCTTGTGGAGAGTCAGGAATATCTTGCTCACCATGTTGCTGGGAGCGTCGCAGATAACTCTGCGGAACAGATAAATCTCGGTTATGCGGAATATTTCAGCCACATCGGCGAGGGTGAGTTTCCCCTCGGAATTCAGCCGCAGTACTTCAAGGAAGAATGGGCGCGTTACCGTGGTTTCCAGGCGGTTCAGGCGGTAAATGCAGGCGTTCAGCGCCGTGTTCGCCGTGCCGCCGTTTATCAGCACCTGGTATCGCTTTGCGTAGTCTAGCAGCTCTTTCAGCAGCGATTCGGTCGGGATATTCCTTTCTTCGACGTATGCCTTGAACGTGAAATAGACCTTGCTTATGCCGGGCGTGGACTGCTGCTTTACGCTCAGATAGTCGCGGATAAACGCGCTGACGTCGTATTTCGTGCAGACCTCTATCCTGTTCCAGTAGTTTTCGTAGTATTTGTTCTGCTGTTCGGCGGGGAGCCCCATGAGGATAAAGTTACGTATCTTGTCGCCCTCGCTTAATGCAACGCCGGTGGAGTTAAGGCTCTCAAAGATGAGCTGCGGGTTGTCGTCCTGGTTCAGCTTGATGTTGATTATCTCAAGGCGGCAGATAGCCTCGAACAGCTCGTCTACTGTGATTTCCTGCTTCTGAATGCGTTCAAGGAAATAGAAGTAATTTACGGTGAGGTTGGAATCGCGAATGTACTCTGCGGAATCGCTGAACAGCTTTCCGAACGCCTCGCGGTCGTTCTTGACGGGCTTGAGCTTTATCCGCGTGTCCTCGTCCTGATACTTGTCCACAAGGTATTCCGCGAAGATCTGCTCGCTTAACGAAGCCCTTTTCGGCGTAACCAGCCCCTGCTCCATCGCGTTGTACATTGCGAGCATAAGCAGAGAAACCGTAGTCAGCCGCTGCTGTCCGTCTATTACAAGGAACTCATCGTTAGCGCCGACGGGATTGTATACGGAAACGATACTCCCGAAAAAGTGGCTCTTGCGCCCGTTGCGTATCACTTTGATAAGGTCGTCGTAAAGCTGCTTGCAGTTCTCGGTTTTCCAGTCGTAATTCCGCTGATAGACAGGGATAACGAACCGCTTGTTCGACCCCTGCATGAATGAAACCAGTTTCGTTTCAGAGCCTGTCATTTGTGTACCTCCGGAGATGTCATTGTTTATTACATTGTATCACATTTTCTGACAAATTTCAAGACTATGAGCGCTGAAATTCCGATAGTTCTATTGAGAATCCGTTTGTTTGTCAAAATCTTCGGGTTGGAGATTTTCGAATACCATTCCAATATAATCGCATATATTGGAAAATTGAACGCGATTTAGTAATGTGTGAACTATGTCCGAAGGTATGCCTAATTCGGTATATACTACTTCTATCAGCATTAGTCGTGTTAACTTAGTAAATGCACTGACCTCAAGCTGTGTAGGTTCCCTTTTTTCCTTTGAAAAGTGAGTGTAGTAATTTCTAACTTTTGCCATGCGCTTGGCGAAAACCAGCCAGTGTTTCTCATCGGCGGGAAATGGAAGTTCAAATTGTAGAATCATGTCGTATAACCGAAATGATAGCGGAGTCTTTTTTTGTGGATTCTTCACAGCGGCTTTATATAAATTTTTTGCAGCAGTATTTCGCATCAGGGTTCTGGAACTGTATAACTCTAATGCCTGACATTGATTAAGAAAACTGTTCACGCCAATGGAGTGTTTACAAAGAATTTCATAATATAACCATACTAAGGGTTTGTTGGTTTCAGAAAAATGATTCCATCTGTCATATATCTCACTGAAATGAGACCATATATAATCAGATGGCAATAAACCTGGTTTATATACTAATTCGTTTTTTTCAGTGTAGTTAATATAATATTTCGCAGACTGTGTGTTTTCTTGGTTATATAGTAAATTAAAATCAGATATTTCTAAGTAATAATCTGTAAAGAAAGAGAACAGATTTCTGATTGAAGAAATCTTCTGCATAGCAGTATCTGGAGTGGTGGGATTTTTATAGTAGACAGACACTTGAACAATATTGTCAATAGTCGAATGATAGATATTTGAACTAGCTTTTTGCAAACCAGTAATATTTATTGTATCTTTATCACTTTCACTCGATGATTTGAATAGTGAAATAAAGGCAGGTTCAAGTGGATGACCGGGTTCAAATAGCAGTGGAAAATCTACAAGCCAGCACAATTGATTTATATTTCCAGATATTCCGTATATTTTTAGTGGATCAACATTGTTTGGATAATCATATATTATCTCTGTTGGAATAAATGAATTGGTTTCTTCTTTTATATGGTTCATATTGTTGCTTGTAGTGTATCTTATACTTAGACAATTTATAAGCGCAATATTTTTTGATAGAATTCTTCCGGTAATGTACAACTTTTGGTTTTTTAATATATTAACTTCATTGGAGCGAACAACCAATTCCACTCCTATGTTGTCATCTTCTTGAATCAATTGTCCTTTATAGACTTCATCGATTTTATCATTCTTTATGTGAAAATCGGCGTATTTCCCAATATAATCTGAAAAAGTCATATCCGTTCTCCTTGTTAAAGATGAATGCATCACCCCGCAAATACAGGGCGCTATTGCTTATGAAAAAAACCTATCCCGATAATCCTCAAAGAACTTCAGTTCCAGCGTAGCCTTACCGGAAGTTCTCGGAACACAATATCGCTCATAATATTACCTCTTTATAATTATAACATATTTTGAATGTGCTTTCAATAGTTCCTTGGATAATATATAAACTTTTTTATATAACAGAAAGTACGTGAAAGCAAAATGGTTGTTGCGTTATCAAGAATATAAAGTGTTAGTCGGCGCCACCAAGACTAATGGGTTAATTAAATGTGATGGGTCTGACGGATATATCCACGGAGCGCGGTATTTTAATGATACACTCCTGATAGTCGGAGGAGCTAATATGAAAACGGTGCTTAGAATAATGGAGTAATCTGACGGTTGCAATACAGAAATCTTTTATACACTTATTATTAGATTTACTGGTGAAACTATGTCGTATACGTTCAATTGAATCATGGAAAATGAAGGTTTGATTCTCCTTGCAGAAATTGTCGGATAAGAGCGATTAAATACATATTATTTTCCACTCTCTTTTGATTCTATTATACGATACAGCGAGAAAATATATTTTATTCGTTGTATTACTTTTTAACAAGAGTGTTGAAATCAGTGACAAACGTATCAACATATTCTTCTGTGATTCCTTCGGAAATATAGTAAAAATCACAGTATTGGTCCATAAAACTCTCAATATCAGTGTATCTCTTTGAATTTAAAAAAATTGTGTTATGGCTCTTGTCAATGTGATAAAATAGAATCGATTGTTCTTGTAGTATATTTTACTGTTATTTTATTTCATTATGATTATATATTATCTCCATGTAGCTGCGTAAGCTATCCGAATAATTTTCGGCACACAGAAATTTCCCTGAAGCGCAAATGCTTCGGGGATTTTTTGTGTCCGGGAGAGGAGAAAAAGTATGTTCAACAATCAGCGTTATGTCACAAGATGCATAACAAGCACCGTGCCGCTCGTCACTCAGATAATACTCTGGGACTGCATTGACAGCATGAAAGTCGAGCGAAAAGATTACCTGCAAGTCTTTAAGCTCATAGCGAACGGCGCAAATCAGCAGGTAACGCACAGTCAGGAAGAACCAGCCTATGAGCGAACTTTTACATTCCCAACTGACAATCCAATCACAGCGAAAATCTTCGTCATAGACGACGAAACCCATTCCACTATGCTTTTGGCAGAAGAATATTGACTTAGGAGGACTACACCATGGACAACACCGAAAATACACGCCCCGTTTGCAGTTGCTGCGGAGCAACGATTGAAACCGATGACTACTACACATTTGAAGGCAGCATTTTATGCGATGACTGCTACCACAGCGAGACAGTCGTTTGCGAGCATTGCGGTGACAGAATCTGGGCTGACGACAATGCAGGCTCAGACAGTATGCCACTCTGCAACTCATGCTACGATGATTACTACACGACCTGTGAATGTTGCGGCAGAATCATTCATCGGGACTATGCTAACTACGATGATGAAGACGATTACGCCTATTGCGACAGGTGCTATGAGGAACGTCAAAACAGTTCTATTCACGAGTACAATTACAAACCCGCCCCGATATTTTATGGCGACAGCAAGCGCTATTTCGGCGTGGAACTTGAAATCGATGAGGGCGGCAAGAATGGTGACAACGCTGATACGCTTCTGGGTATCGGCAACCGGGTTGCGGAGCATATCTACATCAAATCCGATGGCAGCCTGTCAGACGGAATGGAAATAGTGACTCACCCCATGAGCCTGAAATACCACAAGGACAAAATGCCCTGGGCAGAAATCATGCGTTCAGCAATTCACATGGATTATCGCAGCCACAAAACTTCGACTTGCGGATTACATATCCATGTCAACAGAACAGCCTTCGGCAGTACCCGGGAAGCACAGGACGAGTGCATTTCCCGGGTTCTTTATTTTGTGGAGCACCACTGGCTGGAACTACTGAAATTCAGCCGCAGAACCGAGTACCAGATGAACCGCTGGGCAGCACGCTACGGCTATAAGAACAGCCCGAAAGAGATTCTGGAGGATGCTAAAAAGGGTTGCAACGGCAGATATGCCTGCGTGAATATTACGAATTATCACACGATTGAATTCCGTATGTTCCGTGGTACCTTAAAGTACAATACGCTGATTGCAACGTTGGAACTCGTGGATAAAATCTGCGAGCTTGCAACCGAGCTGACAGACAGCGAACTGAAATCCGTAAGCTGGTCTGATTTCGTAGGTTCGCTGGACGACAGCACTGAATCAGAGCTGATAACCTATCTCAAAGAGCGCCAGCTCTACATAAACACACCGATTACCAGTGAGGAGGACGATTAATATGTGTGCAATTTTCGGCTTGATAGATTACAACCATACCCTTAATGCGAAGCAGCGAGAGAAGCTGCTTCGTGTGCTTGCTGAGGAATGCGAGGAACGAGGCACAGACGCTACCGGATACGCCTTTAATCACAATGGCAAACTCACAATTTACAAACGTCCTTACGCTGCTCACAAAGTACATCTGCATTTGCACGATGATTCCAACGTCATAATGGGACATACCAGAATGGCGACCCAAGGTAACAAACTCGACAACCGCAACAATCATCCATTCCCTGGAACGGTGAATGGAACACATTTTGCACTTGCGCACAACGGCGTACTTCACAATGACGTCAGACTCCGCAAACAGATGTCGCTGCCTAGCACGCCTGTCAAAACGGATAGCTACATTGCGGTTCAACTTCTGGAGCAGCAGAAATCCTTCGACATACAGTCCATCAGTGAGATGGCTGAGCTTGTCGAGGGCTCTTTTGTGTTTACGGTTCTGGACGAGCATAACAATTTGTATTTCGTCAAGGGAAACAATCCGCTGGCGCTGTACCATTATGAAACCTGCGGACTGTATGTCTACGCCAGCACGGAAGCAATCCTCGACCGTGCACTAACGAGATTAGGAATCCTCAGCATTGAACACCAGAAAGTCAGTACAAGCTGCGGTGACATTCTGAAAATCGACAGCACTGGTGCAATGGAACAGGGAACATTCGATACTACAAATCTGATGATGTACGACTACCGTTACTTCCGTCGTGACTGGTGGAATGTTCCTGAATCCTGTCAAAACGAACCGCAGGACGTAATGCAACTCAAAGATTTCGCAAGCTCCATTGGAGTATCTCGTGAAGATATTGACCTGCTCTTGAGTTATGGCTATTTCGTAGAGGAAATCGAAGAAATGCTGTACGAGCCCGGTGTAATCGAGGAAGCGTTGTGCGAAATTCTTAACGAGTGCGCATACGACTACTGCGGTGAATTCTGATGAAGAATTTCGTATTCGGATACGCGCGAGTATCCACGGAACAGCAGAACCTTGACCGTCAGCTTGATATGCTCCAGAAATACGGCGTGGATTTCATCTACAACGAGAAGATGACCGGCACAAAACGCAACCGCCCGGAGCTTGAAAAGCTGCTTGAACGCCTTACAGAGGGGGACACCGTAGTCGTGGAATCCCTCTCCAGGCTTGGTAGAAGCACAAAAGACCTGATATGGCTCATGGAGACTTTCAACTCAAAGGGCGTGAACCTTGTATCGCTGAAAGAATCCATAGACACCACGACTAGCACAGGGAAATTGCTGTTCACGCTGATGTCAGCACTGGCGCAGTTTGAGCGTGATGTTCTGGCTGACAGAACCAAAGAGGGCTTAGCCGCAGCTCGTGCCAGAGGCAGAAAAGGAGGACGTAAACCCATAGACAGCTATGCTGTTCGCAAGGCCGTGAAACTTTACAAGACAGGTCAGTACACCGTCAGTGAAATTACCGAGCTGACGGGTGTAAAGAAAACTACGCTTTACAAAAATCTGCGGTAAAAGCAAAAAAATAAATCTGCCAAAAGGTGGATTTATTTTTTGTGACATAAAATGGTTGATTTTGTCGGCGGTTTATGCTATAAGTGACGCTATTCGGCATTAGTATCCCTTAGTGGTCATTAAGAGGTATTTAGAACCCTATTTTACGTCATTATTTGAGGTAGAAACCTCGAAAATCGCGCTATTTCGTCAAACTGAAAAATCTACCTGATTTATGATTTTGGGTAGAAACTTGGTAGATACCTACCGCCGATAAGGTTGGTAGAAAGTTGGTAGAAACCCTAAAACAAACGGTAGAAAGCCTGTTGACAAAGCAAACTGAATAATGGACAAAAGCGGACGGTGTTTCATTACAGAAGCGCTGTCCGCTATTTTTATGCCCAAAATTGAATACCGTACATCGCTTCTCAGCAATGAGGAGCGATTTTTTTATTTCAGATGAACAATGTCAAGGAGGTCTTTCTATGCCAAACCCAACGAGAATCAGCTTGCTGAATGTGCAGAATAATGACCGAAACAACACAGGCTGTAAAAGCATAAACTTTGTGAAAAAACACAATTTGCAAAATTCCAAAAAGCATGATATAATTAGTACATAACGAGTAGCAATTCTGCGTAAGTCCGGTTATTGCTGCTCGTTTTATTTTTTTACGGAGGTAGATCAGAATGAAAAGAATCAAAGAAACGTGTATCTGCCAGACACTTCATTTTATGCTCAAGGAAGATGTCGGTCTCGACTACGCTGTCAAGGTCGTAAAGGAAGAAATCACAAAGTACAAAGCTTCACTCGAAAAAAGCAGAACAAAGTACAAGATACTCGAAGAAACCGAGCAGCCTGACGGCTCTGTTATCATGAAAATCAAAAAGCAGTACAACAAGCTCCTGTCGGCTCTTATCTCGACTGATACAACAGAATATCAAATAAAACAGCGTGTAGCCCAAAGCATAAATCCAGCTTATGGCTCACGCTGTATTTTTTAGGAGGAAATCAAATGGAACAAACCGCAAATCAATTCTTAGGGCGTGAGCCTGTCTGCAGACTGATGAAGAAGTATGCCGTGAACAAGGCTTGCTTTATCTTCCTGCAAGCTATGGGGAAGGCTGTGGAATCTACTGCACTTTCTATGATCAGGGAGATCGTGTTCGGTGTAGGCTTTGCGGTAATTCTTCCACTGTTCTTTGGTCTGGACGGCGTGCTGTATTCCATGCCTGTGTCGGATATTATGACCTTTGCGGTCGCTTTGTTCCTGATAATAAGGACATATAAGGAACTAAGCTCGCAGCATACCAGAATTGGCATAGAAATGGAATATCAGGCGGACATGAAATAATGAGACAACTTTGAACCCACTGGATTCAAAGTTACCATAAAGGGCTGTTGCTATTATGTACAGCTCTTTTTTTGTTCGGGATATGCAACCTTTTTACGCAACCCGTTACCTAAGTAACCGATGCGATCATACTGCCCATTGTTTTTTCTGCCAGTTGCAGTATAATTAAGATAAAGGTACGAAAGTTACATATCTCCGAAAGGAGTGAGAGAATGAAACGTGTTATCGTGATCCTATTGATACTTTTAATGGCAGGAGGCGGTTTTATGCTGTGGAGTAAGAATAATACAAGTGATATGGTATATCCCGAAGGCTCGGAGGAATCAGCAGTGCTGAAAGCATTTGAGACAATGCAGCAGGCAATGATCGACAAGGATATGGATACGCTTGATAAGGTCATAAAGGACGGAACGATCTTTACCCATATGTCCGGCAAACAGCAGACAAAGACTGAGTATTTTGCCGAGATCAAAAACGGAACTCTCAATTACTACGGCTATCATATAGCCGATCTGCATATCTCATTTGACGGAGATCACGCTGTTCTCACTTGTACTACAACACTTGATGCGAGGGTTTACGGCTTTTCGGGTAGCTGGGACTTGCATACAAACGCATATTATGAGAAGATAAACGGAGAATGGATATACTGCAATAAATGGGAGGAATAAGAATGAAAAGATTAGCTGTTATAATTGCTGCTGTATTGTTCACGGCTATGACAGGCTGCGGAGTAGAAACGGAGCAAAGCGCGTCCGTTGCTGTCACGGAATACAGCAAGAGTGTTGCCACAGCCGAAACAGCTTACAGAGCATTGTTCTGATACCGATATGTGGACTCAAAAATACCGTCGTTTCAATCATTTCCTACAACTACGGCGCAGGCAAGCGTGAGCGTATCCTGAAAACGATCCGCATCTGCCTGATCGCAACGGTAGCGATCACCCTCTGCGGACTTCTGATCTTCCAGCTTATCCCTGATACTCTGCTTGCACTGTTCAATGCACAGGGCGAGGTACTTGAAATCGGAAGAGTGGCTCTGCGGATAGTGAGCTTTGTATTCCCGTTTTCGGGGCTTACGCTGATACTCGGGGCTTTCTTCCAAGCCCTCGGCAACAGCAGGAAAACGCTCCTGACCTCTGTAGTACAGCTCGTTATCATGCTGACCTCAGCTATCATTCTCTCTAAGATTGGTACGATCAATACGGTATGGTTCGCATTTGTTATCACCGAGGTACTGGTGGCAGCATTGGCGTTCCTGCTGATGAAGCTCGTTTACAGCAGGACGATACAGAGTATCCCCACAGAAGGAACAAAGATAAGTAACTATTTCGCACAAACCGTTACCTAAGTAACCATTCCAAAGGAACTGCCCGTTGTTTTTTCGGGAGTAATTTGCTAAAATAGAATTACCGGAACGACAGTTACCTAAAGCCAAAGGAGGAACTACTATGAACACTATCGTTATTTTCTTTTCAAGAGCCGATGAGAACTACTTCGGCGGTTCGATGAAGTATGTGGAGGTCGGCAACACCGAGATCGCAGTCGGACACATTACGGAGCTTACAGGCTTTGACAGCTTCAAGCTCGAAATGGTGCAGCCTTACTCTGCTGACTACATGACCTGCATCGACGAAGCAAAGGCACATCTCAGAGAGAACGCACGTCCCGAGCTGAAAGAGATTCCCGATGTATCAGACTACGACAACATCATTCTTGCATACCCGAATTATTGGGGTACAATGCCGATGGCAGTGTTCACATTCCTTGAAAGCGCCGATCTTTCGGGCAAGACGATCTATCCGCTCTGCACCAACGAGGGCAGCGGACTCGGCAAGAGCGTTTCGGATATTAAAAAGTACGCAAATGTAGGTGAGGGACTTTCCCTGACCGGCAGCGGAGTTAAAAATGCAAAGCCGCAGATTGAAAAGTGGCTGAAAAACAACGGACTGATCTGAGGAGGTATTACTATGCAGACTTACATCACTTTGAATGACGGGACAAAGATCCCGCAGTTCGGACTTGGTGTTTATCAGGTTCCGGAGGGTGAAGCAACATACAATGCAGTGCTCGATGCACTGAAAATGGGTGTGCGCCACATCGACACGGCGCACGCTTATCAGAACGAGAGAAGCGTCGGCAGGGCTGTAAAGGACAGCGGTGTTCACCGTGAGGAAGTGTGGATCACCACAAAGCTCTGGCCCCACGAATACGGTGAGGGCAAGACCGCAGCAGCTATCGACAAGATGCTTGAAAGGCTCGGCACGGACTACATTGATCTTCTTCTCCTGCATCAGCAGTTCGGTGACTACCTCGGCGCGTGGAAGGACATGGAAAAGGCTGTGAAAGCAGGCAAAGTGAAGTCTATCGGTATCAGCAACTTTGAGAGCGAACGCCTTGAGGAGCTGTGCGAGGCTGCCACGATCAAGCCGTCCGTTCTGCAAGTAGAGTGCCACCCTTACTATCAGCAGAACGCACTGAAAGAGCGTATCGCAAAATACGGTATAGTCATTGAGAGCTGGTATCCCATCGGTCACGGTGACAAGGGACTTATCAATGAGAACGTGTTCACGAAACTGGCTCAGAAATACGGCAAGAGCAATGTGCAGATCATCTTACGCTGGCATATCCAGGAAGGAACTATCGTATTTCCGAGAACCACAAATCCTCATCACATGAAGGAGAACTTCGAAATATTCGACTTTGAGCTGACCGCCGATGAAATGGCAGAGATCAGAGCACTGGACTGTGGAAAGCGTTTCTTCAATATGACCCTTGAAGAGCAGGAAGCAAATCTCGGAGCGTGGCATCCTGCGGATTAAGGCTTGAAAGAAACGGCACTCTATGGTATAATGTAACCACAGTTACTTTACCACAGAATGTATAGGAGACCAGCTATGAAAAGTCAATAGACAAAAGCGCCAAAAATTAAGCGACA
>ERZ779865.2260-NODE-2260-length-12395-cov-6.000486_pt1 | contig 12395 bp, 9 predicted proteins | sample MGYA00433088_ERZ779865 | MGnify/ENA primary metagenome ERZ779865 (study PRJEB29588, sample SAMEA2151703) | human gut metagenome | biome: human gut; feature: human-associated habitat; material: faeces | place: Denmark | collected 2008/2010 ... | reverse complement strand
CAGCGGCGGCGATTTTCGCTCTTGCGCGGGGAAAGTGCGGGTGATGCGGCGCAGGTCAATCATGCGAATGTTCCTCCATGGGGGACAAAAAAGCCCCTGCACGGGTAGGATGCCCGGACAGGGGAGAATTTATACGATTTCCAAATGAAAAGGCGCAAGCAGATGGTGCAGGTGAATTTGAAAATAGTATTATGAGGGGCAAGGGGATTCCGCGTCTGCGGACGCGGGAATTAGTGCGCAGGGACGCTTCGCTGCCTGCGACTAAGGGGGCATACTTGAGCGCGTTTGGCATAGCGGGCGGCACGAGCGGGAGTTGGGGCGTTGCCCCAAGCCCCAGCAGGGACGCTGTCCCTGCACCCTGCAAGGGACATTGTCCCTTGACCCTTTTTGGCTGCCCGGCTTGAGTGCGCTTCCGTGACGGTTTTTTCAGTTACTTCAAACGTGCAAAGTACGCCTTCAAATTCCCGCCGCAAATTCTCTCGATTGATTCGTCGTTGTAGCCGTAATTGCGCAGTGCCGTTAGCAGATTCGGCAGCTCCGCCGGATTCCGCACGTCGTCGGGCGACACCTCGATGCCGTCGAAATCGCTGCCGAATCCAACAATATCCGAGCCGCCAAGCTGGCAGATATGGTCGATGTGCTGGGCAATCGTCACACTGTCCGCTTTGCAGTCCGCAGACAGAAAACGCGGGTAGAAATTCACGCCGATGTAGCCGCCGTACTGAATCATGGCGCGAATCTGGTCGTCGGTCAGGTTGCGTACATGGTCGCAGAGGGCGCGGCAGCAGCTGTGGCTCGCCATCGGCGGACGCTCACCCTTTGCGAACAAGTCCCAGAATCCGGCTTCGTTCAGGTGCGACACGTCCACGCTGATGCCCTGACGCTGCATCACGCGGGCAATGCGGATGCCTTCGGGGGTCATGTGCGTTTCCGCGTCCACGGCGGCAGGGGTGGCGAAAGCGTTCGGGTGATTCCACACCAGCGCACCGATGCGGATGCCGCGCTGCCGCCAGAAAGCCACCATCTCGTCGCTCTTCTGGAATACTTCACAGCCCTCGAAGGAGAGCATGAAGGTGTTTTCGCCGGGCTTGACATCCTCCGGGTCATCGACCTGCCGGATGCCCGCGTCGGTGAAGTGGCGGATGGCGGCGTATTCGGCGTCGGCGACGGCTTCATAGTCACCGTTCGGACCTTTCGGACCGCTCCACAGGGCGAGGGTTTGCAGGCTGACGCCGCCCTGTCTCAGGCGGTCGGGGGTAATATCGGTCTGGGCGAAGGTGCGTTTGCCAACGCCAAGGCTGAAGAGGGTATCGGAGTGCGTATCGGCAAGAAACATCGGCAGATTCCTCGTTTCATGAGAAAATTGGCAGAATGCTGGGAAATAGCATTCTGCCGAAAAAAAGCATTCTTTTGCGTAGCAGGGGTTTCGCCTCTGCGGACGTGACCAAAGGGCATGAAAACAAACGAAGTTTGCGATCGCCCTTTGGAAACCTTCGGCACCGCTGCTTTTGGGGTTATTTGCGGTTGATTTTATCCGTTTCTTGGATAAACACGCGGGCGTAGCATGAAAATGCGCTCAACTCAATCGCGCGGAAGGGTCAAGGGAGGAACTCCCTTGCGGAGTCCAGAGGCAGAGCCTCTGGTGGTTCCCCTCACAGCTCCCTTCGTCCCTCCATCGCCTTTGAGAGCGTCACTTCGTCGGCATATTCAAGGTCGCTGCCGACGGGGACGCCGTGGGCAATGCGGGTGCACTTGATGCCCATGGGCTTAATGAGACGCGCAATGTAGGTTGCGGTTGCTTCACCCTCGATGTCGGGGTTCGTCGCCAGAATCACTTCGCTGACCGGCTCGGTCTGCAGGCGCGTCATCAGTTCCTTGATGTGAATATCATCCGGCCCGATGCCGTCCATCGGCGACAGCGTGCCGTGCAGGACGTGGTACAGCCCGTGGTAATCGTGCATCCGCTCCATGGCGGCCACGTCGCGCGGGTCGCGCACGACGCAGATTTGCCCGTTATGGCGGTTTTCATCCGCGCACACGGCGCACTTTTCAGCGGAGGAAAAATTGCCGCACACGTCGCAGTAGCGAATTGCCTTGCGTCCCTGCCACAGCGCTGCTGCCAGCGCGTGAACATCCTCCAGCGGCATCCCGACGATATGGTACGCCAGCCGCGCCGCCGTCTTGTGACCGATGCCGGGCAGCCGAGACAGCTCCGACACCATCCGCTCAATCGGTTCGATTTGTCCGGGCATCAGAACAGACCGCCCATGCCGCCCATGCCGGGCGCCATCTTGTTCATCGTCTCTTCGCGGTTTGCTTCACCCTTGCGCAGCGCTTCGTTCACCGCCGCCATCACAAGGTCCTGCAGCATTTCCACGTCGTCGGGGTCAACGACCTTGGGGTCAATCGTCAGGGACAGCAGCTCGCGCTTGCCGTTCACCTTTACGCTTACCACGCCGCCGCCGGACTGCGCTTCGTACTCCTGCGCATCCAGCTTTTCCTGCGCGTCCGTCATCGCCTGCTGCATCTTCTGCGCCTGACGCATGAGCTGCTGCATGTTCGCGCCGCCGCCGAAGCCAAAGTTCTGTCGTGCCATAAAAATCGTCCTCCTAATTATTCGTTTTCTGTCAGTTTCTCCGGGGAAATCCGCCGGATGGTCAGGTTGCCCGAAGCCGTCGTCACGCGGACAGACGGTGCGCCATCGACGATGGATACGCCGTCCGTCAGCAGCCGCCCGGACACCGAGCGAAGAATGGCGTCACACTGCGCGCCGGGAATCTCCAGACTGATGCCGCCTGCGACCGAGCCGCCCTTGAAGGTGGAGAACATCTCCGCGAAGGAGAGCATTGCGCCCCGGCTGACCGAGGACAGCGAGATGTTCAGAAACGCAAGGCGCTCCAGACAGAGCATCCCCGTCGTCGTGAACAGGCTGCAATCCTGACCGGAGAGGTCGCTGCCGGCAATGTCGCCGCTGCCGTTCTTGACCTTCAGGCTCAGGCTACTCAAGTCGGAGAGCATCACGAAGCCGGAGAGCGACTCCACGGACAGGTCACTGACCTGCAAACCGCGGACATGCACGCTGCCGGACGTCGTGCGAATCTCGACCCGCCCCTTCCACGCGCGCGGAATGCGGATGGTCACTTGCAGCCAGCGGGCGCTGAGCGGCAAGGGCGAGAGTGCGGCGGCGGACTGCTCCAGCGTCAGCGTATCGCCGTTCTGGGCGAGCGAAACCGCCTTCATATCGTGGTCGTCGCCGGATGCCATGACTTGGATTTCCTGCGTGTCATCGGCGTAGAGTTCCAGCAGGGCGCCGGTGAGGTGAATCACCAGCTGCGTAATGGTCAGCGAGGAAAAAGAGTTGCGCGAATTCATACGCGTTCACCTCCGTCATTCGTCCTCATCATATCACGTTTTGGCGCTTGTTGCAAGGGGAAAAGCCAACTATGAAGCAGTTGGATGCTTATGCGGATAGGCATCGTTGACTTCATTTCCATCGTGGTAACTTCCGCGAGTTCCAGAGGGCATAAAAACAGACGAAGTCTGCGATCGCCCTCTGGACTCCTTCGGCGTTCGCCTCCGGATGCTACTTGATTTTTATTGGAAGTTTTTTAGTTTGTGCGCAGGGACGCTTCGCTGCCTGCGGCGAAGTTGCCGGACTTGTTTTTCCTCTTTGAGTAGGTTTAACGGAGCAACAGTTGGGGCGTTGCCCCAAGCCCCATAAGGGGCGCCGCCCCTTAACCCCGCAAGGGGCATTGCCCCTTGACCCCTTTTTCGGCGCCATGCGGGTGCTGTTATTCCAGCAGCTCCGCCCCCGTCACCACGTCGTCCATCACCGCGATAACCAGCGGCATTCCGCGATCCTGCTTGCCTTGCAGGCGCACGTTGTCCCTTTCCACCAGCGTCGCGGGGGATTTCGCCTGCTGCACGCGAATCAGGTGGTCGCCCTTCTCCAACCGCACCACGCCCGCAAGCTGTTTGCCGTTGCTGCCATTCTTGTTGAAATAGAACGACTTCACGCCCTTGCCGTTGCGGTTCTGCTTCTCGAAATCGACGGAGAGCAGGCGCTTGGCGTAGCCGCGGTCGGTCAGCAGCACGATTTGGTCGCTGTCTTGCAGCTGCCCGCACCAGATGACCTCGTCGCCGTCCTCCACCTGCATACAGCGCACTCCGGCGGCGACGCGCCCCTGCACCGGTACGCTGTCGAGCGAGAAGCGGATGCACAGGCTGCTGCGGGTGAACAACAGCAGGTCGTCGCGACTGGCGGCGGGGAGAATTGTCAGCAGACGATCGCCGTCTTTCACGTTCACGGCGGCAAACTTCTTGCTGCGCACGTCGTAATCCGCGGCGGCGGTGCGTTTTACCATGCCCTGCCGGGTGATGAAGAGAATGTCCGGCAGATGCCCGATGTCCGCTATGCGGATGCACGTCATCCACAGCGCCTTCTCGTCGTCCTCCAGCCCGGCCAGCACGCCTGAAAGCAGCTGCCCGCGATCCTTGGGCTTGACTTCGTTCAGCGACGCAACAGGCAGAGGATAGCAGTTGCCATGGTCGGTGAAGATGAGCAGCGTTTCGTCTGTTTTAGCCATGAACAGGAAGTCGGCGAACTCCTTGTCGTCCTCCGCGCGGGTTGGGAGCGGCGTTTTCTTGTAGAGCGCGGGATTCATGCGCTTCAACTGCCCCGCGCCCGTGAACGCCACGATGACCTCTTCCGGCGCGGCGGCCTCTTCCTCAACTTCCAGCGGGGATTCGTCCGCTTTTTCGATGGTTGTGCGGCGCTCGTCGGCGAATTCCTCGGCAATCTCCTGCAATTCCTTGCGGATGACCGCCAGCAGCTTCTTCTCGCTGTGCAGGATGCCCTCCAAACGGTCGATGAGCTTCAGAATGTCCTCGTACTCCTTGCGCAGGGCGATGATTTCCAGATTCGTCAAGCGCTGCAGGCGCATGTCCAAGATTGCCTGTGCCTGCGCGTCGGACAGCTCGAAGCGCTCCATCAGGCGGGCTTTCGCTTCTTTCGGGTTCTTCGAGGAGCGAATCAGCGCGATGACCTCGTCGAGGTTGTCCACCGCAATCATCAGACCCTGCAAAATGTGCGCGCGGGCTTTCGCCTGCTTCAGGTCGTACTCCGTGCGGCGGGTGATGACGTTCTTCTGATGGCGGATGAAGTGCCCCAGCATCGTTTTCAGCCCCATCTGCACGGGCTTGCCCTCGGCGATGGCGACCATGTTCACGCCGAAGGTGACCTGCAAGTCCGAATACTTGTAGAGCACTTTCAGCACCTTGTCCGGGTCGGCGTCCTTCTTCAGCTCGATGACGGCGCGCATTCCCTCGCGGTCGGATTCGTCGCGAATGTCGTAGATGTTTTGCAGCTGCCCCTTCTTTTCTTCCGACAGCTTCAAAATCTTCTCCAGCATCGCGGCTTTGTTGACCATGTAGGGGATTTCCGTGATGACAAGCAGCTTGCGCCCGTTCACACCGTCCTCCACATGCACGCGCGCGCGCAGGGACAGCTTCGAGCGTCCGGTCTCATAGCCTCTGCGGATTTCCTCGTTTTTCACCAGCACGCCGCCGGTGGGGAAGTCCGGGCCGGGGATGATTTTCATCAGCTCATCCAGCGGAATGTCCGGATTCTCCATCACAGCAATCGCCGCGCGGATGCTTTCGCCCAGATTGTGCGGGGGAATGTTCGTCGCAAGCCCTACCGCGATGCCGCTCGCGCCGTTGACGAGCAGATTCGGAAAGCGCGCGGGCAGCATGTCCGGCTCTTTGAGCGTGTCGTCGAAATTCAGGCGGAACGGCACGGTGTCCTTCTCAATGTCACGCAGCATTTCCAGCGCGAGGGGCGTCATGCGCGCCTCGGTGTAACGCATGGCGGCAGCGCTGTCGCCGTCAATGGAGCCGAAATTGCCGTGCCCATCGACCATCGGCCCGCGCATGGAGAAGTCCTGCGCCATGCGCACGAGCGCGTCGTACACGGAGGAATCGCCGTGCGGGTGATATTTGCCCAGGCAGTCGCCGACGATGCGGGCGCACTTGCGGTGCGGCTTGTCCGGCGTCGTGCCCAGTTCCATCATGGTATAGAGAATGCGGCGCTGCACGGGTTTTAAGCCATCCTCGACGCGCGGCAGGGCGCGTTCCAGAATGACATGCTCCGCGTAGGGGATCATGGACTGGTGCATTACGTCCTCGACGGTCGTTTGCAGGATGCGCGACGGGTCGTCCTTGGGAATCGGGCGGTTATCGCTTGTTTTCTTTGCCATAACTTACTTTCCTTCCCCTCGCTGACCTTCCGGCAGCTCGAAATTATCCGGCTTGTTGAAGTCGGCGTTCTCGATGATGTAGTCGCGGCGCGGCTCGACCTTGTCGCCCATCAGGATGGTAATGCGGCGGTCAGCCAGCGCTGCGTCCTCAATCGTCACCTGCATCAGTTTGCGCTGGGAAGGATCCATCGTCGTCGCCCAGAGCTGTTCGGGGTTCATTTCGCCCAAGCCTTTGTAGCGCTGAAGCGTGTAGCCTTTGCCCGCTTCCTTGATGCACTTCGCCAGCTCCTTGTCGTCGTAGGCATAGAGGACTTTGCTGCCCTTTTGAACCTTGTACAGCGGCGGCATTCCGATATAAACGTGACCGCCGGTGACAAGCTCTTTCATGTAACGGAAGAAGAAAGTGAGCAGAATGGCGCGGATGTGCGCGCCGTCCTGATCGGCATCGGAGAGGATGATGACTTTGTTGTATTTGAGGTTGGCAAGGTTGAAATTCTCGTCGATGGACGTGCCGAGCGCGGTAATCAGCGAGCGGAACTCCTCGTTGCTCAGCACCTGATCCAGCCGCTTCTTTTCGGCATTGAGGGGCTTGCCGCGCAGGGGGAGAATCGCCTGATAGCGGCTGTCGCGCCCCTGCTTGGCGCTGCCGCCTGCGGAATCGCCCTCGACGATGAACAGCTCATTGTCTTCCGCCTTTTTGCCGCGGCAGGCGCTGAGTTTGCCGACCAGCGGCGCAGCGTCAAGCTGATTTGCTTTGCGGGCGTTGTCGCGGGTCTTGCGCGCGGCTTCCCGCACCTGCGCGGCGCGAATCGCCTTCTGCACAATCTGTTGCGCAATCTCCTGATTCTTGAGGTTCTCCAGCCAGTCCGTCAGCTGCTGGGTGATGATGCCCTCCACCGCGGGGCGCACTTCGCTGTTGCCCAGCCGCCCCTTCGTCTGCCCCTCGAACTGCGGATTTTTGACCATCGTCGTCAGCACGCAGCTCAAGCCTTCGCGGAAGTCCTCGCCCGTCAGGTTGCTGTCCTTTTCCTTCAAGAAGCCGTTGCGGCGGGCGTAGTCGTTGAACATCTTCGTGAACGCCGCCTTGAAGCCCGTTTCGTGCGTTCCGCCTTCACCCGTGGGGATGTTGTTGACATAGGAAAAAAGGCTTTCGGTGTAGCCGTCGGTGTACTGAATGGCGACGCGGCAGATGACGGAATCCTTCTGCCCTTCGAGGTAAATCGGCTGATCGTGCAGGACGGTTTTGCCGTCGTTCAAATACCGCACATAGTCGATGATGCCGCCCTCGTAGTGGAAGGTCGTTTCGCGGCGGGCAGGGTCGCTCACACGCTCGTCGAGAAAGACGATTTTCAAGCCCCGGTTCAGGTATGCCAACTCCTGCAAGCGGCGGAACACCGTGTCGTAATTGAAGCGCACGTCCTCGAAAATCGCGTCATCTGGAAGAAAACGCACGAGTGTGCCCTTCTTGCGTGTGTTGCCGACTTTTGCCAAGGGCGCGTCCGGCTTGCCCGCGATGACCTTGCCTTTCTTCTCGTCGAACTGACTTGTGAAGCGCATGGCATAATGGCTGAAATCGCGGTAGATGTCCACGGTCAGCCACTTGCTCAGCGCGTTGACGACCGACGCGCCCACGCCGTGCAGACCGCCGGAATAGCTGTAATTCTCGTTGTTGAACTTGCCGCCCGCGTGCAGCACGGTGAAAATGACCTCTGCGCCGCTGACGTGCATGGTCGGGTGCTCATCCACGGGCATACCGCGCCCGTTGTCGTACACCGATGCGGAGCCGTCCGTGTGCAGCGTCACGCGCACCTCATCCGCAAAGCCGTTCGACGCCTCGTCAATTGCGTTATCCACAATCTCCCAGAGCAGGTGATGCAGACCGCGCGTCGAGGTGGTGCCGATATACATGCCCGGTCGCATCCGAACCGCTTCCAGCCCTTCCAGCACCTGAATATTGCCTGCATCATAGTGATTTGCTTGATTTGCCATGAAAAAACTCCTCTTATAATGAAGGAAGTATATCAAAATCGCAACGGTGACAAAGCACCAATTTTCATTATATCACAATTCCGCCGATTCATCAAGGCGAACAGCAAAATGACGCTCGGACAGTTCGGCAGAGGGAAATCGGCACAAAAAGGCGCTGTACGCTCAACAAAAACGTAACATTTTATCAAATATCGGAAACATGTTCATGGGAAAACAAAAAAAGATATTGAAAACGGGCAGATAATTGCCGAATCAAACAGGGGAAAATCCGCGAAAACGCCGCAGAATTTACAATTCACAGGGAAAAAGCCTCTTGACAATGAAACAATTTTGTAATAAAATCAGGCTGTACGGAAAGGAGTGATTTCCCCATGATGAATTCCGGTCTGCGGCGGCTTCTGTCCGGCGCGGTGGCGCTGATGCTGCTGGGCTGTTCCTCCGCCTTGGCGGATACGGCGACGGTCACTGCGCGCAAACTCATTCTGCGCGAAAAAGCATCCTCGACCAGCGATGCTCTGCAAACCCTGCCCAAAGGCACGAAGCTGGAGGTTCTCGGCAAAAGCGGCAGCTGGTATAAAGTGACTTACGGGAAATACACCGGCTATGTCTATAAAACGTATGTCAGCGTGACCAAGACGGCCAGCAGTTCCAGTTCTTCCAGCAGCACGACGCGGCTGGAAAAGGGGAGCACGGGCAGCGACGTCAAGGAGTTGCAGACAAAGCTGAAAAAACTCGGCTATTATGATGCTTATGTCGATGGCGATTATGGCGACACGACCGTCGCGGCGGTCAAGGCGTTCCAGAAGAAGTATAACCTGACGGCGGACGGCATTGCAGGCAAAGAGACGCTCAAAAAGCTGGACAGCGCGTACAAGAACGCGGACAGCGCCAAGGACGTTGATTCGCTCCGCATGGGCGACAGCGGCAGCGCGGTCAAGGACTTGCAGACGAAGCTGAAGAAGCTGGGCTATTACGACGGCACGGTGGACAGCACGTTTGGTTCGGGCACATACGCGGCGGTCAAGGCGTTTCAGAAGAAGTATAACCTGACGGCGGATGGCGTAGCGGGCAGCGAAACGCTCAAAAAGCTCGACAGCGCGTACAAAAACGCGGACAGCGACAAGGACGACGACTCGCTCCGCAAAGGCGCAACCGGCAGCGCCGTCAAGGATTTGCAGACGAAGCTGAAAAAGCTCGGCTTCTACAACGCGTCCATTGACGGCGATTATGGCGATACGACGGTTGCGGCGGTCAAGGCGTTCCAGAAGAAGTATAACCTGACGGCGGATGGCGTGGCGGGCAGCGAAACGCTCAAAAAGCTCGACACCGCCTACAAGAACGCGGACAGCAATACCAGCACCGATGACGATTCGCTCCGCAAGGGCGCAACCGGCACGGCAGTCAAGACGCTGCAGACCAACCTGAAGAAGCTGGGCTTCTACACGGCGTATGTCGACGGTTCGTTCGGCTCGACGACCGAGAGCGCCGTCAAGGCATTCCAGAAAAAATACGGTCTGTCGGCGGACGGCGTGGCGGGCAGCGCGACGCTCAAGAAGATTGAATCCGCCGTGGCGAGCGCCAGCAGCGGCAAGATTACCACTGAGCGACTGGACTGGTTCAATGGCGGCAAGTACGTCATCCCGAACGGCGCGGTATTCCAGATTAAGGACGTCAGCACGGGGCTGATTTTCTCCGCGCGCCGGCAGAGCGGCGGCAACCATATGGACGCGGAGCCGCTGACGGCGGAAGATACCGCGATTCTCAAGAAAATCAACGGCGGCACGTTCAGCTGGCGCCGCCGCGCAGTGCTGGTGAAGTACAACGGGCATGTGTATGCCGCGTCGATTTACTCCGAACCCCACGGCACAAACACAATTCTGGACAACAACTTCGATGGGCAGTTCTGCCTGCACTTCTACGGCAGCAAGACCCACGGTACAGACCGCGTGGATGCAGATCACCAGAAGTGCGTGGAACAGGCCATGAAGGCGACTTGGTAAAAATCCCAGTCAAAGGGCAAAGCAATGGGCACTGCTGCAGCGCGGCAGTGCCTTTTTGCGCACATCCGAAATCATCCGCCGATGCCCTATTGACAAATCGCCCAAAATCCATACAATAAAATTGCGGCTGAAATCATTCATTTTTCATTCATTCCGATGGACAGCCGAGGACAAGAGAGAGAGGAAAGTACCATGTTCGGATTTCGACCCGACGGACGGCGCGTGTCGTCCATTGACCCCATCGTCGGCATTACGCCGTACCTGATGCCCATGCGCTGCGACGCGCAGGTTTTCCTGCAGCACCGCGTGGACTATGAGCTGCTGACGCGCTACATTGCGGCGCAGGCGGCGAAGGGCGAGAAAATCACGTTCATGCAGATTATTATTGCCGCGTTCGTCCGCACTGTGGCCCAGCACCCGGAAATCAACCGCTTCATCCTCAATAAGCAGTTCTTCGCGCGGAACATGTGCGCCGTGTCCTTCACGATGCTCAAGAACCCGCAGAACGCCGAAATGGGCGAGACCGCGGTGAAGGTGAAGTACGACCTGACCGACACCATCTACGATGTGCGCGACCGCATGGAAAAGGTCATCAACGCCAACCGCGGCGAGGACAAGAAGAATTTCGCGGATAAGCTGGCGAAAGCGGTGCTGGTCGTGCCGGGTCTGGCAACGGGCATCGTCGCGCTGGTTCGCCTGCTTGATCGCTACGGGCTCTGCCCCGGCGCACTGCTGGACGAGCTGCCCTTCCATACCAGCATGTATATCACCAACAACGCTTCCATCGGCCTGCATCACGTCAACCACCACATCTACAACTTCGGTTCGGTTACGCTGTTCTTCGGCATGGGTACCGTGGAGAAGGTTGCCGTGGTGGAGAAGGGGGAGGCGCGCATGAAGCGCTTCCTGCCCATCGGCATCACGGCGGATGAGCGCGTCTGCTCCGGCGCGCACTACGCGGCGTTCTTCGGCACGATGTCGTATCTGCTCAATCATCCAGAAGAACTGGAGAAGCCGCCGGAATCCGTCCGCTTTGACGAAAAGTGCGAATACCACGTCCCGAAAGTTGGCGAGCAGCCGGCGAAGAAGCAGAAAAAGCAGCAGAAAGCTACGGTTCAGGCGTAAATCAGCAGGAAAAAACGCATGATACGTCGAAATCCTCCGTTGCAGCGCATTCCTTGAAACGGGAGTGCAGAAGAACGGAGGATTTTTTTCATGCAGAATGTAGGTATTGTCGGCTTGGGGCTGATTGGCGGCTCACTCGCGAAAACCATCAAGCTCCACACGCCGTACACGGTTTATGGCACGGACAAGAATGCGGACACGATGCGCCGCGCGTTCCTGATGGAGGCGATTGACGGCGAACTGACGGCGGAGACGCTGCCGCAGTGCGACGTTGTGCTGATTTGCCTGTACCCGCAGGGGATTATCGACTATGTGACCGCGCACGCGGCGGACTTTAAGCCCGACAGCCTTGTGATTGACTGCGGCGGCGTGAAGCAGGTGATTTGCGACGCACTGTTTCCCGTATCACAGCGGTATGCGTGGCATTTCATCGGCGGACACCCGATGGCGGGGCGCGAGTACAGCGGCTTCAAGTACGCCCGCGACGATCTGTTCGACCATGCGTCGATGATTCTGTGCGGTCACGGCGACGACGACCCGGCGGTTTTGCAGCGCGCCCGCGACTTTTTCATGAAACTGGGCTTCCTGCGTGTGCAGTTCACGACGCCGAAGACGCATGACGAGATGATTGCGTATACGTCGCAGCTGGCGCATGTCGTGTCGAGCGCGTATGTGAAGTGCCCGCTGGCGGATAAGCACCGCGGGTTCTCGGCAGGGAGCTTTGCGGATATGACCCGCGTGGCAAGGCTGAACGAGGATATGTGGACGGAGCTGTTCTTTGATAATCGAGAGGCGCTGCTGCCGGTGGTGGAGGACTTGGTGCAGCGGGTGACGGAGTATCGGGACGCGCTTCGGGATGAGGATAGGGAAGGAATGAGAAAATTATTGCGTGAGGGACGCGAGACGAAGGAACGCCTGACGGATTAACACGCGGGTAAAGTATGGAAGAGCGCTCAACCCAATCGCGCGAAGGGGTCAAGGGGGGACTTCGTCCCTTTTCGTCTGCCCCTTGCAGGGTCAAGGG
>ERZ779865.2255-NODE-2255-length-12425-cov-3.238642_pt1 | contig 12425 bp, 10 predicted proteins | sample MGYA00433088_ERZ779865 | MGnify/ENA primary metagenome ERZ779865 (study PRJEB29588, sample SAMEA2151703) | human gut metagenome | biome: human gut; feature: human-associated habitat; material: faeces | place: Denmark | collected 2008/2010 ... | reverse complement strand
GAAACCTTTTCGTCAGTTACCGCACATTTTTCGGGAAAGTATTCGGCTGAGTTTTCAAGATAAGCCAGCACACTGCTGTTCATAGCTGCACCTCATTATATATCTGTATATTAATTATCAAATTATAAATTCGTTAACCAAATATTATATATTGCAAACGCACTACTATAATACCACAAAATTCGTCAAAAAGCATCACAAAAATGTCACAAGTAAGCGATTATTTGTATTTTCAGCAATTTGCACAAATAATCAGTCAACAATCGGCAGTTTCACTTCAAATACGGCACCGTCAAGGTAGTTATACGCTGTTACGCTGCCCTTGTGAAGATGTATAATCTCATTTGCAAGCGACAAACCGATGCCCGTTCCGCCGTCACTGCCTTTGTAGAATCTGTCGAAGATATGTTCAATATCATCACGGTTTATACCGTTGCCGTCATCCTTGAACCTGATATAAACATATTTCTGATTGGTTTCGCAGGCAACAGTAATTTTCTTTTTTGAATATTTCAGACCGTTTATTATGATATTTCGGAATGCCCTTGCCATTTGATCTTCATCACATTTTACATAAATTTCTTCATCTGGAAATTCAGGCACAATGCTTATGCCGTTCATCTGCTGAACAGCATCAAGTGACCGAAAACAATCGTAAAGAACCTCTTTTATGTCAAGCTTTACAAGGTCAAGCTTAAAATGTCGTGAATCAATTTTTGAAATTGAAAGAATTTCGTCAACAAGACCTGTCATTCTCTCGGTTTCCTGCATAATTATCCCTGCGGCATTTTGCGGATCTACAACATCCATTTTAACACCCTCGGCATAGCCTTGAATTGCCATAAGAGGGGTTTTGAGTTCATGAGAAGAATTCTGAAAGAATCTGCGCTGAGTTTTCTGTGACTCCTCAATTTTAACACCAAGTCTGTAACCGATTATGCTCATCACAACAATTGCGCAAAGAAAAATTGCTGAAATAAGCCAGTTAAGCGAACGGGTATATTTTACGATATGGTCGATATTTATGTACATTAAATACACAGGCGAATCGTTTTCATCGGATTCTGCATCGTCCCAATAATCATAATTCTGCGGTTCTTCATAAACGGTAAATACATAATAGCCGTTATCTGTTTGAAGTGTATATATTTGTTCTTCGGATATATTATGATTCTTAACCCATTCGGTGAGTTCATATGTACTTTTTAATGAAGTTGAATTTGAGCCGACAAGGCTGTTGCCCTCGGAGGTGTTTTTATCATTAAGAGCGTCTGTTACATCAATATAGTAAATATCCGAGGTGAAATACGAATCCTGATAACCGCTTTCAAACTTTTTTTGAAGAGTTGATTCTTCAGTTGATTCTTCATTGGAATCTTCTTCATAATAATCTGAAGAATCATCTTCACTCTCGTCGTTGCCGTTAGAAATATAATGTTGATAATCAATTTCGTATTCAAGAGCGTCCTCTGCCTCACTTACGAAGTGGGACGGCAAAACTATATTTAAAATTCCTGCAAATGCGAAAAAAAGTAAAATCATTGACGACCATACAATAATCAAAATACGGAATTTTATGTGTTTCACTTTTTATCCTCCGCAATGCTTATTCTGTAGCCAAAGCCCCATATCGTGCCTATGCTGACATTACTGCCTGCAAGGCTTAACTTTCTGCGTATTCTTCGCAAGGTTTCATCTGTTACACGGGTTTCAACTTCGGTATCGAATCCCCACACACCTTCAAGAATTTCTTCTCTTGAAAATGCCTTTTTCGGTTCTTTTAACATATATGTAAGCATTTTAAGTTCTGTTTTGCTCAAAGAAACAGGCTTGCCTTTGCAATAAAGACAGTTTTCCTGTGCTGAAAATCTAAGATTGCCGATTTTAATATCCGAAAGCTCCTGACCTGTCACCTTTTTGGTGTTCATATCCATTCTTCTTAAAAGGGATTTTACTCTCATTAAAAGGGTTGTAAGTCTGAACGGCTTTGTCAGGTAATCATCGCCCCCGAGGGTTATTCCCCTTACATAGTCATATTCGGAATCTTTTGCGGTCAGCATAATTATAGGAACATCCGTTATCGTTCTGAGCTGACGGCATATTGTCAAGCCGTCTGTTCCGGGCATCATTATATCAAGAATTACAAGTTCACACGGGTTTTTAAGGAATTCCTCCATAAGCTCGTCACCGGTTTCAAATGCGGTAACGCTGTAACCGTCACTCTCAAGAAACTTTGTAATAAGGTCACGAATGTTCTTTTCATCATCCGCAATATAAATTGATGCGCCCATAGTAAAAATACCCTTTCTGAACAGAACCGCAAGCTTTAATCGTAATTTTCATCACAATCATATATATTATACCAAATTTCAAAGTAAAAATCCACCGAGAAATGAACCTGAATTGTAATAAAAGTGTCACAAAATGTATTAAACAGAGTAATTACAATAAAAATTTTTTGAATATGGTTTACGCTATGATATGCTGCAATACCGCTCTTAACTTTATTTAATTACACAATTAAAAATAAAAATGCTCTGTACCGTTTGATTTGGTACAGAGCATTTTTGTTTTTGCATGATTTTTAATCTTCAAAAAGCGAATTCATTAGATTTTTAATTTTTTCTTTTCTGGCTTTTGTTTCATCGCTGTTCAGAAAATAGCTGTTTTCCTGAAAGTTGATTACATCGCCTTCTTTGATATTTTTCGGCAGGGCTTTAAGTTCAAGATTCACCATATCGCCGTTTTCACACTCAAGAACAGCCTTGTCGCTTTCTATCCTGTCAACAATAAATTTTTTCAAGCTTATTCATCCCTTTTCATTGAAGTTTGTCCCGTTTTGATTGTCACACCTGAACCCTCGGTTGAAATGACAACTGTTTCGTTTTCATCGGTTCTGTATGTTTCAACTCCGAATTCATCAAGCAACTTTAATGTGCTTTTGTGCGGATGTCCGTAGCTGTTATCCTTGCCGAGTGAAATAACCGCATATTTAGGATTTACCTTTTCGAGCAACGCTTTTGTTGTTGATGTTCTGCTTCCGTGATGACCTACTTTAAGAACTTCTGCACTCATATCTGCCGTAACAATTTCAAGCTCTTTCTTTTCGGCATCTCCGAGGAACAGAAAGCTGTCGTTTTTATAAGTTATTTTTAGAATTACAGAGCAATTGTTCAGATTATCCTCGTCAATTGTTACGGGAGCAAGAATATTTATGCTGAAATCGTTGTCATCAATAATATTCATACCCGCTTTGGCTGACTTGACTTTAAGTCCCTTGTCTGCAATTGCCGTGAGCAGATTCTCATAGGTCTTGGTTGTGGTTGTAACCTTAGGCATATAGATTTCGCCGATATTATTATGCTTTACAACATAAGCCATTGAACCGATATGGTCGGCATGAGGGTGAGTTGCAACGAGATAATCAATATTTGTGTATCCGAGATTATTGATATATTCGGTAATACTTTTGCCGTACATATTTTCGCCTGCATCAATCAGCATACACTTTTGATTCGGCAGTTCAATAAATATGCTGTCACCCTGTCCGACATCAAGGTAATGAACCGATAATGTTCCGATTTCTGAAACAGTTGTTTTGCTTTCCGAATCGGAACCGTTCACATTGATATTGATTGAACACGAACAGAGTGCAAGACAGATTACCGCAAACAATGCAGTAAGCTTTAATATTAATTTTGAATTAATTTTAATTTTTAACACCTCACAATTCTGAGTCTTATTGTACAATAAACAAGTCAATATTTCAAGAACAGAAAAAGGAGAGCCTTTGCGACTCTCCCCTTTTGATTATCATTATGCGGTTTTGCCTGTATAAAGCTGATAGTATCTGCCCTTTTGTTCAAGAAGCCGTTCGTGTGAACCACGCTCGATGATTCTGCCGTTTTCAAGAACCATAATACAGTCTGAATTCTTGATTGTTGAAAGTCTGTGGGCAATAACAAAGGTTGTTCTGCCGTGCATAAGCTTATCCATGCTGTCCTGAACCATCTTTTCGGTACGGGTATCAATTGAACTTGTAGCCTCATCAAGGATAAGGGCTGGCGGATCTGCAACAGCGGCTCTTGCAATCGCAAGCATCTGGCGCTGTCCCTGACTGAGATTGCCGCCGTCACCTTTGAGCAGGGTGTTGTAGCCGTCAGGAAGTTTTCTGATAAAGCTGTCTGCGTTGGCAAGCTTTGCCGCTGCGATAACCTCTTCGTCTGTTGCGTCAAGTCTGCCGTAACGGATATTTTCCATTACGGTATCCGTGAACAGGTGTGTATCCTGTAAAACTATACCGAGTGAACGGCGAAGGTCGCCCTTTTTGATTTTGTTGATATTGATTCCGTCATAACGGATTTTACCGTCCTGAATATCATAGAATCGGTTAATAAGGTTTGTGATTGTTGTTTTGCCTGCACCTGTTGAACCGACAAACGCAATCTTCTGACCGGGTTCTGCGTACAAATCAATATTGTGAAGAACGATTTTATCATCTGTATAACCGAAGTCAACATCATCCATAACAAGCGCACCCTTGAGTTCACGGTACTCTGTTTTGCCTGTTTCACTGTGGGTATGCTTCCAAGCCCACATACCTGTTTTTTCCTCTGTTTCAACAAGCTTTTCGCCCTCTTTGCGGACATTGACAAGTGTTACATATCCGTCATCAACCTCAGGCTCTTCGTCAAGAAGTTTGAATATACGGTCTGCACCTGCAAGCGCCATAACAATTGAGTTAAACTGCTGGCTGACCTGATTGATAGGCTGGGTAAAGCTCTTGTTGAATGTGAGGAAGCTTACGAGTTTGCCGATTGTAAATCCGAGGAAGTTGTTGAGAGCAAAGATACAACCTACGATTGCACAAAGCACATAGCTGATGTTACCGATTTGTGCGTTAATCGGCATAAGGATATTTGCAAACTTGTTTGCATTGTATGAACTGTTGAAAAGCCTGTCATTAAGCTCATTGAATTCTTCAATGCTCTTTTTCTCATGGTTAAATACTTTTACAACCTTCTGACCGTTCATCATTTCCTCAATGTAACCGTTAGTCGCACCGAGGTCTGCCTGCTGTTTTGCAAAAAACCTTCCGCTTCGTGATGCAAGCTGTTTTGTTACAAAAAGCATTACACCAACCATTATAAGTGTAAGAATTGTAAGAGGAACACTGAGTGTAAACATACTGACAAGAACGGCAATGATTGTAATTCCGCTGTTGAAAAGCTGAGGAATACTCTGGCTGATCATCTGACGGAGGGTGTCAATATCGTTTGTGTAAACACTCATGATATCGCCGTGAGGGTGTGTGTCAAAGTATTTTATCGGAAGGCTTTCCATATGTTCAAATATCTGACAACGCAAATCACGCATTGTACCCTGTGTTACGTAAACCATAATTTTTGCGTAGATAAACGCCGACGCCGCACCTATTGCATAGAAGATTGCAACCCTTAAAATTGCTCCGAGCATCGGTCCGAAGTCACGGCTGCCGCTCTGAATCATCGGAGTGATGTAATCGTCAATAAGATTCTGAATAAACAATGAACCCTGAACATTTGCAAGTACGCTGATGAGGATGCAGACGAAAACAATAATCATCTGAAATTTATATTTTTTGAAGATAATACCGAATAGTCTTTTAAGAACCTGACCTGAATTTTCAACCTTTTGTGCAGGTCCTCGGTTTCTTCTTCCCATTGGTCCCGGCATAATTACAGCTCTCCTTTCGCATCAAAATCACCGTTGCCGCTTGTCTGGGCAACATAAATTTCATTGTAAATCGGACTGTTTTTGATAAGTTCTTCGTGAGTACCCACTGCGCTTATCTCACCGTCATCCATTACAATAATCTTGTCTGCGTGTGAAACGCTTGATACACGCTGTGAAATAATCAGCTTTGTAGTATCGGGGATATTCTCGCTGAATGCCTTGCGGATACTTGCGTCTGTTGCGGTATCAACTGCACTTGTCGAATCATCGAGAATAAGGATTTTCGGATTTTTCAGCAAAGCTCTTGCAATGCAAAGACGCTGTTTCTGACCACCCGAAACATTAGTACCGCCCTGTTCGATTTTTGTATTGTACTTATCGGGGAAGCTTTCGATAAACGCATCTGCACAGGCAAGCTTGCAGGCATTGACGCATTCTTCCTCTGTAGCATTTTCATTGCCCCATCTGAGGTTGTCAAGAATTGTACCGCTGAAAAGAACATTCGACTGGAGCACAACCGAAACCTTGTCACGCAGAGTTTCGATATCATAGTCACGAACATCTTTTCCACCGACCTTAACAGAACCTTCGGTTACATCATAAAGTCTTGCAATAAGGTTTACAAGGCTTGTTTTTGAAGAACCCGTACCGCCGATAATACCGATTGTTTCGCCTGATTTGATTTTTAGGTTGATATCGTTGAGAATCGGTTTTTCGGCTTTTGTGTTGTATGAGAATGAAACATTGTCAAACTCAATGCTTCCGTCCTTAACCTCGTAAACAGGGTTTTCGGGATTTGCAAGCGTTGATTTTTCATTAAGCACACCTGCAACACGCTTACCGCTTGCAAGGCTCATTGTGAGCATTACAAACACCATTGCCACCATAAGGAGATTCATAAGAATGTTCATACAATATGTGAGCATACTTGTAAGTTCACCAGTTGTAAGCTCACTGCTTACGATCATATTTGCGCCAAACCAGCTTACAAGAATGATTGATGCGTATGAAGTAACCATCATAACCGGTGATACTGTTACCATGGCATTTTCAGCCTTAACAAAGAGTTTGTATACATTATTTGCGGCTTTGTGGAACTTTCCTACTTCGTGTTTTTCACGAACAAAAGCCTTTACAACTCTGATTGAAGTTACATTTTCCTGAACGCTTGCGTTGAGTTCATCGTACTTTTCAAAAACCTGACTGAAATACTTGTATGTTGTCTTCATAATAAAGAGAAGAACAATTGAAAGTAAAATGGTTGCAATGAGATAAATACAGGCAAGCCTTGCATTGATGATGAATGTCATTGTCATTGCACAGATGAGTGATACAGGCGCTCTGAAACACATTCTTAAAAGCATCTGATATGCATTTTGAAGATTTGTTACATCCGTTGTCATACGGGTAACAAGTCCTGCGGTTGAGTAACGGTCAATGTTGGCAAACGAGAATGACTGGATATTTGCAAACATTGAGCGTCTGAGGTTTCTTGCAAAGCCTGCCGAAGCTTTTGCACCGTAGATACCGCCCATCATACCTGCAAACAAGCCTGTGAGCGCAAGTGCGCCCATATAACCGCCTGTTATGAGTATGTGCTGCATATCGCCCTTGTTGATACCGTCGTCAATCATTGATGACATAAGAAATGGGATAATTGTTTCAACAATTACTTCGAGTATCATAAAGAACGGTGTAAGAACAGACTCTTTGACGAAACCTTTGATATTTTTTGCCAAAGTTTTTATCATACTTATCTCCTTCCGTTTTAATTTGCATTTTCAAGTCCGCTGAGAATTTTATTTATAAGAAAAAGAAATTGTTTCTTTTCTTCTTTTGTCAGCAGACTGTCAAGCAAAGTTTCGTTTTTAGTTATCATATTTTCGATTTTGTAATGAAGTTCAATACCTGTTTCGGTCAAGACAAGTTTTTTGAGCCTTGCGTCACTTTCAACGCTCTCCCTCGTTATGTAATTTTTCTTTTCCATAAGCTTAAGAATACTTGTAACGGTTGAACGGGCAATTGAAAATGCGTTTTCAATATCTTTTTGATAAACATCTTCATCACGATGATCATAGAGATATGCAATAATCCAGCCGTGCATAAGAGTCAGCTTATCCACTCCCTTATCCTTGGCGGAATAGATTAACTTTCTCTGCAAAACCTGATTAAGTACCTTGATTTCGTGACCGATTGAATCATTAAAGCGTTTGTTGCACTTACAGCTTTTTACGCTTTTGTCATCACACATTATTTCACCTCCGAAATCACACTTATGAGATATTGTTCTATATAGAATAGTTCGATACAAAACAATTTGTATCAGTAATTATAGCACCTTCATTTTGAATGTCAAGAGAAATTACAAATAATTATTCAAAGTTTCACATTGCTGTCACAAATCAAAAGCGACAGCTAAAATTACAGCTGTCGCAGTTAAAATCATATTCACTTTGCACAAATTATGACAATTGTCACTTTTTTAGGATTTCTGTCGCATCACGGATATCGGGAGTTTTGTCACCGTTGATATCGCAAACAAAAAGAGCATACTGATTTTCGTCATAATCGTCAAAGGTCAGGTCTTTGATAAGATACTTCTGAATAAGCTCAGCGTCCTTTTCATCTGTTTTTCCGTCAATGTTGAGGTCTTTCATATTTTTGGGAACGCAACCGCCGTCAAGCACAAAATCAATACCGCTATCGTTCATGAGTTCATCGGCTCTGTTTTTGTCAACATCAATAATGTAAAGTCCCAGTGTGTCAAAGCATTGATAAACATACTTTGCATCCTTTAAAATCTCGGCTTTCTTTTCTTTTGCCCTGTCATTTGTTATGCCTGCACCTTGAAGGTGTGAGTCAAGCTTTGCAATCATCTCCATTGCGTAATCGTTATCCGTCATTGCACGATCGAGATCAACACCGTTTGTCATATAGAACCAACCGAGCGAACCCATAACATATAAATTTGTCACATCAAGTCCGCAGTAAACGGCAATTTTCCCGTCCTTGTACTGACCTTTTTTCATCGACATTTTTGAATAGCCCTTGATTATACTGTAACCGAGCTTCATTCCGTCCTCGCTGATATAGTCAAGGTCAAACGCCGCTGCACTTGTGCATGAAAAGCACGCTCCGCAGATGAGCATTGCAAATACGAGCAATATTGAAATCACCTTTTTAGAAAATTTTCTTTTCATAAAAAACACCTCCATTGGTAGTATCACCGAACGGAAGTGTTTTATTTTGATTTATTTACTTTTATTTGACTTATTATTTTTTCTTTCTTTTCTTATTTGATTAAGCTCTGAACCTTTGGTTTTTACCTTTCTTTTGAATTTTGCAACGGTAAACGCTTTTATCATGTCATGATAGACATAATTGATTTCCGCACAAACCATAAGACAAACCATAAGAAAGTAAAACCAGATCATAATAACGGCAATTCTTGTAAGACCTCCGTACACGGAAAATCCGTTGAAATCCGACACATAAACCGAAATACCGAACGAAAGCACATACCACGAAACCGTGCAGAGAAACGCACCGGGCAGCTGTGACTTAAAGCCGTATTCCTTATGCTCGCTGCGTGAGATGTTCGGAAAGTTCCTGTAAATCAGCGCAAACAATACCGTGAGAAACATAAAGATAAGTATATATCTAAGATGATAGATTATTCCGATTATGTCCGGCAACGATTTTAGATGCGGTGAAAGAAAATCGTTAATTGTTGAACCGAGGACAATAAGTACAAGTGACGCAAGCAAAATTACAAACAATGCAATTGTATAGAACATTGCTCTTATTCTTAAAAAGAACCAGTTTCTGTTTTCGTAAGCGTCATAAATTCTGTTGAGTCCGTTTGTAATTGCGTGAATTCCCTGAGCCGCCGACCATAATGTGATTACGAGCGTTACAAGAGAAATTCCCACAGCACTTTCATAGGCAGAGGTCAGAAAGTATGTTAAGTCATCGGCAATTTTTGACGAAAACACACTGCTGAGTCCGTGATAAACAAAATCAATCGGAACGTGCAGGTTTTGCAAAAGTGACACAAAGAACATTGAGAGCGGCACAGCCGATAATATGATGAAGAACGCCGACTGTCCGGCAATTGCAAAAATATTATCGTGAACGCATTTGCTTGTTATCGGTTCAAATCTGCCTGTTATTCTTTTGTAAAGTTTTATCGCCTTGTCAACGAATTTTATCCTCAATGTGTCACCTCCCCTATTTCTATATGATAATTATTTTATACCGTTTTTCTTCATCTGCACATTATAAGAAATTCTTGTGAGAAGTTTTTCGGGTGCAAAATGTCTGAAAAACGACACCGCTTTCATTTCAAAGCCGGGTGTGATAATCATTTTGCCCTTCATGGTCATGTCAACGGCATACCTTGCAACAAACTTCGGGTCAAGTCCTCTTATGCAGAATTTTACATCCGCAACATTATTGAAGTTGGTTTTTACGGGACCCGGGCAAAGTACGGAAACCTTGACATTTTTATTATCCCTACGCATTTCCTCATGAATTGCCTGAGTAAGACGGACAACATAATTCTTTGACGCATAGTAGCTTGCAAATGTCGGTCCTGCAAGAAATCCTGCGGCAGAACCTACATTGAGAATATATCCGCTGTTTCTCTCCGCCATATCTTTAAGAAAAAGCTTTGTGAGAATGTGAACCGTTGAAACATTGGTGTGAATGAGTTCAAGCTCTCTTTCAAGCGGAACATCCAAAAATTTTCCGTATGCTCCAAAGCCTGCGTTGTTGACAAGAAAATCAATCTGTTCATTTTCATTCTTAATATGCTCATACAAATCCAGGCTGTCACTTTCTCGTGAAAAATCAAGCGTAATTACCCTGACATTCACATTTGAAAGTTCCTCTTTCAGCTTGTTAAGCTTATCGGTTGAGCGTGATACAAGAATAAGGTCATAACCGAGTTCTGCAAGATATCGGGCAATTTCTTTTCCTATGCCCGAACTTGCGCCTGTAATCAAAGCCTTCATTAGTTTTCATCATCCTTCGGTTTTTGTGCTGTAGCACAAAACCATGTTGTACCTTCCTTAGTATATGTGTTTATGTTTTCAAAGCCTGCCGATTCAAGTACGGCTCTGATTTCCTGCGGAGTTACCGACTTGATATTCAACATATTTTCAACCTTTTCCCACTTGAACGGATCATCGTCTGTTCTGAGCATTTCAAAAAGCAGCATGACCGTTCCGCCCTGTTTGAGAACACGGAAAACTTCTTTCACATCATTTTCCTTATCAGGCCAGAAGTAGTAAGTTTCAACTGCCGTGATATTATCGAATGTATTGTCATCAAAAGGCATATCGGATACGGATGCCTGAAGAATTTTCGCTTTGTTGCAGAGTATATTTTTTGAATTGAGTTTTTCGGAGGATTTTACCGAGAGTTCGGAATAGTCGATTCCGTAAACCTTGCCGTTGGCAACAATTGAGCAAAGTCGGTCAACGGTTTTTCCGCCGCCGCAACCTATGTCAAGTACAGTTGCGGTGCGTTCGATATTCATATGTTCAAGTCCCCATAAAGTGAGGCTTGAATGTCCTTTATTCATAGCCTTAATCATCATTTTGCCCCAAAAGCCGTTTGGCTTTTTAGCATTCTCAACCAACTTGCGGTATTTCATAAAAATCACTCCAATCTGAAATTTTCATCTGCTTACTGTCTTATTATCTATTATTTTCTTTTTCTTCCTGTTGAATTAAGTTTTTGAAGTAAGAGTGCAAGGAAAAACGCACCGCCTACTATAACGATGAACCAAACAAATGACATATACAACGGTTGATTCATCACACGCAAAAACGGATATGGACCGTCAACTGCACCGACTATATTAAGTATAATAAGCAGAATCGCATATATTAATGTAGGGATTGTAGCCGTGAAAGCTGATTTTGTGTTAAAGTGAGGTTCTTTTTCAAAAAACACAAACGATAAAATTGTAAGAATCGGACACAAAGTATGTAAAAAGGTAAAGTCTTTGTTAAAAAGCATATAGAGCCAACCGTTTATGCCATCTCCACGCATCGGGGAAAGTACAGCAAGAACTACGATAAATGTTACCGAAAGCACAGCCGCCGCCATATATTTGAACATTTGAACCGAGTGCGGAATTTCTTTTCCGCTTTTGAGATATCGCACCTGAAAACCTGCCATAACCGCACAGGCAACAAGTGCAAACAGGTTGCTGTCCTCAGTGTAATATACAAGCGGGTAGCAGCCTAATTTGAAAAACACGATAATTATTGCGGCAATCTCACAAGCGATAATCGCAAGATTAAATGCCAAAGCTGTTTTTGTTCGTTTTATTTTAAGTGTATCAAAAAATAAAGCAGATTTACCGGAATGTGCAAAAGCAAAGGTAATCAAATCTTTATAAAAATGTAGAATGTGAGGGTTGCTATGCAACCCTCTTTTTTAATCATCTAATGTAGAACGGATTCTGCCATAGAAGCTAATGATGTAAAGTCCGCTTAGTCCGACAAGTGCATAGATGATACGTGTCAACCATGTACCATTTCCAAACAGAAACGACACCAGATTAAATTGAAAAAAGCCAATCAGTCCCCATACAACACATCCGATAATTGCCAATGTAAGAAGTGTGTTATCAAGCCATTTCATGTGTTTTACCTCCTCATATCTTAATTCATTATTTAGTATTTCCAAAAATATGA
>ERZ779865.2250-NODE-2250-length-12449-cov-2.514604_pt1 | contig 12449 bp, 15 predicted proteins | sample MGYA00433088_ERZ779865 | MGnify/ENA primary metagenome ERZ779865 (study PRJEB29588, sample SAMEA2151703) | human gut metagenome | biome: human gut; feature: human-associated habitat; material: faeces | place: Denmark | collected 2008/2010 ... | reverse complement strand
ATAGCGGCGCATCAGCGGATAGACCCTGCCAGACGCAGCATCCTGCTGCAGTAAATCAGAAAATTTGGTAGTTCCGGACTGCATTTTATTAACCGCCTCTGCTACCGCATTTTCCGGGTACACCGTTTTGCTGTGCCCAAGTTCGCAGCGAACAGATGCTACAAAGAGCAGTCTTTGATACTCCCTCTCAGACACGTATTCATCGTCCGGGACACATTTCATGATTGCCATGACCACATCGTATTTCGAATCTTTCCACGATGCATGATTGCGGCTTAAGATTGCTTTTTCGCCTTTACTTAAATGCTCTACATTTGCAAAGAAAGCAGAAAGTTTTTCGCCGTCCATGATATATATCACCTCCTATATTTTTGACAAATCCATAGTTAATCGTACTGCGTATTTTGCGGAGTATAAAATATAATTCGTTCGATACGAATAATACGATTCCATAGCCTTATTCCTGATTTGTTGCAGAATTTCCTGTTGTTTTTCATCGGTTGGTTCTCGAATCATCTGTTCGATCCACGTATTGCCTGCCAGTTGACCCATCGTTAACTGATCACAGGCGTATTCCGAAAAATGGCGCACAATTGTCTTAACCGCACCGCTCTCCTGAAGTTTCTTTCCGGATTGGATCTCCCTTTCCAATTTCAGGAGATTGCTCCGCAGCTTAGACGCTGCCAGTTCAGCATAAGTTGCGAGTCCCTTTACGTATCGACTGACATCGGCATGCATCAGCGCCGCCGGTACCGGAACACGCAGCATCATGCTTTGAGGTTCCGTGCCAGTCCCGATCAGTTTGCCACCATAGACAGTCAGCTGAAACGGACCCGTAAGTAAGTCCTCATCCATTGCGTCGCTTATAAATTTCACATCATTCGTATGATTAAAATTTTGCATGATCTGTAATACGGTTGCGGTCAGATCTGCGCCTCCGTTCATACTGACTGGAACAAATTCTGATTCTTCTTGTACCTTTCGTTCTTTCAGAAAAAGATTCATACCAGTTTTTGCCGGAACATAAAACAATTTTGTATACTCTTTCGGCTTTTCGCTATCCTTATTTTTATAAATATTCCCTAAATAAAAAATTGTTTTTACATTTTGACCGTCCACATTGCCAAAGCGAATCGATATAGTTGGCAAAAATGCAGCGGAAAGATAATCGAGACGTCCGTATGCTGCGATAATCTCCGGAACTGTCATATCATATCTACGTTCCCACAATGGCACACCGCATAAATCTCTGGGTAATGAGAGCACGATGGTTTCAAATAAATTTTTTCCATGAATAATTCCATGCAACGGCGGCTGAGATGGAACATAACCAGTCCCGCACGACTGCCCACTTGAATTATGATACATATGATTCCTCGCAATCGATGCAATAAATTGCGCAGGCGTCATAAAAAGTTCCTTTTCCAATGGACCCCCATTCGTATCATAATCTTTATTATGATAAAACACGGTATTATTGCCAGAGATCATAAACGGTTCCAAAATGCCGACTGTAATATTTGTCTTGATATTCGGCCTTTCTTTATACTCTGGATCTTGTAAAAACGGCCTTTTCTCATCGAAGACATCAAAAGATACGCCTTTCTGTTTACACGTTTCGATGTAATTGTCGATTTGCTCAATGTTAAATTTCCCATTCTCAAGCATCTCCAGCTTTTCGTCTTGGTCTGACTTAAACACTCTGCCGACAACCATCGTTAATAGCGTGTATGGCACCGTATTATCCAATGCATATTTTGCATCCTGAATAAACAAAAATTGAATATCCCTGGACTGTGCTATGCACTCCCGCAATGATAAGCGATCGATGTGTCCATCTGTATATTGTGCATCAATCCACGGATCACGATATACGTCTAATTGCATTTCATAATACCTCCTTTTTTGATATTCATATTAAGTACTCACTGTATACTATTTCCCGCACGGAACCTCCATCAACAAATAAATTCACATCGGAAAACCAAAAATCAGTATGCAACATATTGCGAAGACTGATTTTTGCGGATAACACTTTTTGGTCAAAAACAGGCAAAATGTAAACTCCGTCTCCCGCGATGTATACAGGGCAGATCGTATGAGCCAACCAAGAGTGTGTCAACCACCTATGGTTCATCCCCGCGCATACGGGGCAGATTGGGAGCTGGATAGCCAAATCCGGGTAACCAAAGGTTCATCCCCGTGTATACGGGGCAGATACCCAACTCTCAAGAAAATTTCTGAGGTTGCGGAGCAACTGCTCCCGTTTCAAAATCCAATGACAGAATCAGTATGTACCATCTTTTTGGAATATATTTTTGCGGATAACACTTTTTGGTCACAAAAAAAGCAGAGGTTACGTTACCATACACCTTCTGCTTTTTGTTTTTTCGTTGTAATGCGATTATTAAGAATCATACCTAAAGATAATCATTATTTCTCTTGCAGGCTCTCCGCGATCCGTTGTCCCAAGTCATACCCGCGCCGATAAGCCTCATCTACAGTCAGGCTCTCTGCGTTTGATATCGTAAAATATGGTGTGTTTTTAGGAAAGTCATAAGAATCCGTTCCGGACGAAATCACGATGATAGCAGCGTATTTTTGTGATCCAAAATGATTCAGTATCACCTGTTGCACATAATGTTCGCCAGACGCATTCTGTTGATCGACTTGGTATTCTATCCCACTATCAGCAAGTGCCTGTAAGATCCCTTGGTTTGCTGCATCCATTCTTGGCGTCTGACCCTCCTGTGTGAGTCCGATCCGAATTGTTTGTTCTTCAAACGATTCCGATTCCATAGCGTCAAGCTCCGGATACGCGGAATTCTTGCTGACACTAACACTCACTCCACCGATGCTCTGTAGGTCCGTTCCCTGATCCAAATACGATGAAATATCATCTTCAATTTTAGATACAGCATTTTTTGTGATATATGTCGCACCCATGATCGCGCACGTTCCTATGAACATGTTGACAGCTATAACGCAGACAGCGATGCCGCAAATTCTCGCGCACCATTTCTGTATATGCATTTTCTCGTCAGCGATCACAACTAACGCAGCCCCCAAAGCTAAAACAAACAATGGCAAAATGCAGGCAGCTATGGCTAAAAAAGCATCCCCTTCTGTCGAGGCTCCAATGCCTGCAATAACAGCAAGCGCCAGCACCGAAACAGGCGTAAGAAAAGCACCGAAAACGGATAACCATTTCCTCAATGATGTACCAGGCCCAAATATTCCAACCATCAACGATACCGGCGCCAAAACAAGCGCTACAATCAAAACTACAAGTTTCATAATTACTGGAATCTCCATGTTTATATATTCTCCTTCCTATTGATTTTCCGACGTCTTCCGCTAAGGCAGTCACGTCAATCGCATTTATCTTCAGTATGTCGCATCCTTTTTAACTTGACCGATTCGCTCCAGTCATCCGCCCGTCAACAGAAAGCCGCAACTTCCCACAAAAAAAAGACCCCTCTCAAAAACCTGAGAAGGGCCTAACACTTATCACGCTTCAGCGATCAAGCTGTCTGATATTTTTGGTAATTCTTTCTTATCCTTGATTCCTGAGTAATATTGTTCTATATGTCTGGCAACGGTCAATGTATCCGCATCTTTCGTATAATGCGCGAACAAATCGCAGATCTTACCTCCATACAGGCATCCCAGAACAGCGATTGCTTCCTTGAGCACTTCTAATTGCGATAAACAGGTGAGATAGATCTCCATCCCGGTCTCATGATCATCCGCAAAACAATTAGCCGTCGGCATCTTTACCGTTTCCTCTGCCTGCATCGGCGTACCAAAATCAACACTATGGCCGCCATCCGGGTGGAAATACCACGCAGACGTATATCGGATCACCTGCTGCATATCATACGCAATCCTCGCACGCCGGTCGATCTTTTTGGAAAAGATCCCGTATGAACTGTGTAACGTGTTCCCGATATCCGTTAATGATCCCGGTAAGATGCGATTCCTGATGTTTACGAAAAACGGCGCCATCTTGGCAGCTGAATCCGTCTCATATAATTTGTCTTTTAGCCAGATCATCTGATTATCGATCTCTAAAAGCTGCCCGATCCAAATCCTGGAGTACAGATCCAACGCATTGATGACATCGGAAATTTCCTCCTGGCAGTTTAACCGTACAACAATCTGTCCATTTTCTTCTTTATACATCACATTCCATTTCCTCCATTTCGCCGGAATGCCGATCCAGTTCGCGCTGATCGTGCGCCGAATAGCGTTTTGCCGGTCCGTATCCTCCGGAATGGCGGTACGACGCTTTCCGTTTACGTGTTTTTGTTTTAACCGGTTTTCCGTAAGTCACAACACCATAATCATGTTTGGCGAACAGTCCCGACTTCACTCCGGAAACTGCAGCATCCACCTTTTCACGATGCTTATTTTGCGGCAACGCGACATTGCCGTGACGCGCGATCTGCACGGCCAGCTTCTGTCTTGCTTTGATTTTCACTTTTCTTTTTTCAATCCGAAATTCCTTTGTTCGCATGATACACACCCTCCTTCGGTACATTTCCTTCATCTTCCGGTTTCGTCATCATGTCAATAATGGTATGCAAGGACCAGCCGCAAAGTGCGATCAGGACGCAATCCAGAAGAGCGCGTTCTTTCGGCGTAGATTCCAGATACAGATTTAACAGTTTGTCGGACTCGTCATCTCCGTCAGAGACCATCTCTTCCATGATCTTACCGATGACGCTCTCCTCTTTCTCGATGAGCTGGAATCCCTTTTGGATATCTTCGTCGGTCGTCTGGCTCTTATACATATCCACATACCCGGACCTGATTCTCTTTTTCATTTCTTCCTTTTCCATAATAACTCCTTTCTTAACACCTGCAATTCGCTGTAATACCGGCATGGCAACTGCGAGCTGATATTTATGGGCGGTCTTTTCAGGGGTGTTCCCGGGGAACACCCCTAATTTTAAGGAGTGAGATACCCGCCAAGACCATCCATGCTCTTCCAGCGGATCTTTTCAATCACCAGTACATAATACTCTTTTCCTGGTTCAGCGCCCCATTCCGCACGGCCTTCCCGTTTTTCGAGGCGGCAGTCCGCGATGAATGCCGGTACTTTCCATCCATATCCGTTTGTGAAACGCACCTGTTCTTCATGCTGGTCCACAGGAATCTGACCAACCATCTGGAACACTTTGCTAAATCTTTGCGTGTAATATGGCTTGATCTCCCGGTACTCCTCCTGTTTTTCGCCTGTCAGTATCATGTCGAACCACTGTTTTTTGATCGGTAAAATTAACATCTTTCACCCTCCCATGCATCCTTGACGCGACAAATTGCTAAGGATAGTACATTTCTCTTTTTCCTTTTCATGATCGTTATCTCCTTTTCTTTTATCATTGACAATATCAGTATGGAGATGATCCGCATCCGGAAACGTGGGGAAACGTATTTCTATTGCGTGCCAGCTCCGAGCCGAAAAAACTCCGGCCAGAAGACCGGAGTTATGGAGTGGACGATGCGACAGTCAGGCCATGAAGTAACCTTCTTTTTTTGCCTGTTCAAAGTCGCTCTTCCAAAATGTTTTTGTTTCCCTTGTGATGATCCCATAACAGTCATAGGTCAGATCCACCTGAAGCAATGGTTCTGCCGGCTCGCGTCCGCTATGCTGCTCGAATTCTTCCGTGATGTCACGGACGGAATGGATTTCTTTGATAAAATGTTCCAACACGTTCATACTCTTTCTCCTTTGCTTCTTTCGTTTCCGCACGACCAGGCGCCACAGATTTCTCCTGGCATGGCCATAGGAAGGCTACCGGCAATCACCGAAATTCCAAAGTAGGCTCTTCCTGTTCCGGTTCTTCCGGCCACAGTTCCTCTACCTCCACACTTTCAGCATCGTGCCGTTCTGGAATTTTTCCCCATAAGAGTTTTTCAGTTCCTCTTCTGATATTTTCCACAGAGTCCAGATAACAGTTATCCGCTAATTCATTATCAGAGACCAAGCGATGATCCGTGGTTCCCAGTGCGTCAAACATTCCGTATTGTGAATAATAAATAAATGCATCGGTGACCATATTCAGTTCCAAGCACTCTCTTAAATTTCCTGATACGATGTATTTATAAATCGGGAGTCCGGATATGCATAAGACATAATTCTCCTCTGACCGGAAATGATCTACAAATTTGCGCAATCCTTCATCCAAAAACAGCATCTGAAACATCTCAGCCGTCGTTCCCATAATTTCCGTTGCCAGAGCCCGGGTAGCGATCGCTTTAAAGATCTTAGGCGCGTCGGATGGCCGGGTTCCCTGCGGCTCGTACGGAGCTTCTTCTTCCCCTGATACCTGAGTCACACGCAGATGTTCAAATGCCGGATACAGGAAAGCGGCAACATAGGCATCACCGTTATGTTCCATTTTCTCCCAACGGTAAGTGCCATACACACAGAATTGCAGCTTTGTGTGCGCAGGATCCTTCTGGTTATCACCTGTAGGAATAATTTGCGTCACATCAAATTCCATCAGTTTTTTGACCAAATCGTTCTCTGTGATATCCGTTTTCAAAGTTGGCTCCATTTGTTTTTTCACGTCTTATACCTCCGTCAATTCGTCAGAATTTTGTTATTTTCCATTACTAAGAAAATGATACGCCCTCATGACATACCGGAATTCATCCGCCAGCGCATCATAGTCGTCGCCGTAAATAATCGCAGCGTCTTCAACATCATCCTCGTCTCTTTCAGGATTATCGATCATCACGTCTTTGTCGCACAAGAAATTCTCCACAATATCGACCAACCGTCCAATAAACTCCGGCTCATCATCCGGCTGCACACGCTTAACACCACCAAGGGCTCCGCGTTCTTCCAGTTCTTTTAGAAGATCCTCTGTATCGGCGTTCCAGATCGTCACTTCATCCGGAGTGAGATCATAGATTTTTCTGTTCCTTGTTCTGAGCCCGTAGTCCCCGTCAGTGCCGCTTGCCGCGGAATAAACGATATTGACAACCATGTAGATGCCCTGGCTTAAGAGTTCCCAGAATGCTTTCTTAAAGGTGTCTTTGTCAAATGACATACCGTATGACTCCTTTAAAAAGTAGGTTGCCTTCTCTCCTTTTACACGGCATTCTTCCTTGAAATCCGGATCTTTCAACCCGTGCTTTTGTAAAACGGATGCTACAATATCCATTTTGTCGGCGGGGAATTCAATCACTCCATTGCATAAAAATTTACCCATCGTATTTTCCTCCTTAACTACTACGTCTTATGATTGATAACTACGCTATCAGTATGCGTTTCGTCTCTTGCGCGTAAGTCTATAAAAAATGGAGCCACGCACATTGCATGACTCCATGGATTTTAAGTTCTAAAATTCAGGATGCATTCCGGGCGAATGCACCAGTCTAATCTGTTCCCTTGGACGTAGAAATCTTTTGGCAACTCGCGCCACTCCAGAATATCTTCGCCGCTCACCGCTCTATTCTCCTTTTTCCGTTTTTTCGACCATAGTACTGCCATCCGGGTTCAGCCTTGGCGTGATACCGCCCATTCCCGCATTGTACTGATCTTCTGAATAAATCAGATAATGCACGCCTGTTTCCGGGTCCGTATAATCGTAAACAATCTTTTTTGTGATGCCATTTTGTACACATGTCAGTTCCCGGAATGGATTTTCGCGCCCAAACACAGTGCTGCTGGTATCAGCAGTGCCCGCATAGGAAAAATCACACGCTGTCAGTGCGCAAAAAGCGGTACCGCAAAGTAATGCAGTAAAAAACATTTTCTTCGAGGCAACTCCTGTGCCTTTCGGTGAGCGTCCTGCCAGCCGCGTCTTATAGCATCTCTTTGCATCTTTTTCTTTCATTTTTGATTTTCTCCATTTCTTGAGTATCGGTTTATCGCGTTACCGATGAAAATAAGGTCGTTGGATACACTGCGTCACAGATTCTCCTGCGTCAATCCGCGTCTTCGGATTTCCGCAAAAAGTGCTCGGTCGCTGACTGTCCGCAGACAAAGATCTTCGCGCCCTAAGGTTTCGTATACGCCGTTTTGATAAATGTACCCGCCCTCTTCGTCCTCAAAGTGCGTGATATCAAAACTCATCTCCAACCCAGCCGATTTGCATGCTTTGATAATCTCCCTTAAAGCGGGATCGAGATCGCCTTCGCATTCGGAAACCTCCAGGGAATATCCACAGTCTGTCTTGCATATATTTTTCTCATCGCATGTCATGGTTCCTAACCCAACCTGATTGATGATCGAAATAAGTTCCCGCATTTCGCTGTCTGTTTTTGTCTCAAATGTTCCGATGTTATACAATGTCATATTTTTTTCTCCTTACTATTATTCGTCATTTTTGCCTTATTCCTGCGTGCTTCTCAACCATTTCGTCTTGCAGGCGATACACGGTGAGTAATCGCTGCCACCCTGATAACCGCAGTCATCCGAACTTGGGCAGTTGATGTACGGGGCAACCAATTCTGCAACCTCATCGTCATCCACGTTCTGCAGTGCGTCGATCAGCATGTCTGCATTGGTATCTGCCGGTGTTTCGGACTCAGGCAAAACATTCCATTTTTTCAGTGTTTCTCTCAGGGCATCTGAAAGATGGTCATAGCGGTTGCCTGTAATATGGACAGACGAACCATCATCTTTGTCGGAACCCGTATTTGTCAAATCATCCTCAAAAATATCAATGATCTGTCCGATAAATTCCTCCGGGCATTCCCGTACCAAACGTGTAGTGCTTTTGCTCATTTTGTTTCTCCTCTCATTTCTTATGATGATTATTTGTTACGTTATCAGTATGGAGACGGCTTGGTTGGATGTGCTGTGTTTTTTGCATAAAAAAGGCCCACCCAGTTTTCAGGATGAGCCTTTGCAGTTTGGTTAGATAAAGTCATAGCGGAAGCGCTGCATCCGACAGCCTCCCTGCACGCTGATATACGACGCACGCCAGCCAAGATCTTCCATCTGTTTGAATTTGTCCTTATTCCCTTTTACCGGCAGGGTGATCTCCGTATAAATAACGTGACGCTTTCCGGTTACCGAATCCGCATCCGGATCTTGCCCAAATACGCCAAGTTTAGTTCCCGGGAAAACCTGGTGCAGTTCCCGCTCTGCCTGGATCAGCTCCGCTGCATTGGTATACTGTTCGTACTGGTCACTTGGCTGATACGGTTTTGCCGGAAGCATAGCCTTTTCCTGTTCGGCCATTTTCTTCTTCTTAAGCGCTTCTTTCCTTTCTGTCTCCAGACGCTCAATTTCCGTTCCATATCCATGTGCAGTCAGCCAGTCGTAATACGTTTTCTTCCATCCGGCTTTCGAGAAGCCGATGCATAAACTGTACCCGCTAAAATGCCCGGTAAGAGGACACACCAGCTCGCCAACCATGTCAACCACATTCAGAAGCGAGTTTCCGTTACAGTTTCTCGCGCCAAATCCCTGGAAGATCTTAGGCAACGGTTCCCCAAGAAACGCCTCCATGGTACGCCAATCATGTGGATCCAATTGGTAGAAGATGGAACACTTGGCACCATTGTAGTCATCCAGGATATCATTTGCGCTCCGGTTGTAATGGTACTTGAAATTCTGGTTATAAACGCGTTCCGGTCTGCGGTACCCCCAGTCTTCCCGCTTAATTGCGTCGAAACAGATCGTATCCTCGCCCCAGTCTGTCTCCGGATGCGCACTCTGATATGTTTTTTTGCAGATTAGATCAATGAACCGGTCTTTCCTGCTTTTCGCTTTTTCATTCCAATACTCCCAGGCACGGCTGGCACCCAATTCCTGCAGTTCTTTTTGCATCTGCTGCTTGATATATTCTGCCAACTGTTTGCGGATTTCATAGTATACCTGTTTATCCATCCGGTATTGGGTCCCAATGAATTCCTCCGCGTAAGCATCTTCCTGCATACGGCTGCATGAGGCCAGTGCGGTTGAAAGATCCGGTTTAAATCCGGTGCCATACAGCGCCACCCATGGCACTTTATGCGTGTTACATTCAAATTCCCGGTTGTAGCCTTCATCCGTCATGATCTTATCTGTCTCCAGGGTGCAGGTATACTGACGGTTCCTGATGACAATTTCATTTTTCTCAATCACGGCCAGTTCCGTTTCCGCCATGCCTTTATGTTCCAGATAAAAATTCTGTTCCATAAGCGTATTCAAAAATAGCGGTTCTGCTTCAAAACGCAATCCCTCGTACTTATTTTTCAGAATGATCATTGCTACCAGGAGTGGCTGATATACTTCCACACCGAGTTTGATGAAATCCAGTTTTTCCTGATCGATGATATAGGTACCTGCATATCCTTTATAATCGTAATTTTCAAAATGGAAAATATAATCATACGGAAACAATTTATCCATGTGTCTATCCGTCCAGCGTCCGTTCCGCAAATTGCCGTGCTGTCCGATATACACCTCATCCACACGATCATGAAACGCTATCAGGTTTCCGTTATTCTTTAACAGGAATGCGAAATATCCCCCTGCGCTCTGATGATTGGATATATAACACAGATAGATCGCATCCGGTTCATTGGAAACATAGAGGATGCAGTCCGACATACGTTCAAAGACCAGAATCCTGGTATGGAACTTCTTCACTTCGCTAACCGGCATTCCGCTGTTCTGATAGCAGTCAATCCTCATCTTTTTGATATCCTGGATGACCTGCATCGTGGATTTTAAGAAGTGTTTACGCTCCTCTTCCATGTCCCTGTCGCCGATCATGGCGATTCCCATGGAATTTTTCAGCGTTTCATTCATGCTGTTTAAATAATGATCCTCCTGCTCTAAGACTTCCGGATCGTTTAACCGCTGCCACATGGTAGCATATTCATGCATTTCCTGTGTAACCTCTGGGTTCGTCAGCCATCCATACAGGGGAATGTTCGTATTCTGCGCAACTTCCATAAACGCATCTCTCGCCCGCATCGCGGATAAAGCTCCGGACGGGTCATATCCGGAAAGCAGCGTCTCGATATCCTTGCCGGCGCCATGAAACACATAATTGGCGGATAACATATTGAAACGCGTCTGGTTCGGATCGTATTGTATAAACTTTGCGAATTCATCCAGTACTTCTTTAATCGTCATATCTTTTCTCCTTCGTTCGTTTTCGTTTGCGTTCACATACAAAATGTTTCAGAATTTGCAATCCATTTTTTGCGGATAACACTTTTTGGTAAAATCCGCGGCCTTTCCGATTTTCTGCATATTTTTTCTCCTTTCTTCTCCATATCTTATGATGTTTATGACATCTTCAGTATGTATCTGCAGAATGCCGGAAAATGGAAGCGGGCACAGCCAAAAGGATTTTTGGAACCATGGATTTATATTTTGATGACCAAAAAGTGTTATCCGCAAAAATGAGGCCCTGTAACTGCGACATACTGTTGTTATAACAACATCTCGAAGGAACCCGCAGGATAAAGCGCCTTGTTGGCATGATTTGTAGATGCATACTGTGTTGGTATAGAAACTGTCTTAAGATCAATAGAAAGGACGATGGACATGGGAATGGATAATCTTATGCTTTCTTGCATCCGCGCCCTGGCGGAAAACCGCATCCAGGACGCAAAACAGGCGGCGATTGCCTGCTGCGTGAATGATACAACCAAAAAGAACGCGGGGAAAACCGGATATTATAAAAAATTATTGGAAAACGGAACAACAACCTTGTTTGAGCTGCCGGTAAACCTAAAAGGACTGATACTGATGCAGGACGTGTCCGATTTTAATGAATCCAGGTACTATCTCGGTGCCCAACAGCAGGCTCTGTACAGCAAAATCAAGATGGGCGCCGATGTGACGACCAAAATGCTGGCGTATGGCATCCCGTACACCAATAGTACGCTGTTATACGGAGTTCCCGGGACCGGAAAGACGGAATTTGCTCGGTACGTTGCCTTTAAGCTCGGGCTGCCATATGCCTACCTTAATTTTTCCTGCCTGATCGATTCCTATCTCGGAAAAACGGCCAAGAACCTGAACCAGGTATTTGACTACTGCAAAGGCGAGAAATGCGTGTTGATGCTCGATGAAATCGACTGTATCGGACTCGCCAGGGGACATGACCATGGCGTAGATGGAGAACTCGGAAGGACAACGATCGCACTGATGCAGTCCTTGGACAGCCTTGTTGATGGCCAGGTAGTCATCGCTGCCACGAACCGCCGCGACCGTCTGGATCCGGCGTTGTTAAGACGGTTCCAGCGTCAGGAAGAATTCCTTCCATTTGAGTACGAAGAGCGAAAGGCCATGATCCAGGCATATATGCAGAGTGTCAATCCGGACTTTCTGACGGATGAGATCCTTGGTTATGCAAATGATGCCCACACGCAGTCCGACATCACGAAATACCTGATCGAGCAGATTGTGAGCAGGGTCACAGCTGAGGTAACCGGGGCGGTATAACCTTTATCTACCAAGAAAACAAAAGCCCGCCGGAGGA